>VFQS010001017.1_pt1 | contig 27367 bp, 19 predicted proteins | sample 3512361 | NCBI WGS metagenome assembly VFQS01 (sample SAMN10412375, study PRJNA504923) | tailings metagenome | isolation source: Relicate 1 Philex TSF3 active mining | place: Philippines
AGGAGAGTGTAGATGCGGGGACTTATGGTATTGAGACCCCACTCATTTGTAAAAATTGCCTCCCGAACGACCCCAGAATCATTCCAAATAAGACTGGTGTTTCAATGGATAAGACGGTTCCGTGGCGTTTTTATGCGGGGCCCGTCGATGTAGAGAGCGATTTATTCAACCTGAATCGGGCCTATTCCAATTGCCCAACGAAGAAATACCGGCCGAATGCGAGGAATTGTTTAGCTACGCATCAGGGACAACCTGCGGGGGCGGGGGTCGCATTACAGACGCAACAGGCGACCAATTATCCGGATGCGGGGGTTTATCGGAAGCAGTCGATTTATCCTGAGGGGCCGAGGGGGAGCGTGGTCGAGGGGTTTGATGGGCGGTCTAATCAGACATTGAAGGATTTTCCCAAGGCGGGCCAGCGTTGCGAGGATGGAAACCTCACGGATTTTGAATCTTGTGGTTTTAATACGGAGGACACGCGTTTGAGCAACCCACCGAGCACACTCAAAGGGACGGGGATTAACCGGTTCCAGACGCTCTGTTTTAACCCACAGGAGAAGATTTTCTTTCCGGGCGATTATCAAGTGAGCACTCGGCTCGTTTTCCGTGATAATCACCGCCCTTGTATCCCGAGCTTGGACGTCATTTCTCGGGCTCCTCTTCCTCCTCCCGCGCCTATGCCCTGTAATGAGACCACGAAAACGTGTTCCGCTTTTACGAAGGCGATGTATCAATACGACGTTTGCGGATAAAGACTTATTTATAGTTCCATTTTTGTATTGTAAAAATGGAAAAATCGAAAAATATTGAATCTCAAAAAGAATTTCTTTCGAAAATGCTCTAACTTATTCCAGAATTGGAATCGAATGCGGGAGAAATTAGTAGCGTCGTTTCTGCGTATTCTGACATGGAAACGTATGATGTTGCTACTAAAAATATAATTTTTATGTCGCGCGATGGACTGAAAATTACGTTCGATATTACCACTTATATACAATATTTGCGTGAATCAATTGAATCTCTTGAAATAAGACGGACACGTCGCAAACAATAGATTCGTATTTTTTCAAAAAACAATAATTTTATAAATGTTGATTTTACAACAATTCAAAATAGCAAATTTGAATCATTGATGTTTTCATTCCATAATTGTTTTACCAATAATGGGTCTCCGTTCCGAGGGACATCGTTTCTTATCGCATCATATATGACATTTTTGTCAGAGTCATGAAGTTGTTTTGATTTTACCAAAAAATCGATACTGGTTTTAGTCATCCGATACGAGTCTGAACCGGTCAGTCTTTCTTTTATTTTTCTCAGAAAATTTTTGTTGAATGTCATTTTTTGAGAATATAATATCTAAAATATTTAAGTTTTTAAACATCATTTTTTTATTATAAATTATATGAGAATATTATCATATAATTTGTTTTGGCGAGTTTTTGACTGTCATGGTCAATTCCGGCGATGTATATATAAATCCGAAAATATATGCGTTAGAAACATCCGCGATATTATCATGGATATAGGAAAGGAGTCAGATGAAATATACCCTGATTACGATTTTATGTCATTCCAAGAGGTCCGCATAAAACAAATAATGCGAATGGGCTTCCCAAGTGGGTTTATAAATAATTATAAAATCGTATATATGGCCGTCGGTAATAATACAGTAGCCATATTCTATAATAAAAAATACCATCTTATTAAAAAAATTGGGGGGAATCTGACGAAAACGAGGGACCCCCGCCCATTCCTTATCGCAGTATTTCGCGAAAAAATAATATATATTACCATCCATTTTCCCCACAATAATTTTAAGATGGTGTTGAAGAATATCTTTATGATATTACGGACTATACCGCAATATTGGGACCCAACATATAATATAATATTAAGTGGCGATTTCAATCACGTGCCGGACCTCGATTATTTGAACCAGCTCGAACTCGTCCGAACATTCTATAATTCTCCCACACATTACACGTGTTGTAGAGAAAATCGGTTCGATAAGTATGATAAAAAATACGACAATATTATGACAACACTTGGGGTGGCTGTTGAATATAAAACTCTCTCTAATCCGGAAAAATACAATATCAATAATATCCCTCTTATGTCGGACCATCTACCCGTCTATTGTAAAATTCCGAATACTTTAACAGCTGGATGATTTTCATCGGAGACATACCAACACATCCGTTTTTTGTCCCATTTTGCGCCCATCTCCTTCGCTTTCTCACGCGCCTGATATGAAACGCGCAAACAGAATTTTGGCTGTTTCGCAGTGGGTTCCACTCCGATGGCTTGGGATGCTAACGCATCGGCGCGTTCATTCCCGAGCGAATGCGCGTCCTGCTTACCAGTATGCGAGAAGACATGATGAAAAGAAACATTCGGGCGCAAAAGAGAGAGACCCTGTTTTATTAGTTCAATATTAGGGACCGGTTCGAGGAATCCCTTCTTCTCCAACTTGCGCCCGTAGGTGGTCATACATTTAATTGCGTATTCCGAGTCCGTATGGACGACGACTTTCGTATTGGTCTGAATTTCCGGTTTTAATATTGTAAGAGCAGTAATAATTGCGGTAAGTTCGCCGGTATTATTAGATTGCTTACCGACGACACGCTTCGAAACATTTCGGGGGTCATTTTCTCCAAAATAGACCCCGATTCCGGCTTTCGCGTTCGGTTTTCCATTGTGGATACAACTTCCATCTGTATATACATCGATGTGAGCGCTCATTTTTTGTATTTGGGGAGTGTGTGTCTGCGTTTTTATAGTAGATATTGTGATTGTTTTAACCTCTTTTTTTTCTGGTTTCTGTTCTGGTTGGGGGGAACCACCGTATATATTCCAAAAATCCGTTATTTTCGTCGATTTCGCAGGTAGAGGAGCCATTATGTAATAGACGAATATTTTATTTTTCGTAAAACGGCTTAAAAGATTCTGAATATATAATCTATAATTATGTCTGAACATTTAGATATAGAAGAAACTACCGGATTAACAGAAATCCGAAAATTTGAGGACTTGAATCTCTCTGAGCCCCTTCTAAAAGGTATTTACGCCTACGGATGGGACAAACCGAGTGTTATTCAATCCAAGGCTATATTACCGATTCTTCAAGGTAATGATATGATTGCTCAGGCGCAATCAGGAACCGGAAAAACGGGGACTTTTTCAATTAGCTCATTACATGTCTGTAATGAGAAGCTCAATGCTCCACAAGTAATGATTCTGAGTCCTGTTAAGGATTTATCTATCCAGACTTGGAAGATTATTCGGATGTTGGGCCAATACACCGGATTGAAGACGACCCTATTAATTGGGAAAGGATTCGAGAAAGGAAGTGGTGAGCCTGATTCACGGTTTATGGAGCGCGATGATATTCCTGACCCCGACTTTAAGGCACAAATTGTGGTTGGAACAACGGGTCGCGTGTGGGACAGTCTTCGTCGCAAGAAGTTGGACCTTTCACATTTGAAGCTCATTATTTTGGATGAGGCCGATGAAATGCTTTCGAAGGGTTTTAAAGAGCAGGTCCAACACATTTTCTCTTACTTGCCAGAGACGGCGCAGATTGCGCTATTTAGTGCGACGATGCCTCAGGAGATATTGGAGCTAACTGAGGAATTTATGAGAAATCCAGTGCGAATTTTGGTTAAGTCAGAGAATCTGACTTTGGAGGGAATTCGCCAATTTTATGTATCTGTTAGCAATGAAGAGCAGAAATTCGATGTTCTTAGTGATATTTATGATACTATCAGTGTGAGTCAGGGAATTATTTTCGTGAATTCGAAGCAGAAGGCGATATACTTGAAGGAACTTCTTGAAAAGAAGAATTTTATGATTGGTATGATTCACGGAGGATATAATCAGTATGAGAGGAATGATATCCTGATGAATTTTAAGATGGGGAAGACCCGCATTTTAATTACGACCGACATTTTATCGCGGGGAATTGACATTCAGCAGATTTCTCTCGTTATTAATTACGATATACCATTTAAGGTGGAACCTTATTTACATCGTATTGGACGAAGTGGGCGCTTTGGTAGGAAGGGGTGTGCGATTAATTTAGTGACGTATGATGACGCCTCGAATTTGAAGAAGATTGAGCGCTATTATGAGACATTGATTGAGCCTCTTCCAATGAACTTTATTGATGTTATTAAGTAATAGTAATAGTAATAGTATTTTTACGATTGATATCATTTATTAATTTTCTCTGAATAAAATAGATTATAATGGAATTTATTTTAGTGAGTGCCGTTGCTGGTCTTGGATTTTTGCTAAGTAAAAATAATAATCCGAGACAGACGAAAGTCGGTTATTTGGCGAAAGTATCAAAGAATAGTAAGCCGTCCGGAGTGAATATTTATGAGAACCGGCGGTCGCAAGAGGTCTGGGATGAGCAACAGAGTAGGGCGAACGAGGTTTTCGCGAAGAGCAAGAACGCATTAAAGACGAACTATATGATTGCGGGTCCTCCGGTCCCCATATTCAACAAGATTGATGGGACTGATAATACTTTACCGGTGGAATTTATTGGTGCGAATGGGTTGAAACAGAAGGTGGAGGCGATTGATAGGGAGCTTGGGAAGAAGATTTATAAAAATGATATTGAACGCCCTTTGAATGACATGCAGAGTCCAACCCTATTCAAGGATTACGCTGGGGCTGGTGGTTGGGAGGGAATATCACTAACCGGTAATCCAGTGGATCGCCAGAGTTTTTTCCACAATAATATGACGCCTTTTTTTGGTGGGACTGCCAAGCAGAATATAGAGGACACTGCGAACCAGACTTTATTAGAAACTTTTACGGGGAATGACTCAAATTATCAGTCGAAGATGGAGTTGAAGAGGGATGACTTATTCCAGCCAGTTGCGAACTTGGCGAATGTGTATGGTATGCAGAATTTAGACGGTTATAATTTAGACCGATATGTAGTAGGAAATATAAGAAACAATCAGTCGCCGGTTGAACCAATTAGGGTCGGTCCGGGCTTGAATCAGGGTTTTACTGCGGAGGGTAGCGGTGGTTTTCAACAGGCGAACACGCTCGATTTTGTTCAGCCGAAGACCGTGGATGAGTTGCGCGTTAAGACGAAGCCGAAAGTATCATATGAGGGTGTGGTCATTCCGGGAAGTGGAGTGTCCAAGCCCGGAAAGGTGGGGACAGTTGCGAAGAACCAGCCGGACAGATTTTATGTCAATTCACCAGACCGGCTATTCACTACTGTGGGGGCGACGACGGGTCCGGCCCAGCGCCCAGCGATTGATGTCAAATTTACAAACAGGAAGACTACTGAACTTAAAACGCGGATTGGGTCAGCTGCGCCGGCGGCGATTGGTAGCCAACCGCAGTTGAAGCCTAAATTCCGGAACTCGTCGCGCGTTAATCATGGAGGAGCCGGACCGCGCAATCAGAACGCTCAGGGCCAATGGGGTATTTCGGGACCGAATAATGCGATTCCGAATGATTATGGGCGCGGGAGCTTCAAGACGCGTCCGAATATGAGGGCTATTTCGGGGCCAAAGATGCAGGTAACGAACTTGTCGGCCCCGAACAAGAGCAATCGGGCGCCTCAGAACCCGAACATCAAGCACACAAGGAAGAACAACGTGGTTGGGAACAATCGGTGGGCCGGTAATTTCCAGAACACTGGTCCTACGAAGGCACGGGTGTATGACCCGAATGATGTCCCGAGGACGACAATTAAGGAGCAGAACGTAGATAACACACATCAGGGCTATTTTCAGAATACTGGACCCAATAAGGGAACTGTTTATGACCCGAACGATGTGTTGCGGACAACAATCAAGGAGCAGAACATTGATAACTCGCATGTCGGTTATTTCCAGAATACTGGGCCTACGAAGGCGACTGTTTATGACCCGAACGATGTGTTGCGGACAACCATCAAGGAGCAAAACATTGATAACTCGCATGTCGGATATTTTCAGAATACTGGGCCTACGAAGGCGACTGTTTATGACCCGAATGATGTGTTCCGGACAACAATCAAGGAGCAAAATATTGATAATAATCATCAGGGCTATTTTCAGAATACGGGCCCTAATAAGGCGACCGTTTATGACCCGAATGATGTTTTGAGAACAACTATCAAGGAACAGAATATTGATAATTCGCATATTGGTTATTTTCAGAATATTGGCCCAAATAAGCCGACTGTATATGACCCGAATGATAAACTACGATATACTATTAAGCACGACACTATGGTTCGCGACAATGTCGGTAATATTCAAAATCAGACGGCGGGTGGTGGTTATAAGAATATTAAGATGAAGGCTAAGGATACAAATAGGATTACGACGAGTGTCCATTATGTGGGTGATGCGAAGGGAGAGAGTCGTGGTGGATATAAGAATGCGAATGTTAAGGCGAAAAATACTGAGCGTCAGTTTCATACGGGGGAGATTAAGGGGAACGCAGGACCTGCGACTGTTAAAGCGCAAACGTCGTATGATGATAGTTATAATATGTCAGTTAAGACGATAAGGGAACAGGTGGCAGTTGGAAGAAAACCAGCCCACTCTGGACCTAAGAGGATTTATTCTAAGGATGATATTAATATGAAGACTACTCGGACAGGGGACCTCGATAACGCGAGGATTGAGGATAGAGGAGTCAGTAGCACGAAAGTATATAATAGTATTCCACAGAAGAATCAGTTTGGGGAGACACATTACAAGGAGACTTTACCGAATGAGCCACTTGCGGATAGGATTAATCCGGAGATTTTAGATGCTTTTAGGGCGAATCCATACACTCAATCACTTCATAGTTATGTTTTTCAATAAAATAATATTATAGTAATTATGAAAAATTATAAACAATTTTATACGAGTTCTTTATTTAATATTGAAAATAATATTGATTATGGCTTAGATACAACATTTATTAATGTTTTGACTGTTGAAGATTTAGAAATATTCAATAAAATCATAGAGAAACAAGTTATCTATAATGTTGATAGTTTATTTTTTAAATATTTGAATGTTGTTAGTAAAGTTATTCAGAGTGGTATTCCAATTTATTCAGATAATATTAAAATAAGGAAATATTTATTTCAAAATGGAAGTAAACCAAAATTTATTACAAAAAAATATATTCGAGTTCATAACAATATTGATTTAAATCTTTTTAAAAGATTTAAGATTTCATCTGATGAAAAAGTCCCGATGATTGTTAAAATGGATGGAAATATTTTGTTAATTATTGAACGCTTAATAAAGAAATTACCGACAATTATTGTGGATAAAATTGATATTTGGGAAATTGAGGAAGCAGTTTGTAATAAACGGTTGTTATATGTTGAAAATATAGATGAATTTATAAAAGAGATAACTAATAATTTATATGTTTCTGATGCACTAAAACATTTTAAAGAGAGATTTCAAAAGTTTTATTTAAAAAATGGTTATCATGATTCAGATATTTGTTTATTTTTTGGGATGTATTCTTGGAAAGATATACAAATATTGCGAAAACATAGAGGATATAAATTTTTAATATGGGGTGGAACAGATTGTAATTGGAATTACAAGGAAAGAGTCATAAATTTTGAAATAATAAACCAAATACCTGATTTATATCATATTGCGATTTCAAAAGATATTCAAGCGAGACTTCATTTAAAAAATATAGAAACCATATTTTTTGATTTAGATTTAGTTGATAAAAAATTATTTAGACCAGTTTTAAAAAAGGGGGAGTCTATATTTATTTATAATGGATTTACAAAGGGGAAAGAATATATATATGGGGAAAAAACATATAAGGAAGTTGTTAAAAGATTGCCGACTCTTAAATTTATATATAGCAATAAATTGAATTTACCACATGAAGAAATGCCAAAAATATATGAAAAATGTTTTATTGGATTACGACTGACGGAACACGATGGGAATGCGAATATGGTTCAAGAAATGAAGGCGATGAATATACCGGTTGTTCATAATCAGAGTGATTATGGGCTGAAGTGGGAGAATGTTGATGATATTATTCGATATATAAATATATATAATGTATAAAGTTTAATTTCTATATATATTTTCTTTATAAAAATTATGAAGAAAATAACATTAATTGTGGGGGCGAGACCTAACTTTATGAAAGCATTTCCAGTGTATGAATCACTAAAAAATGATTTTGAACTTACGCTAATTCATACTGGACAACATTTTGATGAAAAAATGAGTAAGGTTTTTTTTGATGAATTGGGTTTTCCAAAACCTGATATACATTTTGATTTAATAAGTAAATCAAGAGCTGGAGATTTAGATAATAAATTGTATGTTAATAATATTCAGTATTTAAAAAATATTAAAAATGTAATTACAGAGTTAGTAAATTATGATGGAAAAAAGTTAGGTCAATTAGGAGAAATTCGTGATAAATTATATAATCATTTTGAAAAAAATAAACCAAATATAGTAATTGTTTTTGGTGATGTTACAAGTACACTATCTGCTTCACTTGCATGTCATAAATTAGATATTGAAATTGCACATGTTGAAAGTGGTTTAAGAAGTGGTGATTTAAGTATGCCAGAGGAAGTTAATCGTATTTTAACAGATAATATGACCACATATTTTTTTGTGACTGAACAAGCCGGAGTTGATAATCTTAAAAAAGAAAGTATAACTGAAAGTGTGTTTTTAGTTGGAAATACGATGATTGATACGCAAAAAAAACATTTGGATAAAGCATTGAATACAAAATATTGGGAAAAATTAGGATTAAAAGAAAAAGAGTATGTATTAATTACATTACATCGTCCAAGTAATGTAGATGATATAAATAAAATACGGGAAATATTTGATGATTTATTTGAGTTAAGTAAAAAAGAGAAATTAGTTTATCCTATTCATCCAAGAACTAAGACCAATTTGGAAAAAATTGGATACTTGGAAAAGATAAAGGCAAATAAGAATATTATCTTGGATGACCCGTTGGGATATCTTGAATTCACGTGTTTGCTGGTGAATTGTAAATATGTAATAACGGATAGTGGAGGATTACAGGAAGAGAGTACTGCTCTGAATATTCCTTGTTTTACTTTGAGAGAAAATACAGAAAGACCAATAACATTAATAGAAAATGGAGGAACTAATCAAATGATTAGGAAAATATGTGATATTGAATTAAAAGAGTATAAAGGAACAATGGATTTATGGGATGGGGAAAGTAGTCATAGAATAAAGAATATTTTAAAAAATAAGTTTTATAAAAGTATATTAATCTGTTTTGGTACTAGACCGGAATATATAAAGGTTAAATCGTTAATTGATAATTTAAAAAATATTAAAACATGTTTCACAGGTCAACATATTGATTTATTAAAAAATATTGAGGTTGATTATAAATTATCAATGGAAAAAGAGTTATCTGAAAATAGATTAAATAATATCTTTTCAAATATACTTTCTTATAACATCTTTAATGATATTGATTATGTAATGGTTCAAGGAGATACTAGTACTGCGTGTGCGATTGCTTTATCAGCATTCAACCATGGAAAAAAAATAATCCATCTAGAAGCTGGATTGAGAAGTCAGAATTTAAAGGATCCATATCCAGAAGAAATGAATCGACAAGTTATTGGAAGATTAGCAGATATCCATTTATGTCCAACTGATTTTAATAAGGAAAATTTATTAAAAGAGAATGTTTCAGGAAAGATTTATGTTGTTGGTAATACTGGATTAGATAATATATTGAAAGAAGGTTGTGAATATGGGAATCAAGTTTTAATTACGATGCATCGTAGAGATAATCACGAAATTATGGATAAATGGTTTGAAGCAATCGAAAAAATAGCGAATAAATATCATGAAATAGAATTTATGATACCATTACACCCGAACCCAAATGTTCAAAAACATAAAGGAATTTTTAAAAAAGTTAAAGTTGTTGAACCAATGAAACATTCCGATATGATAGATTATATTAAAAAATGTAAATTTGTTATAAGTGATAGTGGTGGATTACAAGAAGAATGTTCATATTTAAATAAAAAAATTATTGTTTGTAGAAAAACAACTGAACGACCAGAAAGTGTTGGAACGCATAGTTTTATGTGTGGAGAACCTGAATTATTGGGAGAATTAGTTAATGATATTATGAATAATTATGAAGTTGATGCAGAATGTCCATATGGTGATGGTAAAAGTTGGGAAAATATTAGTAATATTGTATTAGTAATAAAAATATAATATATTATATAATATTAAATTATGATATATTCAGATAAAAAAAATGTTGGATTTTATGCATTATACAATTATGATGTTAATGATTTAGATGAAAAAAATATAGCATTATATACTGGCAATAATAGTGGAAATTTATTATTTAGAGAATGTTTATATAATATGCTGGATTTAGATTCTATTAATTTATTTGATTATTTTAAAATTAATGATGATATTAAAAATAAATTAGATTATTTATTCATTGGTTGTGCAAATATAATTAGTAATATTGATGGATGTATTCACTATATAGAACAATTAATTAATTTAATTAAAAATACAAATCAACATACTGAAATTATTTTAATTAGTTTAGGACAACAATTACTACTTGACTTTGATTTTAAAAATCTAAATAGTATAACAATTCAATTCATTGAATTGATTACATCTAGAATGAATACAATTTTAGTTAGAGATATATTAACATATAAAATAATTGAATATTATAAAAAAACGAATTGTAATATCATAGTCACTGGATGTCCAAGTATATTCTGCAATTTAAAAAAAAATCATAATACCGATTTACAAAATAATTTAATTAAATTATTAAATAAAACTGAAATTAACATTTTATATTCTCCACAAACTATAAATGATGATATCTATAATGAAACAACAAAATGGATAAATCGAATATTTAATAATTATAAAATAAATATAAAATTATTAATCGCAGATTATTACGGCTTGGATAAAACAATCAGAGAAAAATATAAAAATGAAATATATTATAGTTCAGTAAAAGATTGTTTTAATAATTATACACCAGATATTATTATAACGAATCGTATTCATAGTTGTATTTTAGGACTTACCCATTCGATTCCATCGATTATGATAAGTCATGACTCAAGAACCCAATTATTAGCTGATTTTCTAAAAATACCAAATATTTATTATACGAATTTAGATAATAATAATCTTGAATTAAAATCATTAAATTATGATAAATACTGTGATAATAAACTGGAACAATCTAAAGTATATATCAATTATTTTAATAAAATATGTATTCCAATGAATAAATATTTTATAGATTTTAGTACAGATTATTGTTATCATAATTATAAATATCCAAAATTATTCAATAAAGATTTTAGTACAGATTTATGTAATCATAATTATAAATATCCAAAATTATTCAATAAAGATTTTATTATTATGATAATAATAATCTATATTATAAAAATAAATTATATGGAAAATTAATATTCGCATTTTCTTTTTTTTGTAAAATAGTATAAAATTCACCAATATTATCAATTAAATCTGATGCTATTAATTCAAAATTATCAAAATATAAATATAACATTGGTTCTATTATTTTTGAAATAAATGTTTCTGCTTCAAATACATGTCTATGTATACCTGGATGTATATCACTCGTAAACCGATTATCTAAAATATCATAATTTTTATTATATTTTTTTTCTTTCATTCTATTTATAGCATACCATAATTGTGATTCATTTGATGGATTTTTATTATTATAAAATATTTCTGATTCGATTAAATGTTGTTTATGTTGATTTTTATCATTATAAATAAAATCATGTATTAAATGACTTATTTCTGTATTATTACGTAAATGATCGAATGAATATTTTTTATCAGGTAATGTAATAAATAAATAACCATTATTTTTTAAAAGTTTATTCATTTGTTTAAAAGTATCAATAAAGTTATCTAAATGTTCAAAACAATGATTAGATATTATCACATCAAAAAAATTTTCTTTATTAATTGCACTAACATAATTATTATCTTTACAAACAAAATCAATATTCATTATTGATTTATTTAATAAATTTGATTCATGTGAAATACCTCTTTCTTCAAGTATCTCTTCATTAGTAAAATAATCACAATTATAAAATTTTTTTACATGCTCATTTGGAATAGTTTGACGACAACCTTCGCCAATTCCTAAAATAATTGAATTTTGGTCTATAAAAATATATTTTTTAATTATTTCATATCTTTTATATTCTATATAATCCATTATAATATATAAAATAATATTATTTTATATATTTGAATCAAATAAACTGTAATTTTTCTGAAAATAGATATAAGAATATATTATTAATCGTATTTAATTTTTATAATTACAGATATTTTCAAAAAAAGTATAGTTTTTTTCAAATAAAAAATATATCTTTTTTATTTTATGTTTATAATTTGATGACTACTCGACGACTATTCGGAATTTAAATAGCTTAAAAGAATCAATATTATATATATTGATTAGATAGGTTGTAATGTCTAATTATCTAATAATAAAAATTTGGGTCTGATCTGAACAGATTAAAAACTCTTTGAGTTTTTAATCTCTTGAGTTTATATATGACTATGTCATATATAAACTGAACAGAAAATATATATGATTTTGGATTTTATTAGATATACATGAGTTTAACATGATTCATGTATCTTATACATCCTTCAACTGCTTTTATTATTTGATTGTAATTTTAAAATTGAGTTATTAGTTATAAATAATCAGAAGGATGGTTGATGCTTTAATATTTTTACAAATATATTTAAAAAAGATATATTTTTATTTGAAAAAACTATACTTTTTTTGAAAATAGCTGTAATATTTTATTATTATTTTTTAAGTAAGAATAATATAATATTTCTTTTTTATTATTCATATTTTTACTCGAAATCAATTCTAAATTTGTATTTTCTTCTACAGATTTATTTATATTTTCTAATAATGATTTTTCTATTAATTTTATAAATGATAATTTTGGATCATTAAATAAAAAATTAAAGTATTTTTCTTGTGTATTTATATCATTTATTGAAAAAGGAACTGGAACAATGTCTATATTTTTAAAATTTTCTTTCAAATATATATTACTACCAACATCAGATACAATTATTTTTTTATTATTGCTTATCCATTCTTTTACGGCTTGAGAACATCCTTCAACAAATGAAGTAAGAACACATAAATCTGCGATATTAATATAATTAATTACTTCATCTGGTTGACATTCATTTAATATAATATTATTTGTTAAATTATTTTTATTAATATAATTTATTATTTTATTTACGTAATTAATATCTACTTTTTTACCAAGTAATACTAATATACTATCTGGATAAATATTTAAAAAATTATGAAATGCTTGAACTAGTTCATATTGTCCTTTATCTGGAAGTAAACTTGCTACACATAATATTTTTTTATTTTTATTAATAATATTTTCTAAATTTACTTGTTTACTTATAGTTATATTATAATCAATACCATTATTAATAATGAAACTTTTTTTAATATCATTTTTAAATATTTGTGTTGATGTATTTAAAACAGATTGAGAAACATTTACATAAATATCTATAAATTTATCATTATTTTTAATTATTTCTCTTTTATTTTCATCTAACCAGAAATAACTATTATGATTTGTATAAAATATTTTACAACGAGTAAAAGTTTTAATACTTGATAAATCAAATAATGTATAATGACAATCTAGAATATCTATTTTATTTTTATTTAAATATTCTATTAAATTTTTTTGAGATGAATTAAAGTTAATTATATCTTTATTTTCAGTTTTTTCATATGAGGCTATTTTAATATTAAAACAACTGGAAGATTCAGAATTTATTTTCATAATATTTTCTAATCCTCCAAATCGAAAACATTGAGTTAAAAGTAAAATATTTATTTTTTTATTAGTAATTAATGTTGGAACTATAAAATTACATAATAATTTTTCTGATTTTGGAAAAATTTTTTGAATAATCTCATTTTTATCTTTATTAGTAATTAGATGAATAATCGTTTTTATAGTATATAAATTATCGAGATCATACTGACTAACTGTATTTAATGATGGCATACCATAAATACTTGCAATTTTTAATAACATATAATCATAATTAGTAACATTCATTTCTTGAAATAAAAATTTTTTAAAATCATCATAAAAATTTTTACATTCAATATTTTTCAAATTATTTAAATCCCAATTAAGGTATTTTTGTATAAATAATGATAAAAGATGTTTTTTTAACATAATTAATTTATTATCTATTTTATTCTCATCTTTCAAATGATTCATCATTTTACTAGTAGCTGAATCATTATGTATTCTATATTTATATAATATTTCTTCTGTATTAATTTTAATAAATTTAAATTTATTAATAAGACAACTTATCCAATATAAATAATCTTCAATTCCATCTAAATTGATATAATTATTAAATACTTTTTTTTTAATTAAAAAAGAACAGCCTATAAAATTATTTCCACAAAATAAAAATTCATTTAAATTAATATTAATATCAATTGGACTAATTAAAATCTGATTATTTATTATTTTTTGTTCATTTGATCTGTAAGTAGATTCATTTAAATAATTACTATTTTCATCAATTATATAATAGTCTGAATAAGAAATATCTGCATTATATTTTTTTAATTCTTCTAAATGTTTTTTTATAAAATTAGCACCCCATATATTATCTGAAGATCCCCACGTAATATAATCATAATTTTGTGCTAAATAAAATAGATTATTAAGTGTTTGTGGAAGTTTTTGATTTATTTGAGAAAATAAATAAATATTATTTTTGTGTAAATATTTTGAATAATTATTTAAATAATTTTTATCTGAACCATCATCTATAATAATTATATCTTTATTTTCATAATCTATATCAATTGCAGATTGAATACATTCATTCAAATATTTTGGGTTTTCATTAAAACAAGGAATAAGAATCGCAATTTTTTCCATTACTATAACATATATAAAAATTTTTCGATATTTTGTTTATATAAATCTTGTAAATTCAATAAAATTTTTTTATTATGTTCTATTATAGATATATATTCCTCTGATGTAAGTTCATTATTATTTAATATAAATTCAGTATCTACATATTTAATTTCTGCATAATCACCAATACATAAATTATTTTTAAATAATACTGGAACTAAATTATTAATAATATAATCGCATAATTTTGTAGGAGATGATACACTATTAATAACTGATTCATTCCTTAATAGAAATCCAAACATATTTAATTTATAATTATTATTTAATTCATCTATATTATTAAATGATTCAATTTTTGATACATAATGTAATTTATTTTTTTTTTTAATAAGATTTGTTAATTCAATTTTATCATGAGTAAAAAAACTATAATTAAATTTAGAATTACCTAATAAATTATCTATTATATAATCAACATTTTGCCATTTCTGTGTTCCTCCTGAATATACTATATTATACCTATTATTATAATTAAATTCAATATTTTTAAAAATATTATTAATATTATCAATGTTAATTGTAGAAACTCCAATTGTTAAAGTCTTATTTTTTATAAGAATATTATGTTTTTTTTCTAAATGTTCCGTTAAAGTATTTGATACACTAATTATTTGTTTAGAATTTTTTATTGCTTCATATTCTATTATATTCCAATATTCATATCCTTTACCATTTAATTCTTGTTCTTCTTCGGGTGCTGCACCATGTATGTCTAATGTATAATTTATTTTATTTAATAAATTTTGTTTAAAAAAATATTCACATCCATGAGTTGTTTCAATATGAATTTTTTTATTATTTATTATATTTAATAAAATATTCGGATCAAACTGATTATTTATTACTAATTCAGATAACATTGAATCTATGTGATTTATTACTGGATTTTTGTTATTTATACTAAAATATATAAATGTAATATATTTATATTTTGTATTTATTATATCAAATATATATTTAATCCGTTTTATATATCCTTCAACTAATCTTTGTTTATAAGGAAAAGGAGCTATTATAAAATATTCTGTACAATATTTAATCTGATTTAATATTTCTTCTGATACTGGTATAAAATTATTTAATTTAAATTTAAAACTGATTATATTAATAATTTTTTTACAAACATCATCATATTTAACTATGTCATTACATTCAATATTAATACCATTCTTAATAATTTCTTTTTCAGATGCCATAAATTCCCATAATTTACAAGGATTTACATATTTTGTTAATTCACATTCTTTAAATGGTAAAAAACAAACATCAAACCAACTTAAATAATATGGTAATTCATCATATGGTTTATGATCTAACCATGTTATATTTTTATGTTCAAATCTTATATTATAATTTGGATTTTCCTTTATTCCACCAATCATAACAATATAGTATTTATCTTCATCAGCATATTTTTTAATTAATTCATAATCTATCCAGTTTGAAAAAGCACCATAATATCCTAAGATTGGTTTATCAGTTTGAGGAAATTCTTTTGGTCTTTCGCCAATTCTATTCTTAGCTTTACTAAAATGTTCATAATCACATCCATTTGATATATAAAAATAATCTTTTGTATTATCTATTTCATTTAAATATTTTACCAAATTTGGATGAGAATACATAACATAATCTGATTGTTTTACACATTTATCTAAATTTGGCCTCCATACTTCAAATTCACCAATTGGAGCATCTATTAAATCATATATTTTTTTAAATTCATTTTTAGTTATTATTTCATCATATAATCGTGAATCTGTATAATATAAGTATTTATCTTTTTTATTAATAAAATTAAATACACAATCTCTTATATTATATGGAACAATTAATAAATTATATTTTTCATCAATTTCAACATTTTCGATATTACCTATAAAAACTTTATTAAATTTTTTATCAAAAAATCTCATTATTTGTTGGGGTCTTTGAAATAATAACTTATAAGTTGTCTTTGAATAATATACAATATTTGATTTATCATTTTGTAAAAAATTACATATTTTTGTTATATTATTTTTTAAATTAACTATATTATTATTTTCTCTGATATATAATGAATCATTAGTACGAATATAATCCATTACTGAAGTATTTTCATACACATATTTAAAATAGTCGCTATTAAATGTTCTAATAAGATATTCCCAATCTTCACAACCCTGTATATTTGTATTATAAAATCCAATATTTTTAATTGCTTCTTTTGTCCACATAAAACTGGCACAGCCTTTAAAATCATTAATCAAACTTTTAATATTATATTCAACATCAATTTTTTTATTTGTATTATTTATTTTATTTACTAAATTAAATGATGAATATTTAAAGTATTTATTATCTTTTATTAATACTTCTAAAAAATTATTATGATAAATATTATCATCTGAAATCCATGTAAAAAACTTATATTTATTTGTAGTATCATCAATTAAAAATCGTAAACCTTTATTTAATGTGTTTGCAATATTCAAGTTTTTTTCATTTTCTTTAAAAATTATTTTGGGATTGTCTTTATATTTATTTTTAATATTTTTAAAATTAATTTTATGTTCATTATTTGACCCGTCGTCAATAATTAATAAATTATAATATTTATAACTTTGATTACTTATCATATTTATGATATTTTCAATATTTATAGATCTATTTAAAGTAGGTAATACAATTAAAATATATTCATTTGCATATTCTGTATAATTATTAATATTCCAATTAAATTGTTTATATAATTCATTAATATTATTTCGTTGTGTTATTGTTGAATTATCTAATTCTGATATTATAATATTTGGTTCATAGACATACGTTTTATATTTTTCTTGTAAAATTGATAAACATATATCACTCGGTAAGATATTCAAGTTTAATAATTCTAAATAATCATCAAATACGGTATTTTTTAAGAAAATCGCAAATGTTCCTGTAATATTTCTACACTGATAATTAGAATTATTAACATAATATTCTTTATGTTTTGATGATCCAAAATAAATAATATCAGCTTCTTTTTTTATGGTGTTGAAATTGAAAATATATGTTTTTATATTTTTATGAAATAAAACATCGTCTTCAAATATTATTAATTCACTTAAATTATTTTGTTTCGCATTATTTATTAAGTTAATGAATGAATTAATATGACCATATTGATATTTATTACATATTCTTTTTTGTAAAGTATTATTCTCATGACCATATTTATTAAGTAATTCATTAATTTTTGTTTTAAAACTACCAGAATAATAATTTAGAATGTTAGAATCTGAAGTATTCATTATTTTTTTAATATTATCATTAATTATATCTTCAATTTTTTTACATTTAAAGGGAATAATATTCATCACATCGATATTTTCATTAATATAATTAATTTTTTTTTCAAGATTTAAAACTTTTGCTCCATAAAGAAAATAAACTGTATTTAATGAAATAAAATTAAATAAGTTTTTTAAATCATTTATAATTTGTATTCCATATAATCTATATTCCTTTTCTTTTGTGCTAACTTCACCATTCGCTCCCCAACCATTTTTACGCCAAATTATACCAATATTGCTTTTTGCTATTTCATAACATGTCTCTTTATGACTTAAATTATATTTAAATGTAATACCTTTAACCCCATTTTTAATATAAGTATTCACTTTATTTATAAAATTAGAATCTCCATGTATTTTTCCATAACATATAGTTAATAATACTTCTGGACGTTCTTTATGAATTTTCTGAAATTCTTCAATTATTTCAATAATATTCTCTTCATCTCTTAGGGTCCCTGTATATATTAATCGTATTTCATTATCATTTCTTTTTGGTAAATTAAAATTATAGTTATAAGCAACTACTGGAACTATTTTTACTTTATTTATTCCATTTGTCTCAAATAATTTTTTCAATTTTTCAGATTGTGTCCATATTCTTTTAAATTTGTTATTCAATTTTTTTATACTATTTAAATGAATATCTAATCCATAAATGATTGTTTTACTTAATAAATTCCAATTTTCATTAATTATATCTAATATTAATTTACTCCTTAATATTACTTTATTTACAGTATTTCCATATTCTTCTATTTTTTTTAATGTCTCAGCTGGATTTAAATTTTTATCTGGATTTATAATTTTTAATTTTGATTTATTTTCAATATTTCTTAAATTACTATCATTTGTAATTTTATAATTAGATATATATATTATATCTATACCACCTTGTATAAATACATTAATTGTATTACTCCACCATATAGTTGCACCATCAACCACATTTAAATTAATATCTGAATGTATTAATATTTTATTTTCCATATATATAAAAAGAATATATTTTATATATCATGCCGAACGCTATATTACCTCCATATCCAACTTGTGAAACAATCCCAGAACTATGTGTATGTAATCAATACCCTGTCCGCAAACTTATCGTCGTAAATGGTAAAGTAGAAGTCCTATTCTTATACAAAGGCGTTGTTCCATCCTAAGCAAACAAAACTGAAAATATAATTGAAAGAAAGAACAGTATCCACGATGTAATCTTCATCTCTTTTGGAAAAGAAGTCCCATTATTTGTAGCATACTGATTAGTTGCGCCCATATTTGCGAAACTTAGATTTGTGGATGAATTTGCTGGGGACTCATTCTGTTTTATTGGTTCATTAAATAAATTTGACATATTACTATATCATATTTAGAAAAAATTTGTGAGTAAAAAATGGATTTTATTTATCTTTTCAATAAATAAAATGGCTGAGGAAGAATTAAGTGCGAATGCGCTCGTTGATGCTAAAAATGAATACACTAAACTTCTAACCAGTTATCTCACACCTTGTATTACAGAAGGCTTCATCAGCCTTTATGAAGACGCCAAAAATGAAAAAGAAGAAAAGAGAAAAGATTCCAGATATGATGATTACAGCGAAATTCAAATATTCCAAGACTTTATTAAAAAGATTCCCAAATGGAATCAAGATATCATTGACAAAGAGAGCGACCGAATTATTCAGAGGTCAAAATGCGACTGGCTCGAACGCCTACTTTACGGCGTATTTGTAAGCAATGCGAAAGTCCTCTCGATTGTCCGGATACAGCCCAAGAAGGATGACAAAATGAGACTGAAAATCCCGAAGCTCCGGAATTTCATCCATAAGTGCTACGTTGAATGTGGTCGCGAGTTATATAAAGTGGCTTACCTATTTGATGACGAAGACATAACCAGTATCGAAAAACAGAAGAATGTTAGAGATATTAACTCAATCGTTCGCGAGGGGGTTATAGAGGCCGTCCGCAAATTGCTACCCATCCAAGATATCCTTAAAGATTGTATCGGGAATATCGGGGGTGAAAATACGATGAACTCGACCCTTCAAAGTGAGACCACTGGCGGGGGGGACTCCGAGGAGATGTTTAGGAAATTCACGAGTAGTAATAAACTGAAAAAGGGGATTGAGGAAATACATAGTGAAACAGAAGGACTTTTTGAGGAGGAAAATAGCGAGTCTGCTGTATCTATGTTGGCAAAAGAAGAACCAGAACCAGAAGAGGAGAGCGTTGTCTCTCAGAAGTCAGCCCGTTCTTTAAAGAAAACAGAGGAGAGTATAGTCTCTCAGAAGTCGACTCGTTCCTTAAAGAAAGAGGAGAGACATGTGGAACAATTAGGGGGGAAGCATCCAGAGAAGGAAAATCAATTGAAAGAGGAAATCTCTGTATTTCCTGAAAAAAAAGATGATAGTTTAGTGGATGAGAGTCAAAGCGTGGTATCTCATCAGGAAACAAGTGTTGTCTCTCATCGGTCAGAAATGAGCAATGTTTCAAAAATTAGCGAGAGAACGAGTCCAACAGTTAAGAAGATAAGAACAAGCAGTATAATTCGTAATAAGGACCGGCGAAAAATGATGGAACAAGAACAAATGAGGAAAAGAGAACCAACAGTCGAAAAAGTGGAGAGGACGAACGATGAAAATGAAATAATCTCATATGACCTCCAAGATTACGTCCAAGAAGAATATATTTCCGATAACTAGGCGATTTCGTTCAATTCATTATTTTTTTTACTTTGAAAAAAATAATGGGATTCAGTCATTTAATTAAAAATCCACTCGTGTTTGGAGCAATCGTTGGAGTTTTATTGTGTATATTACTCTTCCTTCACGATAAGTTTTTAGCCAAAAGCAAAGAAGACAAGAGCAGTTTAGGAACCTATTTCAAGCTCTTCTTTGCTGGGTTCATTATATCTGCGCCTCTCGTCTTTTTATTATATAACCGCGATTTGAGCTTCAAAGAAGTTGAGGCCGGAAGCGGGAGGTCTGTCTCGGGGGGCGCCATGAGCGATGTTGAACTGACATCATCTTCATCATCATCAGATTCCGTTTCGGAGGTCATAGAGGAAGTCGCAAAGAAAGTTGGGGGAGGGAAACAGTCAGCGGTGGCGCAAAGAGGCGGGGGTGCGGGTGGAAATGGGCGCCGGCTTAAGACAATGAACACTGATGTTCCTAATATGTAAAAGCCCTTTTTTCCCGCGAAGCGGGTAAAAGGGCTTAAACCCCAAAAATGACCCATTTTCTCTGTTTATTTGTAGAAGTAAAAGGTGCGAACAGATAAAAAAGAATTATGACAAGATTTTTTTTGAATAATATGTGGTTTATCTTTTAATGTAAATAATAGTTTATTATTTACACTTATAAAATACAAAACTAAGATGATTTTGGCTTAGGTTTTTGTTTGGGAATTTGCATAGATTTAGGTGTTTTGGGGGTTCAGTTAAAATGACTTTGTCATTTTAACTCAAGAGATAAAAAACGTTAGTTTTTTATCTGTTCGCACCTTTACCCGCGCGTCGCGGGAAAAAGGGGCGGTCATTTCATCAATATGTAAATATTTTATTATATTCTTAGGCGTCATATCTCTCGTATGTAATTTCATTACCTTATGAACAATCTCATACTTCAAAAGTGTTTCTGGGCTCAAATTTATAATTTTAGTCCGCATATCCTTGTAATATTGGTTAGGTAATTTGGACTTTTCCTTCAAGTATTTTACCACTTGGTCCATGTAAAATTTAGTGTTCTCCATAACATCAATGACTTTCCAACCAGAACCTCCCATATCCCACGAGTAAGTAAATACACTTGATACAATACTGGGCGTCATCATTATTCGAATCGGACAACACAATATTGAACCAAGAATATCGAGGCTTTGCGAACCTTCTATAAACGCAATCACTGGAATCTTCTTCTGAATTAGAGATAAACGATAATTCAGTTTGTTAAACCATCTGACCATATTCGAATTAGAAAAAGTAAAAATCTCTTGTGGTCTAAAATGAATGATTATTGGCTTAACATTCTCATCTTTCCGTAAAAAATTATTGTCCAATTCCAAACATAACTGATTCAAGTCTTTTATTTCTGATAAATTTGATGGAACTGACATTGAAGTAATCAATGGATTTATAGTTATTTCATCTGAATCAATGTAAATATGATTAAGATTCGTTTTCTTTAAGAACGTGTGAATAGATAAACTTAGATTGGAACTGTTGGAATAATGTGATGGGTTATTTATTTTTGGGAAACGCAATATTCTATCAATGATTCAGTGCTTTAAGCAATAATTGGAATCTACAAACAAATCGCGCGAAATGAATTTATCAATCTCATCATTCGTCAATTTGGTTCGTTTTCGAAGTAGTTCAATATAATTTAACCATTGAGTATAAATACTTGTTTTAGTTTTTACTATATTTGCCGTTTTACTAAAAGTTCGTCCTGCTGTATCATGAATAAGATACTTTGAATAATCAACCATTACGCGATATGGAGCAAGTAATTGTAATTCAGTCGCTGCGGAAGAACACTCCGATTCTATTATTACGCATAAAGGTAAGCGCTGTGTTTGACTAAACACATTGAATATATTCATTGAAATACCATATCCACCCTGCGAACTTAAATGAATTACAATCGGTTTCGGGGTCGTTTTAATTCCGGATTCAGAAACGACCGTTTTTGAAGCCTCCATCAGGAGCTTTTGTAAATTACCGACGGATTCATTATGAATATCGGAATAGAAATAAATGTGTTGGACCTTGTCCGAATACAAATCACTGTCGCTCATTTTATTGAAGGTCTCCTTTGATATGCGAACCCACTCATCGTATATGACATCACTCGAAATTGAGTTTTTAAGAATTTCAATCATTATATTTATAAAGAAAAATAATTATTATAAATAGCTGTAATATTTTTATCAATAAATGCTGTTTTTGGATTTATCAAATTTTCAACGGTTCAATTTGAAGACGAACGAAAATAGTAATTTGAAACAACGGTTCCGTTCTTTATATAACGGCTTATTTTAGCTGTGCAAACACCATGAAAATCCGCAGTTTGAGCAACGGAATCCCATCTTCCAACGACTTCACCAGTTTCGCAATCAACTTTTTCCACTTTTTTAGCGGTTGATGATGTCAGTTTTTTATTAACAGCATCTGCTTCTTCTTTTCGAAGTGATATGCCGTAATACCCATTATTCGAACCATTTGATGTCCAAATAACGGCTCGAAGAACATTTTGATTTGCTCTAAGATATTGTTTTATATCACTAATATCATTATCCGATGTATTCAGATCAATTGATTTTCTCCATTTTTGATACTCATTTAGAAGAATGGAATCAAATACTTTTCCAGTATCGGAGAACCGACAATTCTCAAAAATGAAAGTTTCAACAGAAGAATTAACTCGAATTTTCTTGTATTCGAGTTCAATTAGTTTGAGACCACAAAAAGAATGAGAACCATCTATACGCTTAGGCTTGAAACGAGTTTCCAAGTAGCTTTTTAATGCGTGAAATACTTCTTTTTCGGGCTTCCTTCTATTCCATATACGGAAGCGACCTTCCAGATTGACTGATTTTTCGTGTAGTTTGGGGTCAACAATACACATTTTATCAATGAATTCATCGAACCTTTGTTCCATTGTTTCTTCTTGTGGTTGTTGTTGATCGTTGCTTAGTGGTGTTTCATCAAATTTGGGATGATTTCCTTCTTCTGGAATAACAGCAGTTTCATAAATGGATTCATTATCTTTGTTGATTGAGTCAATTATTTTTATTTTGTTGTCTAATTTTTCTCGGAGTTCATTGATTTCCAATAAGTGTTCGTGAGTTTCCTTCTTGTGTTCTTCAATGATTTTGTCTATCTTCGCGTTTTCTTCTTTGAGGGTTGCGTTTTCTTCTTTGAGGACTCTGTTTTCTTCAACGAGCCTGTCAAAGTTCTTCTCATTGTAAGTTTTGTCATGGATTATCTTTTTTATTAGTGATACGAGAGAATCAATCGTGAATGATTCTTCATCATATGCTATCATTTCCGTTTTATTCAAACCATTAACATTTATTTGGCGGAGTTGTTTTGAAATTCTGGGATGCGTTTTGATGGCGGTTTCAATCTCAACTTTATTGATGACCTTGAAGGCATGAATTACAATGAAGTTTTTATATGTTTTGCGATGGTCGATAACGCGATTTCCAAGATTGTTGGTATGACCAAACTTGATGAGTGATTCATTCTTTGAACTGCGATTATCAATACGTCCAAGATAAACGCATTCTGTATTCAATGGAAAATTTGAAATAATAACGGCTTCTATTTCTTTCATTTTCTCATACTTGATTTTATCAATTTCTGATTCTTTTTTCGTGATTATTGTATCTTTTTCTTCCAATTGTAGTCGGAGTTCATTTGATTCATCATTTATAATTTCTTGAAGAGTTTCTTCCAATTTGATAAAATAATCATGTATTTCATCTGCTTTTTTAGTTCCAGCTTTCAAGCAAAACTTTTTGAATGTTTTTATATTCATCATAATTATTTCTCTATTATGACCACCACGAGACGATTTTGATTCTTTCTTCGGATTCTGAACAATTTCATCATCATCTACAATAATTTTTTGCTTTACTTCATGGTAAAGAGAATTATTATGTTTGACTGTTTGCTCCTGAGCGCTCAGGAATGATGATGTTTTATAGTCTTTATCGACTATTAATGATTGCTCCTCTCTAGGGAGGAGTAAACATTTATAGTCTTTTTCAATAGTAAAATGATTTTCTAATAATCTTTTTGCATTAACTTTTTTATTAAATCCGAGCCAATTCCACACATCATCCAAGTCAATTATAAAATCATTTATTTTATCGTATTTCAAATAACAATAAAAACTTGATAAAAATAATTGTTGTTCGTAATTTGTAAATTTACTCTGTAGTTTTTCAATCAATTTTGATTGATATTTTGTTGTATTGAATTTTGAGATTGGATTATTCTCAATCAGATTCACAATATCGATTGTTGAGTTCATAGTTATTTATAAGACTTTTATATTTATTATTTTACGCAAATAAAAATTTCAATTTTTTTTATAAATTTTATTTTGTTCTAAATAAAATAAAATTTTGCGTTTGCTTTTGGTAAACAATAGTAAATTTTTGATATTCATCGGAGCAAAGAAATTTCTCCGAATAGCAAAAAGTCTTCGCCAAGTAGCAATAACTCCCCCGAAATCTCACATAAAATCGTAATTCTTCATATGATTTATTCCATATATACTTAATTTAAAACAAATCCGACTACATAAACGTATTTCATTAAATGATTCTTAGTAGAACTCACGATTATTATTGTATAAATAATAAAAATATTTAGGTATTTAGGATAAAACATAAATATAAAATATATTTATGATATATAATAATGAGTCTTAAATTAAAGAAATTTGACATGAGTTCTATTAAAAGCGACAAAGTCGTTCTTTTTATAGGAAAACGTGAGACAGGCAAATCATTTTTAGTTCGCGATTTATTATGGCATCACCGAGATTTACCAGTTGGGACAGTTATTAGTGGAACCGAAGGCGCCAATCAGTTTTATTCAAAAATGGTCCCTCCCATTTTTATCCACGAAGAATATCGTCCCGAAATTATCAATAATTTTGTTAAACGGCAGGGTCGTTTGGTAAAAAAACAGGTTGGTGGAGCGCCGGAATATCAAAATATTGACCCCCGCGCATTTATGATTCTGGACGATTGCTTATACGATAACTCATGGGTCAAGGATAAAAACATTAGGTCTCTGTTTATGAACGGACGGCATTACAAGGCATTTTTCATCATAACATCTCAATACTCTTTAGGAATCCCACCAAATTTACGCACAAATGTCGATTACGTTTTCGTTTTGAGAGAGACCATTCATAGCAATCGTAGGAGGCTTTTTGAACAATATTGCGGTATGTTTCCGACTTACGAGTTTTTTTGTTCCGTAATGGACCAATGTACGGAAAACTTCGAATGTCTGGTAATAAATAATAATTCGAAGAGTAGTAAGCTGGAGGAACAAGTATATTGGTACCGAGCATCAGAGCATCCTGATTTTAGACTAGGAGCAGACATATTATGGAAACAAGCATCAGCAATGTCATTAAATGATGATAGCGATGATGAAAATGGAGATTTTTTATCAAGTTATAATAATGGAAAAAATAATCGGAAACCCAGAATTGAGGTTAGAAAACAATCGTAGTTAATAATATAGTTTGTATATTTCTAATAGTTCAGTATTTTCATTATTTTCAATCCGAACAATACAATTTTCAATAGTTTCAATCAATTTATCTATTTTATCATCAATATCAGTTTTACTTATATTATCATCTGGATTAAAACGGATAAATATCCATTTACCACTATGAATCATATATAAATCATCATAACGGATTTCTTCATCTTTTTGGTCATATCTTCTATGTCCAAATTCGTCGGTTTCAACTGCTAAGATCGTATTACCTATCAATTTGCGATGGTTCATATAAATTCGCTTTGCGAATTTATAATGAATACGTTTTTTAATTTCGCTTTGCGAAATTAAAAAATGTTCTATACGACGACGATGTGTGCAATCACAATTACCTGTATAAAGTGCTGTATCATGGATGAATCCTTCAAAGTTTAAGTTAATCGCATTTCTAACAATTCTGTATTTTCATTATTTTCAGTTTATATATGACATAGTCATATATAAACTCAAGAGATATAAATCACGTAGTGATTTATATCTGTTCAATTCTTATAATACATTAATCCATATTTGAAAATAGCTGTAAATTTCCGAAAAAAACAATATTAGCAAGTCCATTTTATTTCTTCATAAGAACCTTCATGATATTTTATGATTGCATTTTCTAATATAATTTGA
>VFQS010001018.1_pt1 | contig 27350 bp, 28 predicted proteins | sample 3512361 | NCBI WGS metagenome assembly VFQS01 (sample SAMN10412375, study PRJNA504923) | tailings metagenome | isolation source: Relicate 1 Philex TSF3 active mining | place: Philippines
ATGCGCTCACCTATTTGCCAGACAAGGGCATGAAGGTTTGTGGCTCAATAAGCCAGATGGTTTGACCTTTTACTTGGGTTCGCGCCACTTTGGCAAAGTAACTTTTATCGGGTACCAAACTGACTTTGAGTTCGCGCGCCAAGGCATCGACCCACCAGAAGCCAGCGTTGTGGCGGGTGTCTTCGTATTCAGCGCCTGGGTTGCCGAGGCCAACAAACAACTTGATCATGGGTGAGTATAAAAACAAAACAACCCGCGCAAGGCGGGTTGTTGAAACACATAAGTGTTGAGGCGAGAGAAGAATTACTTCTTCTTGGCCTTGCCTTTGGCATCGGCGGCAGGTGCTGCATCGGCAGCTGGCGCTGCCTCTTCAACCGCCGGAGCTACCACAGACACCAACACGGGGTTTTTCTTACCGTGTGTGATGGCTTTCACGCCTTTGGGCAATGTGATGTCGGCCAGGTGCAAAGAAACACCTTTCTTCAAACCAGACAAATCAACGTTGATGGCTTCTGGCAAATCGGCTGGCAAGCAAGCGATTTCGAGCTCATTCATGATGTGGTTGATCAAGCAAGCATCCACTTTCACAGCGGGAGAAACGTCTTCGCCTGAGTAATGGATTGGCACTTTGCGGTTCAAAGTGGTCTTGGCATCAACGCGTTGGAAGTCGATGTGCAAAACCAATTGTTTGTAGGGGTGCATTTGGAAGTCACGGAGCAACACTTTGGTTTCTTTACCGTTCAATTCCATGTCCAAGATGCTTGCGTGGAAAGCTTCTTTTTTCAGGGCGTGCCACAGGGCATTGTGGTCGAGTTCGACCAGTTGGGGTTGTTGATCCACACCGCCATAAACAATACCAGGTGTCTTACCTGAATTGCGCAGACGGCGGCTCGCACCCGTACCTTGCATAGAGCGCTCAAAAGCGACAAATTTCATAACTAACTCCAAGTTGAATCGACCGCGACCAGTACGACTCTGTTTTAAAAAGGACTGCCGAACAGCAGTCCACATTGATGTTCACAGATCAGTCTTGATCTGTGAACAAACTCATGACCGACTCGCCGTGGGCAATGCGCTGGATGGTTTTGGCCAACAGCGGCGCCACAGTGAGTTGGCGAATTTTGGGGCAAGCTGCAGCGGCTTGTGACAACGGAATGGTGTTGGTCACAACCACTTCATCGAGGGCAGAGCCTTTGGCAATGCGGTCGATGGCGGGGCCCGAGAAAATGGGGTGTGTGCAATAGGCGTAAACTTTTTTGGCGCCGCGCTCTTTGAGCACTTCAGCGGCTTTGACCAAGGTGCCTGCGGTGTCGATCATGTCGTCCATGATGACGCAGTTGCGGCCGTCGATGTCGCCAATGACATGCATCACTTCGCTCACGTTGGCCTTGGGACGACGCTTGTCGATGATGGCCAAATCGCAGTTGAGTTGTTTGGCCAACGCACGTGCGCGAACCACGCCGCCCACGTCGGGGGAGACCACAATGAGGTCTTCGTAGTTCTTTTGGCGCAAGTCGCCCAAGAGCACGGGCGAGGCGTAGATGTTGTCGACGGGAATGTCGAAGAAACCTTGAATTTGGTCGGCGTGCAAGTCCATGGTGAGGACGTGATTGACGCCCACTGCTTGCAACATGTTGGCCACCACCTTGGCCGTGATGGGCACACGGGTTGAGCGAGGGCGGCGGTCTTGGCGGGCATAGCCAAAGTAAGGAATGATGGCGCTGATGCGACCGGCTGAGGCGCGCTTCAAAGCGTCGACCATGATCAGCAGTTCCATCAGATTTTCGTTGGTGGGCGCGCAAGTGGACTGGATGATGAACACGTCGCGGGCGCGCACGTTTTGTTTCAACTCAACAGTAACTTCGCCGTCAGAGAAGCGGCCGACGTCGGCCAACCCCAAAGAAATGTCTAACTCGTAGGCAACTTCGGCCGCCAAAACTGGGTTGGCATTGCCGGTGAAGACCATGAAGTCTGAGGATGAATTAGTGTTGGATGGCAGCATGAGCGTCTTAGCGGTCAAATGATGGGCCGATGCGAGTTACCGCATAAATAACAATCACGACGCGAGCGATCGCGCTTTGATGCATATTGCATTCTTGGATGAATGCAAATGAATCATTTGGCAGGGGAAGAAGGATTCGAACCTTCGCATGCCGGAATCAAAATCCGGTGCCTTAACCAACTTGGCGACTCCCCTACACGGGTTAGCAACTAAGGTAAACCTGAGCTGCCGACCGATCAATTGTCGCTGGAGGACCAACCCTTTTGGGGATGAACTTCCAAATTGCCACACATTCGAATTTTCCAATTTTGCCAAGTTGCTGGAACTTGAGGCATTTGATTTAAATTCGTACCGAGTGGCACTTGCGCAAATACTGCACTACCGGAGCCCGTCATTCTGCCTTTGACAACAACAGGTGCAAGTTTGGATGTTTCCAACCATTCGATTGCATCGCTGATTTGGGGGCAGAGGCGCTGGGCCACTGGTTGCAGGTCGTTGTGGCCAAAGCCATACGGGTCTGCTGCAAAGACCGAAATTGTAGCAGGCTTTGTGTCCCGCTTCAAAGCCTCTGAGGCAAAAATTTTAGAAGTTTCTAAGCCTTCGGCTGGTTTCACCACCATAAATTGTGCAGGTGGCAAGTCAATGGGCTGGATGATTTCGCCAATTCCCTCAACCCAGGCATTGTGGCCACACAAGAAAAAGGGCACATCAGCCCCCAATTGAAGACCCAGTTGAGAAAGCTGTTTGACAGAATAATTCAAGTTCCACAGCTTGTTCAAAGCCAGCAGACAGGTTGCGGCATCGGACGATCCGCCGCCCATGCCAGCTTGAGCGGGTATGGATTTGTCAATGGCAATGTGTGCGCCCAATGTCGTGCCGCTGGCTTGCTGCAAAAGTCGTGCGGCTCGGGTAATGAGGTCGTCCGTTGGCAGCGGTGCACTGAGGTCTTCACGGCTAATTTGACCCTTGGGGCGAGCCTCAAAATGCAATGTGTCGTACCAATCAATTAGCATGAACACCGATTGAAGCAGGTGGTAGCCATCGGGCTTGCGACCTGTGATGTGCAGAAACAAATTAAGCTTGGCTGGCGCCAAGACATTTTGAAGAGACTTCATGATTCAAAGGCGATGCGTAGCACTGCTTTGGGGGCGGGTTGAACCCGTTCAAGGACCAGCCGACGCAAGTGCCATTCGCTAACATCGACATTCCAGCCCTCGGCAGGCGTGGGTTTGCCGCCAAGCCAATCGATCAAAGCCGCGGTGGGCAAGGGTGTGCCTGTGAGTTGGTACACCAGACTTTCAAGGTTTGCGGCATAGCCCACCTGACTGCCCTGAACGAGTTTCGCACTTGTTGCAGTCCACTCTAAGCGGGCCATTTGCAAGCCCAGAGGGTTGTAAATGTTCAGCGTACCATCTGGCAAACCACCCGTTAAATCAAACGACAAAATGAAGGATTGAGGTGGTTGAGAGTCAACTTGCAGCGCAAATCGACCCGCTTTAAAGGCAGGTTTGGGAACCTCGGCTTGAACCGTTACGACCTGATTGTCTGCTGGCGCTGCACTTGCACCTGAACTTGCCTCTGAACTTGCCACTGCACCTGAGCCAATGGCGCAAGCCGACAGCATGCAAGTGGCCAAGCAGCTCATCGTCACCAAGCTTTTCATAGACTCTTTGACTTTCGGCTCGATCAGGGCTTGAACTTAAATTGCTTGAGTGTTTCAAGCAAAGTTTCGTTGTCAGCCTTGAGCATCAGGCCCTCGCGCCAAACCTTGCCCGCTTTTTCATATTGACCAAGGCGCCAGTGCACTTCCCCCAGGTGGGCCGCAATTTCGGCATCGGGACGCGCCTTGAATGCCGCTTCTAAAATTCGCAAGGCTTCTTCGACGTTGCCTGCGCGGTATTCCAACCAGCCCAGGCTGTCTTGGATAAAGGGATCGCGCGGCGCAAGTTGAACAGCTTTCAAAATGAGTTCACGAGCCTCATTCAATCGAATGTTGCGATCTGCCAATGAATAACCCAGAGCATTGAAAGCATGTGCATCGTTGGGCTTGGCTTTCATGAGCCCGCGCAGAATGCTTTCCATTTGATCGAAGCGCCCCAGCTTTTCGCACAACATGGCCATTTCAGCTTGCAACTCTGTGTCTGCTGGAAACTGTGCCAAGGCTTTTTCGATGCTTGCAAATGCTTCAGCTATTTGTTTGTCTTCTCGTAACCATTGCGACAGGGCCAATGCTTTGAGTTTGGCTTCTTGTGGGTTGTTAACCTTGACTTGTTCAAGCACTTTCAGCCCCTCGGCTTTACGGCCTTGCTGCGCCAACAAAGCGGCTCTGCGACTGGCCACTTTGAGGGGGTCAGCATCGGGCGGGATTTTGGCCAGCCATTCGTCGGCTTGGGTGAGTCGACCTTGTTTTTGCGCCATTTGTGACAAGGACAAATAGGCTTCGAACAAACCACCTGATTTGTCAGGGTCAGAGCCTTTTGAGGCCAATTGAATGTATTGCTGCAGCGACTGCTCGGCCTGCAATACTTGAGACATGTCACTTTGCAACAAGCCCAAAAACAACCAACCCGGTGCAAATTCGGGATGTTGTTTGGTCAGTTGGTTGAGTTGTGCCAAAGCCAGTTGCATTTGGTTCAAGTCGATCAAAGTGCGTGCATAGCCCAAACGCAAATCGGGCAGGGCATCACCGGCCATGTATTGCGAAATCATGGGTTGCACTTCGTCTGGCACTTGACTGACCAAACTCAGTGCCAACATGATGGGGCCGGGGGCTTTGCGGTTTGCCGCATGACCTGCTCGTGCGGCTTCTGCAGCAGACTGAATGTCGCCTGCATCGCGCTTCATGCGGCCAATGGTGGTCCAGGCGGTACCAGCGGTTTCAGGATTTTGAATGGCGCTAGAGAGGGCTTGTTCCACAATTTTGGCCGCAAAGCTTTTGTCTTGAACCCGGCTAAACACGCGGGGAATCGAGCCAATGGCCGCAGATTGTTCGTTGACAGGCAGACTGGCAATGCTGGCCTTCAGTACGCGTCCAGCTTCTTCAATGCGATTAAGGGCCAACAGAATTTGCAAAATATAGCGATTGGCTTCTTGCGATTCGGGGAGACTGGACTTCCAGCTTTTGGCGGCTTGTAAGGCAGCTTCACCCGAGCGAGATTGCAAAGCCAATTCGGTTGCGCGTTGGTACAGTGCTTCATCTTTGGTTCTGCGAGCGGCATCCAATAGGATGGCAAAGCCCGATCCGGGTTCTCCCGCTTGCACGTTGAGTTCACCCAAGAGCAATTGGTAAAACAAGACGGCGTTGAGCTTGGAGTTTTGCACAGGCGGTTCGGCGCATACCCCCGCCGTGGCCCAGACCAATGCAACCGATGACAACCAATATTTCATGAAGCCATCATAATCCACGAGCTGTCGCGTCACAGTGCCTTTCCCCTCATTTCACTGGTCTTTAAAGCGGATTCGATGCCTGAATTGCCCGAAGTAGAAGTTACCCGACTGAGTTTTGCCAGTCGAATCGAGGGCGCGCGGGTTTTGGCGCTGCAGATGGGCAAGCCCTTGCGCTGGCCTTTGGGGGTAGCGCCTTCTGTGCTGGTAGGGCAAAGCATTTTGCGAGTTCGCAGACGCGGTAAATATTTGTTGCTAGACATGGACCGCGGCGTTCTGATGTTGCACCTGGGCATGTCAGGCAGCCTCAATTTTGCCGCCACGCAACCCGAAGCGGGCAAGCACGACCACATGGATTTGGTCACCACCCTGGGCACTTTGCGATTGCACGACCCCAGAAGGTTTGGTGCCGCGGTCTGGTCAGAGTCAGAGCGTCATGATCCTGCTTTGAAGTTGCTCAGCAAGTTGGGCATGGAGCCGCTCACCGACGGGTTTGAACTGAAGTTGTTTCAGCAGGGCCTTAAAAAACGCAGCGCGCCGATCAAACAAGTTTTGTTGGCGGGCGATGTGGTGGTGGGCGTTGGCAACATTTATGCGTCTGAAGCACTTTACATGTCGGGCATCAAGCCCACAGTCAAGGCAGACAAAGTCAGTGGGCCACGCGTAGCAAAATTACATGCTGCCATTCGACAAGTTTTGGCCAGAGCTGTTGAACAGGGGGGCAGCAGCCTGAAGGACTTTGTCAATGCTCAAGGCAATACGGGTTACTTTCAACTAGAAGCCGCGGTGTATGGCCGAACTGGCTTGCCATGTCGATCTTGCGAGACACCCATCAAGCAAATTGTGCAAGGTCAGCGTTCCACTTTTTATTGCCCCACATGTCAAAAGCGGTAAAGCCCAAGATGTCGTTGGCTGAGACCTTGGTGGCTTGGCAAAAAGTGCATGGCCGCAACCATTTGCCCTGGCAAAACACACGTGATCCTTATCGTGTGTGGTTGTCTGAAATCATGTTGCAGCAAACGCAAGTGACCACTGTGCTGGCCTACTACGCCAAGTTTTTACACAACTTTCCGACTGTGGCCGATTTGGCTGCAGCACCGCAAGACAAAGTGATGGGCCTGTGGAGTGGACTGGGTTATTACAGCCGAGCGCGCAATTTGCATCAATGCGCCAAAGATGTGATGTCGCGTTTTGGGGGAGAGTTTCCGCACACCGCCGAAGCCCTGATGAGTTTGCCTGGCATAGGGCGCTCGACGGCAGCAGCAGTGGCGTCCTTTTGTTTTTCTGAACGGGTTGCCATCATGGATGGCAATGTGAAACGTGTTCTGACTCGCGTCTGGGGCTATGCAGATGATTTGTCGGTAAGTCAAAACGAAAAAGTCTTGTGGCAAATGGCACAAGAGGCCTTGCCCACCCAGAACCTCAAAACTGCCATGCCGCGTTACTCGCAGGCCATCATGGACTTGGGAGCAACGGTCTGTACGCCTCGCAAACCCAATTGCCAAGTGTGTCCTGTGCAAACAGAATGCAAAGCTTACGCTTTAGGCGAGACTGAAAAATTCCCTGTCAAAACACGCAAACTCAAGCGCCGCAGTGAAGTGCTTTGGTTGTTGCTGGTACAAAACAACAAGGGCGATGTTTGGTTAGAAAAACGCCCTGCCTCAGGCATTTGGGCCAGCCTTTACAGCTTGCCAGTGTTCGATTCAGAAGAGGCGCTGAAGGCAGCCTTGAAGCCTGCCTTGCAAAAGACTGTGGCCGCAGATGCTGGCGCGTTAGAGTGGCACGTCTTACCTTCTTTTAAACACGTTTTAACGCACAAAGATTTGCACTGTCATGTGGTCAAACTCAAGGTGCAAAAGTTGGCTCCCGTGGCAACAGAAGGTGCCTGGTGGGCAGAAAGTGCGTGGACAGAGTTGGGACTGCCACAGCCCGTGCGTCATTTGCTATCGAGTTCCCTGTGACGTTTTAAGGTGAGCCAATGCTCACCAAATCGTTGACTGAGTTTTTCAACCAAATACACCGAGCGATGTTGACCGCCTGTGCAGCCAATGGCCACGGTGATGTAGTTGCGATGGTCTTTTTCAAGCGCAGGCAGCCATTGGTCTAAAAAGTTTTCAATTTGACTTTGCATCAAATTGACTTCATCGTAGGTCTGTAAAAACTTTTGCACGGGCGCGTCTTTGCCAGACATAGGCCGCAGGTCAGATTCGTAGTGAGGGTTAGGCAGCATGCGCACATCAAACACATAGTCGGCATCGAGTGGAATGCCGCGTTTGAATGCAAACGATTCGAACACCAGGGTCAGTTTGGCCGCAGGCGAACTCACCAAAGACTTCACATAACTTTGAAGCTGTGCAGCACGCAGCAAACTGGTGTCGATGATGTGCGCGTTTTCACGCAAGTTAGACAGCAATTCGCGTTCGTATTCAATCGATTCTGTGAGCGCACGCTCGCCTTCAGCGGCGTTTCTGCCAGACAGTGGGTGACGGCGGCGCGTTTCCGAATAACGGCGCAGCAAAGTGTCTGACGCTGCATCCAAGTAAATGGATGTCACTTGAAAGCCAAGGTTTCGCAGAACCTCTAGCTGGCTTGGCATCAGAGGCAAAGACGCAGCACTTCGAACGTCGATGGCAATGGCAACGCGAGGTTCTTTTTGATCACGTTCCAACTCTGCAAATGGAATGAGCAATTCAGGTGGAAGGTTGTCGACACAGTAAAACCCTGCATCTTCCAAAGCGTGAAGAGCGACTGACTTTCCAGAGCCCGACATGCCAGTGATCAAAACGATTTCCATAAATTTAAAGCTTCAGAAACTCATTTGGTGAGCATTTCGCGTGCATGTGCCAAGGTGGTGGCCGAGAGCTTCTCGCCGCCCAGCATGCGTGCAATTTCGGTCACGCGTTGCTCGCCCGCAATAGGCGACACATGGCTGCTGACGCCTTCTTTGCTGCTCGATTTGCTGACCCACAAATGGTGATCGGCACACGATGCCACCTGCGGTAAATGCGTGACCGCCAGCACTTGGCGATGAACGCCCAATTGCTTCATGAGGCGGCCCACAGTTTCGGCAACAGCACCGCCTACGCCTGAGTCCACCTCGTCAAAAATAAGCGTGCCGGCCTCCCCTAGCTCGCTGGTGGTGACCGCAATGGCCAAAGCAATGCGCGAGAGTTCGCCACCAGAAGCTACTTTGCCCACAGGCCTTGGCGTGCTGCCCGCATGGCCTGCCACCAAAAACTGAATGTCTTCTAGGCCGTGCTGTGCTGCATCGTCTAAGGGGATTAGCGACACCTCAAAGCGGCCACCTTGCATGCCTAAGTTTTGCATGGCCTGCGTCACAGCCTGAGACAATTTGGGCGCAGCTTTTTTGCGCTGTTGTGAGAGTTTCTTGGCTTCGGCCTGATAAGCCAAGCCAGCCGCTTTGGCCTTGGCCTCAAGGCCTTCCAAATCGCTGGCAGCCTCAAGGGCGTTGAGTTCTTTTTTCCATCCCGCCAACAAGCTCGCCAGTTCTTCAGGGGGGCGTTTGTAGCGCCTGGCCAAAGACATCCACTGCGACATGCGTTGATCAAGTTCGTTCAAGCGATCGGGGTCCAAGTCGGTTTTGCGCAAATAAGCTTGCAGCGAATGGACGGCATCTTCGGCTTGCGCCAAGCTGGATTGCAGCACATCGGCAATGCTTTGAAACTCGGGCTCGACATGGGCTTGATCTTGCAGGTTGCTGATGGCTTCAGACAGCAAGGCCAGAGCGCCATTGAGGCTGCCCATGCGTGCAGATTCATCGCCATCGAGGGCTGCTAAAGCAGACTGCCCCGCGTCAATCAGAGCTTGTGCATGTGAAAGCCGAGTGTGCTGTGTGTTGAGCTCGTCCCACTCGTCCATGGCGGGTGCCAGTTTGTCGAGTTCGCCGATTTGCCAAGCCAACCGCTCTTGTTCTCGGCCGAGTGAGTCTTGTGCATCGCGCGCTTGTTGCACAGCTTGCTGTGCTTGGCGCCAAGCCTGCCATGCTGCTTTGAGCGCATCGGTGTTGATGGCGGCATAAGCATCCAGCAGACCACGTACGGCGTCGGGCCGGGTGAGGCTTTGCCAGGCGTGTTGGCCGTGAATGTCTAAAAGCATTTGACCCAAGGCGCGCAGTTGAGTGGCGGTGGCTGCAGTGCCATTGACCCAAGCGCGGCTTTTGCCTTGGGGGTCGACGCTGCGCCTCAGTAGCAGCGTGTCGGCCACTTCAAAACCTGCGTCTTCCAAAACGGCGTGGGCTTGTGGCGGGCAGTCAAACTCAGCAGACACTTCGCAGCGGGCCGCGCCTTCGCGCACCACGCTGGCATCGGCTCGTTCGCCCAGGGCCAATTGCAGGGCGTCAATGAGAATCGATTTGCCGGCGCCCGTTTCGCCTGTGAGCACGCTGAAACCTTGTGACAAATCGAGGTCGAGTTGGCGCACGATGACAAAATCGCGCAGGCTGATGTGTCGCAGTGCCACGGCTTAAACGCCTCCCTCGTTCCAATGCATTTTTTTGCGCAGCGTGTCAAAGTAGTTCCATCCTTGGGGATGCAAAAAACGCACTTTGTACTTCGACTGCTCGACGGTAATTTGATCGCCAATCATGAGGCTGGCCAAAGACTGCATGTCGAAGTTGGCACTGGCATCGCGGCCCGACACAATCTCAATGCTGATTTTGGAGGTGTCTGGCAGCACGATGGGGCGGTTTGACAGGGTGTGCGGCGCAATCGGTGCAATGACCCAGCCGCCCAAATTGGGGTGCATGAGGGGGCCGCCAGCCGACAAAGAGTAGGCCGTAGAGCCCGTGGGGGTGGCCACAATGAGACCGTCAGCGCGCTGGGTGGCCACAAAGCGGCCATCGACTTCAATGCGCAACTCGACCATGCCTGAGGTGGCACCGCGGTTGACCACCACGTCGTTCATGGCGAATGCATCGAACACGCAATGCTTGTCGCGCCAAACTTGGGCGTGCAGCATGCTGCGCTGCTCCTCCTCAAAGTCGCCCATCAACATGGGCTTGAGGGTTTGTGCAAATTCTTCAATGGGAATGTCGGTGATGAAACCCAAGCGGCCTTGGTTGATGCCAATGAGGGGCAAACCATATTGCGCGACCTGCCGGCCAATGCCCAACATGGTGCCGTCGCCGCCAATGACCACGCCCAAGTCGCATTGTTTGCCAATGTCGGCCATTTTGAGGGTGGGGTAAAGGTTGAGCCCAAGGTGCTCTGAGGTGCCTTCTTCTAGAACCACCTCGGCGCCGATGCGACTGATGAACTGGGCAACCTCGTCCAGCACGCGGCGCGAGCTTTCCAAAGCGGCGCCCGTCACCATGGTGTGGTACTTGCCAAATAGCGCAACGTGACGAAATTTAGATTTCATTCTCAAATTACATCATTAAAATGACCGAATGCTAGATGATCGTGCCAAGTTATTGCTCAAAGCCCTTGTTGAACGCTACATTGCGGACGGCCAGCCGGTGGGCTCGCGCACGCTTTCCAAAGCCTCTGGTTTGGAATTATCCCCTGCCACCATCCGAAATGTCATGTCTGACCTTGAGGAATTGGGCTTAATTGCCAGTCCGCATACATCTGCTGGCAGGGTGCCCACCAATAGGGGTTACCGCCTATTTGTCGACACCATGCTGACGGTTCAGAAAGGGGAATTGCCCACCCATCGCCTGGCGCCCGACCAACCCCAGAAGGTCATTGCCAACGCTGCCAACATGTTGTCCAGCCTGTCGCACTATGTGGGCGTGGTGATGGCGCCCAAGCGCGCATCGGTGTTCAGGCACATTGAGTTTTTGCGTTTGTCCGAAAAGCGCGTGCTCTTGATCATTGTTTCTCCCGAGGGTGACGTGCAAAACCGCGTCATCTTTACCGAGGCCGATTATTCGCAAAGCCAGCTCATAGAAGCTTCTAATTATTTGAATGCTCACTATGCCGGCATGGCCATTGAACAGGTTCGCATGCGCGTGAAGCAAGAGTTGGTCAATTTGCAATCTGAAATTGCCAGCCTCATGCAGGCCGCGGTGCAAATGAGTTCCGAGGCTTTGAGTGAAGATGAAGGCGATGTGGTGATTTCGGGTGAGCGCAATTTGTTGTCGGTCAGCGACTTCTCCAGCGACATGGGTAACTTGCGTCAGGCCTTTGATTTGTTTGAGCAAAAAACGCAGCTCATGCGTTTGCTGGATGTGTCTAGTCAAGCTGATGGAGTGCGCATTTTCATTGGCGGCGAAAGTCAGTTTGTGCCCATGCAAGAGTTGTCGGTGGTCAGTGCGCCTTATGAGGTGGATGGCCACATTGTGGGCACCTTGGGCGTCATTGGTCCTACGCGCATGCCCTACGAGCGCATGATTCAGATTGTGGACATCACGTCCAAGATGGTGGGCAATGCTTTGAGTCAGTCGAAGTAATTCGGGTTCTTGCTGAGCTCGCTGTGTGAGGATGGGGTGAGTGGGTTCCTCATACTGGGGTACCAGAAATCGTCACCCACTCACCCCATCCTCACACAGCTACGAACAGCAACGATGGTGCCCGGAAGATTCATTGCAAGTAAATGTACATTGACTTGGTCTTTTAAAAGACTAGATTAGGTTCACTTCAAGGCGGACCACATCATTTTCACCAGTGCTCAAATCAAACCCATTAGCTACCTCAAGGCCAACGCAGATCGGTTTCAAGCCCTATCGCATCATTTATCTGGTGAATGAAAAATTTGTCACCATCAATGCTGTACTCGACGGACGAAGAAATCTGCAAACTCTCTTGAGTCGAAGATTACTCCGCCCTTAAACATTCAACCTGGCTCATGCATCCAAGCCGCATGCTTGGGCGCGCGTTTGGTTTTGCTCCACTCGTTCAGCATGTCCCACTTCACCTCGTCCAAAGTTTTGTACATCTCGGGCGTGCCGGTGTTGGTAGCCAACTCCAAGCGGTGTCCATTGGGGTCAAAGAAGTAAATGCTTTTGAAGATGGTGTGGTTGGTTGGGCCCAGCACTTCAACGCCGTTGGCCTCCAGCTTGGCTTTGGCGGCCAGCAAGGTTTCCATGCTGTCCACTTCAAAGGCCATGTGCTGCACCCACGCGGGGGTATTTTCGTCACGGCCCATTTCTGGGGAGTTGGGCAATTCGAAGAAGGCCAGCACGTTGCCACCGCCCGCGTCTAAGAAGATGTGCATGTAAGGATCAGGTGCCTTAGTGGAGGGCACTAAGTCTTCGGCAATGGCCAGCACAAAATCCATGTTCAAATTTTTGGCGTACCACTCGACGGTTTCTTTGGCGTCTTTGCAGCGATAGGCGGCATGGTGAATTTTGCTAATTTTCATGACTTTCCTTTTAGGCGTCTACTTGAAGGGCGCCACGTCTAATTTGATCACGTTCTAAGGACTCAAACAATGCTTTGAAGTTGCCTTCGCCAAATCCTTCGTCGGCTTTGCGCTGGATGAACTCAAAAAACACGGGGCCCAACAAAGTTTGCGAGAAGATTTGCAACAGCAAACGTTTTTCGCCATTGGCTGTAGACCCATCCAACAAGATGCCGCGTGCCTGCAATTCTGCCACTGGTTCGCCATGGCCTTTTAGGCGCTCTTCTAGCATCTCGTAGTAGATGTCGTTGGGCGCTGTCATGAGGGGAATGCCTGCCATTTGCAGGGCGTCAACGCTCTGCATCAGGTCGTCTGTACGCAAAGCAATGTGCTGAATGCCTTCGCCGTTGAACTGCATCAGATACTCTTCAATTTGTCCGCCATTTTTGCCAGATTCTTCGTTCAAAGGAATGCGTATGAGGCCATCGGGTGCCGTCATGGCACGGCTGGTAAGGCCCGTGTGGGTGCCTTTGATATCGAAGTAGCGAATTTCTCGGAAGTTAAAAATCTTCTCGTAAAAAGCCCCCCAAAACGCCATGCGACCTTTGTAAACATTGTGGGTGAGGTGATCGATGGTTTTGAAGCCATGGCCCACGGGGTGGCGATCTGCACCTTCGATGAATTCAAAGTCGATGTCGTAAATGCTTCGGCCGTCTTCGTAACGGTCGATCAAATACAGGGGTGCACCGCCGATGCCTTTGATGGCGGGCAGCCTTAACTCCATCGGCCCAGTCGGAACCTCGACGGGTTGCGCGCCCATGTCGAGCGCACGGGCGTAGGCTTTGTGAGAGTCTTTGACCCGAAATGCCAGCGCACATGCGCAGGGGCCGTGCTCTGCAGCAAAGTAGCCGGCCAAGCTTCTGGGCTCGCGATTAACAATGAAATTGATATCGCCTTGTCGGTACAGCACCACGTCTTTGGAGCGGTGTTGGGCGACCAAAGAAAAGCCCATTTTTTCAAACAAGGGTTCGATAACTCCCGCTACAGGAGATGCAAAGTCTACGAACTCGAAACCGCACAAACCCATTGGGTTTTCAAACAAATCAGCCATGAAGCTCTCCAAAAATTAAAAAACGCAAACAGAAAAATCAGTTGCGTTGTTTTGGAGGCGAGCAGATGCGCCCGCGGGTACTGCGAGCGAGGTGAATACCGACGATGAGTGTTTGTGGTTGCATGGCGATTGGGCCTTGTCCGCAGTTTCGCATATCTTGTATGCGAATGCACCCTTTTTCTGAGGCGCTTTAAACCACCGGCACCTCCGCCCAATCGGTGGTGTAGTTGGGCGATCGTCTTTCTTGCCGCATCTGCCACCCGCTGTAGGCCCCTTGCGTGGACACCTTGACCGCGCCGCGACCAAAGCGTTTGTTCAAGGCGTCCAAGGTTTGCATGAGCGTGCCTTGCGCAGGCGCAGGTTCTTCTAGCAAGTCGCCTTGATGGTGCGTGACGGGGCTGATGTCGCTCAACACAATGCCGGCTTTTTTGTACTGGTACTCGGGCTTGTACATGCGCTCACAGAGCGCGTCCACCCACCTGAAAATCACCAGGCTGTCGTTGGTGGGGTAGGGCAGCGGCACGGCCAAGCTGGGCGAGTACTGCGGCAAGTCTTTTCTAAAACGGTTGGTGTGCAAGAACGCTTGAATGACGGCCGCTTGGCTGTTTTGTGCGCGCAGTTTGGCGCAGGCGTTGGCCACAAACGTCGACAGCGCATCTTTTAAAACGGGTAGTTCGGTGACCATGTTGCCAAACGATCTGCTGGAAATGATTTGCTGTTTGTCGGGTGTGACTTCTTGTAAATCGACGCAGGGTATTTCTTGTAATTCGCGCTGGGTTTTTTCGATCACCACGCCAAAGTCTGCGCGCAGTGTGGGCGTGTGGGCCGTCTTTAAATCTTGCACCGTGTGAATGTTGTACTCGGCCAAACGCTTGGTGAGCTTGCGACCCACGCCCCACACTTCTTCCACAGGCAATTGCGTGAGCAGCTTTTCTTTTTGCGCTTCAGTGAGTGCGTTGAAATTGAACACACCTTGCGAGCGTGGATGTTTTTTGGCCACGTGGTTGGCCAGCTTGGCCAGTGTTTTGGTGGGCCCAATGCCCACACACACTGGAATGCCGGTCCACTGCATCACGCGCTGGCGCATGGCGTAACTCACCTCGCGCAGGTTAGGGGTGCCGGTGAGGTCGACAAAACATTCGTCAATGGAATACACCTCCGAGCGTGGCGAGTACTCGCTCAAAATTTGCATCACGCGGTTGGACAAGTCTGCGTACAAAGCGTAGTTGCTACTGAGTGCAAACACGCCGTGCTCGGCCACCAAAGCTTTGCACTCAAACCAAGGCTGGCCCATGCGCACACCCAAAGCCTTGGCTTCGTTGGAGCGCGACACCACGCAGCCATCGTTGTTGGACAGCACCACCACAGGCACGTTGCGCAGGTCGGGGCGGAACAAGCGTTCGCAACTGACGTAGAAGTTGTTGCAATCGATCAGGGCCAGTTGTTGAACGGGTGCTTGTAGGGCAGAACGCATAGCGATGCATGACAGGTTGATGGTGCCTCTCAATACAACTTGTGCAAGTTGTACGTCACCACGCCCCAAACACTGAGCTCCTCGCCGCTTTTGACCACAATGGGCGGGTATAAAGCGTTTTCGGCCACCAGTTTGACCACGCCACCGCGTTTGTACAAACGCTTGACGGTGAACTCGTTGTTGAGCACGGCCAACACAATGTTGTTGTGCTTGGCTTCAATGGAGCGGTCAATGACCAGCGCATCGCCTTCGTAAATGCCCGCGCCCACCATGGAGTCGCCCTTCACTTTGAAAATGAACGTGGCTTCTTTGTTGCGAATGAGGTGGTCGTTCAGGTCGATGCGTTTTTGGGTGTGGTCGGCTGCGGGCGAGGGAAAGCCAGCGGGCACTTTCCAGGCGCACATGTTGAGCCACTGCTTGGGGGCGGAGGCGTCTAAAGGAATGGGCTGAGGGCTTGTCATGCCCGAATAATACTGTATAAAAATACAGTATTTCAAGTGTAATATTTAAGCGCACAAATCAACTGACCAATAAGCCCCTCAAAAGAAGGAGGCAGCATGAGCGCTTATGTGATTTTTGATGTGGAAATTTTTGACTTAAACCGCTACCAAGAATTTATGGCGGGCGTTAAACCCGCCTTAGAAGCTGCAGGTGGCAAGTACTTGGCAAGGGCCGGCGAGCACCGCGTTTACGAAGGCGACTGGGAGCCTAGGCGTATTGTTATTTTGGAATTTCCCGACATTGCCGCATTTGAAAGCTTTTACAACGGGCCCATTTACCAGGGCCTTAAAAGCATTCGCGATGAATGCAGTCGCGCGCGCTTGGTCGCTGTACAGGGCTTGTGAGTGTCAAGGCACTGGAAGGGTTATTCCAAAGTACGAGCGCACTTCTAAGTACGCCATTGGTATATTGAGCGTCTACAAAACTGAGGAGACCTCACCGTGTTGGACAGACGCTTGTTTTTAGGTGCTGGCATTGCCGGCGCATCCGCTCTTACTTTCTCATCGGTATGGTCGCAATCTGCGCCCAACTTTGGCCTGCCCGACCTGCCTACCGTGGGCCACAAGCGCATGAAGCTAGGCAAGATGGAAATCATCGCCTTGAACGATGGCGCCGTGCGCCGTCCCTTGGGCGAAGAGTTTGTAACCAACGCGCCCCTAGAACAAGTCAAAGCCTTGCTGGCCAGTCAAAACCTGCCCACCGATTACATCGATGTGCCCTACACCCCCTTCTTGCTGATCAACGGCGATCAGCGCTACTTGTTTGACACCGGCTTTGCCGACAACGGCCCGCCCACCACCGGCAAACTGGCCGCCAACTTGGCCGCTGTGGGCCTCAAACCCACCGACATCAACAACGTGGTGTTGAGCCACTTCCACGGCGACCACATCAACGGCTTGCGCAACAAAGCGGGCCAATTGGTGTACCCCAACGCCCGCGTCCACGTTCCCTCTGCAGAACACGCTTTCTGGATGGACGACGCACGCATGGAAGCCGCACCCCCCGCCATGAAAGGCGCCTTCATGGGCGTGCGCCGTGCACTGGGCAATTTGGGTGGCGATCAGTTGGTGAAGTTTGAATCCGGTGCTGTGGTGGCGCCCGGTATTACTTCAGTGGCGGCATTCGGACACACGCCTGGTCACACCTTGTTCCGCATGGATTCTGAGGGCCAATCGTTTGCCTACGTGGCCGACATCACCAACGTGCCTTCACTGTTTGCCCGCGCACCCGACTGGTCTGTCTTGTTTGACATGAACCCTGCCATGGCACGTGTGTCGCGTCGCCGTGTGTTTGACATGTTGGTCAAAGACAAAATGATGGCGGGAGGCTTTCACTTTCCGTTCCCAGCGTTTGGCACGATGGAAGCCAGTGGCAACGGGTATCAGTTCAAGCCGGTAGCGGCCTAAAACAACATGCCCTTGACTTAATTAACGTTATGGTTAATTATTCGGGGCATGAGTGACCAGAAATCTTTGTCCATCACCAAGACGCGAGACGCTGAAAGGTCTCGCGCAGTTATTCTGAATGCGGCTCTCGAAGAGTTTGCCCTCTTTGGGTTGGGCGGTGCCAGAATTGATCGCATTGCGGAGCGGTCCAAGCTCAACAAAAGGTTGATCTATTACTATTTCACAGACAAAGATCAACTCTTTCAAGCCGTGCTGGAAAGTGCTTACGAGCAGATTCGCGAAAGAGAAAAGAAGCTTAATTTGCAATCTCTTGAGCCAACCATGGCAGTCAGAACCCTGGTTGAATTCACCTGGAATTACTACCTAGAACATCCAGAGTTTTTAACCCTCCTTAACAGCGCAAATCTGCATAAAGCAAGGCATATTCAAGAGTCACCCAATGTGAGGGCGCTTAACTCACCGCTGATTGAGTTGCTGGGCGAAATCTTAGAAAAGGGTCGACTCTCTGGCGAGTTTCGGGGCGGTATAGATCCTGTGCAGCTGTATGTTTCTATTGCTGCACTTTCCTATTTCTATTTGTCCAACAATTCCACCTTGTCCTCCATCTTTGGCCGCGACTTGATGAGCCCCAAAGCCAAGAGCGAACGCTTGTCACACATGTGCGAAGTGATCCTAGGGTATGTCCTGAGGAACTAGATTTGATTGGATATTGACAGGCCTTAAGCCCTCTCTAGAATTAACTGAATGGTGAATTGCCTGCTCATTTCACCGCAATGATTTTTCACCCAATGGAGATATGTCATGAAATTCACCCGTCGACCTGTGTTTGCTTTGATGTTGGCTGCATTGCTTGCCACGCCTGCATTTGCACAATGGAAGCCTACAAAACCCATCACTTTGATCGTACCTTGGGCACCTGGTGGCTCCACCGATCAGGTCACGCGTGTCACGGCGGCTGAACTCGAAAAACACTTGGGTCAGAAAATCATCATCTTGAATCAGCCGGGCGCCTCGGGCTCGGTGGGTACTAAAAACGCTTTAGAAGCCGCCAAAGACGGCTACACCTGGACGGCAGGTGGCGCCAAAGACTTGGGCAACTACAAAGTCTTGGGCATGATCGATACCAGCATCAAAGATTGGAACTTGTATCTCAATGTGGCCCACGTGGCAGTCATTGGCGTCAATGCTGACACGCCCTACAAAACCATGCCTGACTTACTCAAGGCCATGAAAGAGAAGCCTGGTTCAGTGTCAGTCGCTACTGCGGGTGTTAACTCCAGCGGTCATGCCGCCATTGAGGCTTTGGCCCGTGCCGCAGGCATTACCTACAAACACGTGACTTACGACGGCGGCGCACCAGCAGCCGTGGCCGCAGGTTCAGGAGAAACACAGGTGACCACGCAATTGGCTGCCGAACAAACCGACATGATTCGAGCCAAGAAAATTCGTCCGTTGGCTGTGGTCAGCGACAAGCCGCTTGAAATGGAAGGCGTGGGCACTGTGCCGCCCCTGTCTCAATTCATTCCAGGCTTCAAAGATCCCATCAATTACTTTGGCATTTTTGTACCCAAGTCGGTGCCCGCCGAAGTGACTCAAACACTGGACAAAATTTGGGCCACTGAAATGGTCAAAAACGCGGCCTTGCGTACTTACGCCCAATCTCGCGGTGCCATGTTTGCACCGATGCATGGCGCTGAGGCACAAACCGCAGTGTTCCCTGCTATTCAAGCTTATGCATGGACTCAGCATGCAGCCGGTAAAGCCAAGGTATCTCCCGATACGGTGGGCATACCTAAGCCATAACTTCAATGACTTGCATTTAATTCAAGAAGCAAATCAACAATGTCTAAAGCCTCATCCTCCTCACGATCTGATCTGTGGGGAGGTTTTTGCTGGGTTGCGTTGGGCGCTTTCATCCTGATGGAGTCCATCAGGATGGAGCGCTTCGACAACATGGGTGCAACGCTCTACACCTACCCAGGTTTTGTGCCGGGCATTATTTCTTGCGTCATTGTGTTGCTGGGCCTGTTCATGATCTTACGCGGTATCAAAAATAAAGTTGCGTCAGATCCCAATGCAGAGACTTTGTTCAACCGAAGATTTGCCATCTCTTTGGCCTGCATGCTGGTATTTAGTTTGGTGCTGCTTGCACACGCTCACTTTTTGGTTGCCACTGCCTTATTTGTTGGGGTGTTTACCTTTTTGTTTGCCAATGAAGAAACACCTTTGCTAAAGCGTCTGATAAGCGCAAGCATCAATGGTGTGATTTCCAGTTGTGTTGTTTTTTTCTTGTTCCAAGAAGTTTTCTTGGTCAGATTACCCTGAGGTCGATCGATGTTTGATGGACTTATCGCGTTTGGTCATTCCATCGCCAATTTCTCGACGCCCGAAATTATTTTCTATGCCTTGTTGTCATCTTTGGTAGGCGTGATCATGGGCGCATTGCCAGGCCTTACCGCCACCATGGCGCTAGCGTTAATGACCACGCTGACTTTGAAGCTGCCGCCAAACCAAGCTTTGCTCATTCTAATTTGTACCTATGTGGGCGCTATTTATGGCGGTTCGCGTTCTGCCATTCTTTTGAATATCCCGGGCACGCCTGCATCTGCCGCTTCTTGTCTCGATGGTTATGCACTTGCCAAGCAAGGTTTGGCCGGAAGGGCCATGGGCATTGCAACTACGGGGTCAGTGTTGGGTACTTTAATTGGTATGTTTTTCTTGGCGTTTTTTACGCCCTTGCTTGGAAACTTAGCATTGAAATTCGGCGCTTACGAATTTTTCTGGTTGGCATTGTTCGGCGTTATCATTGCAGGAACACTGACAGGCGATGATCCGCTTAAAGGATGGATTGCTGGCATCGTTGGATTGTTTATTGCGGGCATTGGACAAGAGCCGCAATATGGCTTTGAGAGGTTTTCATATGGCGTACGCGACTTAGCAGGAGGAATTCAACTGGTGCCTGCATTGGTCGGCGCCTTTGGTTTTGCTGAACTGCTCACGGCCATCAAAGAGCGTCAAGCGCCTATCAAAATCAATGCATTCGACACGGTCATTCCAAAACTAAGAGACATCACAAAATACTGGCGAACCATTTTGCGGTCAGGACTGATCGGCACTGGCATTGGCATTGTGCCTGGCGTCGGAGAGGATGTGGCTGCTTGGTCTTCGTATGCTGCAGCCAAAAGATCCAGTGAAGAAAAAGAGCAGTTTGGCAAAGGCTCGATTGAAGGACTGATGGCCGCTGAAACGGGTGATAACGCCTGTGTGCCTGGCGCCATCATTCCTGTGCTCACATTGGCCATTCCCGGCTCTGCGCCGGCAGCTGTGTTGATGGCGGCAATGATCATTCATGGCGTCAAGCCTGGACCCATGATCATGATTGAGAACCCTCAGTTTGTGTACGACGTGGTGGCCATGATGCTATTTGCCACCATTGGCATTTTGATCTATGGCTTGGTACTCACTAAGGCACTGGTTCAAGTCTTAAGAGTGCCGCAAAACTTTTTGATTCCCATTATTTTTGTACTGTGCGTGGTTGGAAGTTTTGCCATTGCAGGTCGAATGTTTGATGTTTACGTCATGCTGATTTTTGGCCTGATTGGATTTGGCCTTAGACATTTCGGCTATCCGATGGCACCGCTGGTGCTTGGCATTGTGTTGGGTGACTTGCTTGAAAAGAATTTAAGACGCGCACTCATCTTGTCAGATGGCGATATTTCTCCCTTCTTTACAAGACCCATTTCTGGGGTTGTTGCAGCGCTTATTTTTGGAACCATTGCTTGGAAAGTTTGGGACCTCAGGACTAAAAAAGTCAGCAAAGGCGCATGATGAAGTTAGCTCTTTGTAATGAGGTTATTCGTGAGTTAAGTTTTCCGGCGCAGTGCGAACTCACGGCCAAGCTTGGATACAGCGGTATTGAAATTGCGCCCTTCACCTTGTTTGAAGACAGTGCCACTTTCAACGAGCAAGATGCCGCCCTCAGAAAACAACAAGCCAGCGATGCAGGCATTGTGATTTCGAGTCTTCATTGGCTTTTGGTCAAACCCGATGGCATGAGTTTGGTCAGCCGCGACGCATCGGTACGGCTTCAAACACAAGATTGGTTAAAGCGAGTCATTGCCTATGCGCATGCATGTGGCGCAACTGCGTTAGTGCACGGTTCACCAAAGCAAAGATCGCCAGAAAATGGTCAAACCGTTCAAGAGTGTTTAGATCGCGTTCAAGAAACACTGGCCCTGTTGGAGCCATTCGCACGGCAAGCGGGGGTTGCTTATTGCTTAGAGCCCTTGTCACCCTTTGAAACCCCGGTGGTCAATACAGTCGAGCAAGCCAGTCAATTGGTTGATGCCATTCAGTCGCCCTACATCCGAACCATGTTGGATGCCAGTGCCAGTACTTACTCAGAGTCTTTGCCCATGGCCGAAGTCTTTGAAAAGTTTTTTGTAAGTGGCCACATTGCGCATGTACAAGTGAACGATCACAACCGCAAAGGGCCAGGGCAGGGTGATACCAACTTGCTGCCTTTGTTTCAAAAAATGAAATCACTGAACTATCAAGCATGGGTTGCGGTTGAGCCCTTCATTTACGAACCCGATGGTCCCGGGTGTGCTGCATTCAGTGCCGGGTATGTACAAGGATTGATGAAAGCAGTGTCATGAAGCCCATTGCGTTTCAAATTAAAGACATGCAAGTCTTTCAAAGGCCAGTTACTTTGCGTCTGCCTTTTAGATTTGGTGCTGCTACGGTCACGGCCTGTCCTCAAGCGTTTGTCAAAGTGACGCTCAGTATTGAAGGCGTTGAGTGGCAGGGTGCATCTGCAGAGTTGATGGTGCCCAAGTGGTTTGATAAATCGCCACAAAGAACCCAAGACGACAATTTTGATCAATTGCGCTTGTGCGTTTTAAAAGCAAGAGATGCCTATTTGGCTGAGGCTGCTGCCCATTCGGCCTACGGCTTGTCTGAGTCGGCATCAAAAATTGTGATTGATCAAATGCTCGCGCAAGGGCACCCCAGGTTGGTGGGGCAGTTTGGTCCAGCGCTTCTTGACAAGGCCATTGCAGACGCTGTGTTGCGTTCACAAAATCAATCTTGGGTGTCTGGACTTGGTCAGGGCCTGCTTGGCGATCCTTGGTCTGGTACTTTAAAGCTCCATGCTGCCAACTCGGTTTGGCTAAGGCATACGGTTGGGCTAGCAGACAGGCTGACAGATACAGAGCCTTTAACAGCCATAGAAGACGGCCTACCCAACTCATTAACGCAAGCCATTGAGGCTTATGGTTTGAAGTATTTCAAATTAAAAGTGGGTGGCAACTTAGAAGCAGATCTCGAAAGGCTTGCCAAAATTGAAGCTGTATTGAGCAAGGTCCAAGATTACAAAGTGACCTTAGACGGCAATGAGACATTTCAGAATGCTAAGTCACTGAGAGTCTTTGTTCAAGCACTGACCAAGCATGAAGCCACTCAACGTTTGCTAGAACGTACTTTGCTAATTGAGCAGCCGCTGCCTAGAGCCATTGCATTGGAAGAAAAAATCCCGTCAATGCCTCTCAACATCCCGGTTATTTTGGATGAGTCGGATGACCATCCCGATGTGCTCGCAAAAGGTTTGGCATTGGGCTACAGAGGCATTTCTAGCAAGGCTTGCAAAGGCATTTATCGTTCATTGCACAGTGCCTCACTGGTGCAAACAACGCCTCATTGCTTGTTGTCGGGCGAAGACCTGACTTGCCAAGCAGGTTTGGGCGTTCAACAAGATACTTTGTTGGCGACCAGCTTGGGTGTGCAGCACATTGAGCGCAATGGGCACCATTACGTTAAAGGTTTTGGTATTGCGCCCTTCCATGAATCAAACGATTTTGCAAAAGCACATGCAGACTTGTACACCGGCAGCAGCGCGGGTGTGCACCTGAAGGTTCAGCAGGGTCAAATCCACATTGCATCTTTGCACCAAACAGGTTTCGGTCATCAGGCTTGGCCCGATTGGCAATCACTCGATCCCATTTCAATTAAAGCAAATTAGGAGAACAACATGTCAATACAAAGACTTGGCATCATCATGCACGGCGTCACTGGGCGCATGGGTATGAATCAACACTTGATTCGTTCCATTGTGGCCATTCGCAATCAAGGTGGTGTCACTTTGTCCAACGGCGACAAGGTCATGCCCGATCCCATTTTGATTGGCCGCAATGCTGAAAAAATTGAAGCACTGGCCAAAGCCAATGGCATTAGCCGTTTTGGCACAGACCTAGACAAAGCACTGGCCAACAAAGACGACACAGTTTTCTTTGATGCGGGTACTACGCAAATGCGACCTACCTTGTTGGCCAAAGCCATTCAAGCGGGCAAGCATGTGTATTGCGAAAAACCCATCGCTACTAATTTGAACGAAGCCGTCGAAATTGCGCGTTTAGCAGAAAAGTCAGGCGTCAAGCATGGCGCAGTGCAAGACAAGTTGTTTTTGCCTGGTTTGCGCAAACTCGACATGCTCAGAAAAGCGGGCTTCTTTGGCAAGATGCTCAGTGTGCGCATCGAGTTTGGCTATTGGGTATTTGAAGGTGACCTTCAGCCGATTCAACGACCCAGCTGGAACTATCGCAAAGAAGACGGCGGGGGCATTATTTTGGACATGGTGTGCCACTGGCGCTATGTGCTGGACAACTTGTTTGGCGAAGTTCAATCGGTCTCTTGCTTAGGTGCCACACACATTCCAACGCGTTGGGACGAGGCCAACAAGCCTTATGAATGCACTGCCGACGATGCGGCCTATGCCACATTCGAGTTGAAAGGCCACCAAGGCGAGCATGTGGTGGCGCAAGTGAACAGCTCTTGGACCACACGTGTGAACCGTGAAGACTTGGTGACTTTCCATGTGGATGGTACGCATGGTTCAGCAGTGGCAGGACTGCAAGCATGCAAAGCCCAAAGCCGTGTCAACACGCCACGCCCCGTCTGGAACCCCGATGTGAAGCAAACCATGACCTTCACAGACCAATGGCAAGAGGTGCCCGATACGCAGTTCTACGACAACGGTTTCAAAATTCAGTGGGAGCATTTCATTCGGCACATTGTTGAGAACGAACCCTATCGCTGGACATTGCCTGAGGGCGCCAAAGGCGTTCAGCTGGTGGAAGCCGCCTTGCAGTCTTGGCAAGAGCGTCGCTGGGTTGATGTCGCACCACTCAAAATTTAAGGTGCAGCATGGCACAACGCATTCAATTACCCAATGCACATGGTCAGCTTGAGGGCTATGAGCTGGTAGGCACTGCACCTGTTCAACCCAAGATGGGTGTGAAGTTCAATCGCATTGCTTATTCGGCAGCACACGTTGTATCTGATCCTTTGGTACCGCACGATCCTTGGTTAGATTGCGCTGTGGACTGGGACACTACCATTGCCTACAGAAAACATTTGTGGAAATTGGGCTTGGGTGTGGCGGAGGCCATGGACACAGCTCAGCGTGGCATGGGCTTGGATTGGCCCACATCGCTGATGCTCATTGAACGTTCTATCGAGGCATCTAAAGACGTGCCTGGCGCATTTTTGGCCTCAGGCTGTGGCACCGATCATTTGAATTTGGACAGCGTGACAACCGTGGACGAGGTGATTGCCGCTTATGAATTCCAAATGGACGCCATTGAAAAGTTAGGTGGCAAGCTCATCATCATGGCCAGTCGTGCCTTGGCCCGTGTAGCCAAATCGCCGGCAGATTACGAACGCGTTTACGACAGAATTTTGAGTCAAGCCAAGCAACCCGTGCTGTTGCACTGGCTGGGCGACATGTTTGACCCAGCGCTTACAGGCTATTGGGGCACCAAAGACACCGACAAAGCAATGGACACGGCGCTGGGCATCATTCAAGCGCATGCCGACAAAGTGGATGGCATCAAAATATCTTTGCTCGACAAAGACAAAGAAATTCAGATGCGAAGGCGCCTACCTGCCAGTGTTCGCATGTACACCGGTGATGACTTCAATTACGCCGAATTGATAGCGGGTGATGGCCAAGGTGAGCACTTGGTTCATGGTCAAAGCGATGCTTTGCTGGGAATCTTTGACGCCATTGCACCTGCAGCCAGCGCGGCATTGGGTGAATTGGCCCAAGGCAATTTAGAAAAGTTTCACGCCATTTTGGGCCCTACCGTTCCGTTGTCGCGCCACATTTTCAAAGCGCCCACCAGGTTTTATAAAACCGGTGTGGTCTTTATGGCTTGGCTGAATGGCCATCAAAAACACTTCACGATGGTGGGCGGACAGCAGAGCACACGTTCAGTGATTCATTTGACTGAATTGTTCAAATTGGCTGATGCCGCTAATTTATTGGAACAGCCAGATTTGGCTTTGCAACGTATGAAATCCATGCTTGCAATGCATGGCGTTGAATGAATTGAAACCTAATATCCAAGCTAACAACAAAGAGGAGACATCATGAAAAAATTGACACAACAATTTACGCTTGTCAGTCTAGGCCTGGCCTTAAGCTTTAGCTCTGCCAACCTTTGGGCACAGACTGCCGCCAACTATCCCGACAAACCAGTCAAAGTCATCATTCCCTTTCCACCCGGTGGCACGCTCGACAAAATTGGTCGCATGTTGGCCCTTAAAGTGGGCGAGCAACTGGGCCAAAACTTTGTGGTCGAAAACCGTCCTGGCGGCAACGGCATCATTGGTGCAGACGTAGTGGCCAAAGCCAATGCCGATGGCTACACCTTGTTGTTCAATGCCAGCACGTTTGTAACGGCGCCCATGACCATGAAGTCGGTGCCCTACAAAGTGCAAACCGATTTCACACCCATTGCTTTGGTCGCTTCAGCCCCGCTGTCTATTGCGGTTAGCAATAAATTAGGCGTATCAGACGTCAAAGGACTGGCGGCGGCGGCCAAAGCCAATCCTGGCAAGATGAACTTTGCAGTAGGCTCCATTGGTTCTGCGGGTCATCTGTGTACAGTCAAATTGGAACAAGCTACCGGTACGCAAATTGCCATTGTTCCCTACAAAGGCACTGGCCCAGCTATGACAGATTTGGTGGGTGGTCAAATTGAAGGCTTCATTGATCCTGTTTTGGGGTCGGTTCAGTTTCACAAAAATGGCCAACTCAAAGTGGTGGGTGGGACTTCTAGCAAGCGCCTGCCTAACTTGCCCGATGTGGCTACCGTTTCTGAAACCATTCCAGATTTTCAGTGCGCCAGTTGGTACGGTTTGTGGGGTCCCAACAAATTGCCTGCTGACATGGTTCAAAAACTGAATGCGGCCGTTAACAAAGCTTTGTCGGGTGAAATGCGTGATCGCTTAATTGCAGACGGCATTGTGCCTGCGGGTGGCAGTGCTGCAGAATTTGCCAAATTCCAAGCCGACGACATTGCCGTCTCTGGCAAAATCATTGCCGACAAGAAAATTGCAGTGGAATGACCTCCTCCATGCCAGAGCTGCTTTCACCTTGCGCCATTGTGACCGGGACCAGTTCCGGTATTGGCCAAGCCATTGCTTTAAAGCTTTTGAGTGAAGGCTGGCATGTGCACGGGATGGATGTGGCAACTTCTACACTTCATCACGCTCAATTTTCTTCGTGGACACTTGACCTGACAAAAGCGGGTGAACTGGAAGATGCACTAGATCAAATTGTGTCCAAGCATCTTCCTCAAGTGTTGGTGCATGCTGCTGGTGTTTTGAGAGTTGGCAGTCTAGGTGAACTTGATATGCAAGCTGGTCAATTGATGTGGCAACTGCACGTTGATGTGGCGACAAGGTTGGCCAATCGCATATTGCCCATCATGAAGCATGCTCGACGTGGACGGATGGTTTTAGTGGGCAGCCGTGTCTCTGGTGGTATTGCTGGCAGAAGTCAGTATGCTGCGACAAAGGCTGCTCTCTTGTCGTTGGCTCGAAGCTGGGCTGCAGAATGTATTGCAGAAGGTGTCACGGTCAATCTCGTATCGCCTGCTGCAACCGATACGCCCATGCTGAAGGACCCTGCCAGAGTTGCCACCACGCCGCGTTTGCCGCCGATCGGTCGACTAATTCAACCCGATGAAGTGGCCGCATTGGTAGCCTACCTAACACGACAAGAGGCTGCCGCCATTACAGGTCAAGACATTGCCATTTGCGGTGGCGCATCAGTGTCACGTTGATTAACCGAAGCTTCCAACTGAAGAGTACCTCCGCATGAATACA
>VFQS010001019.1_pt1 | contig 27333 bp, 27 predicted proteins | sample 3512361 | NCBI WGS metagenome assembly VFQS01 (sample SAMN10412375, study PRJNA504923) | tailings metagenome | isolation source: Relicate 1 Philex TSF3 active mining | place: Philippines
AGCTTATCAACGATCTATATACGGCGATACAGATCTACATAGTCAATTCTAGTCCGGCAGATGAGCGTATCAAGGGTATGGCTATCACGTATGTGGACACTATAAAGTATTACAATAATAACAAAACACTGAATATAGATGACTTACAGAATGTGCTGGGTTTATTACCAGGCAAACAGTCCGACTATGGAGCAATATCAAAAGCTCCTGCACATATAGAAGGATATAAGAAGGTCCTTACAACGGCGGTAGAAGGAGGCGTAGGAGATGTTATCAGTAAGGTATATCAATATGTGCCTTCATATGCAATCACTACAGGAAATAAGTCTAATAAGTATAGCATTAACCCTTCCTGTGAAAACCCAATTGCGTGTATCAACACAGACATGAAAAACATGCTTACGATTGTATGCTGTAAAGACTTTGCCGTAAGCAATATAACTACCAGAGATCAGTATATGGATCCCACTATTGAATGGGCCAATACTGCTCTTGATAAAATCAAGAAGGAGTTTGAGACATTTAGCTTAAAAACTAAGGAACAAGTATATATTCCTTCCGTTCCTTACAATGATAAACTTCCCCTTAAAAGCATAACTGGAAACGAAGCTATAAATACTATTACAGATATTTTTAGTCTATTTGAAAGCAACCCAAAGATAGACCCAGAGAAGGAGACAGTGGAACAAGTAGTTGATAAGGTTCTTATATATAGGATACTGGCAAACGTGTTTATGAATATGATATCCCCAGACGCAAGTCTCCCTATGGATCAGTGGAAGAATCCCACGGATATGATCAAGCTCATAAGAGATCGCCCTGTCCAGGAGATAGATAAGGTTTACTTTTCGGCTGAACAGAAGGCATCGGAGATTCAGAAAGGATTGAAAGAACCCAATCTTATGCTTATCCTATATACGGATCCAACCAAGAGAAAGGAGATTCTTGGAATAGATCCTGATATCGTTCAGGCCATCCTCTTCCTAGTGTATAACAGCATCCAGTATAAGACCGATATTACCAATATCACTCAGCCTTACATAGACAAATACAATAGCTTGTATCAAGACTATGATACCAAGGTCAAAGTCATAAAGGATTCGTTTAATAAGATTGAGACTGACTTGAAAGATGAGAATTCGAATCTTACAGATATTGCCAAGGAGTTTAACGAGAAGTCCAGAGAGTATCACCTAATGTATGATGAATGCAAGAAAAATGGATGGGTAGTTGAATGCGATAGGAGACTGAAGCCAAAGGAGATAGAGAAACAAGAAGGTGTCATAAAGTCAGCATTAGAAAAGGCAATCAATAAGAGAGGTGATGCGGACGCAAAGAAAGAGATAGATAAGGAGACTAAGAAGTATAGTGACATACAGGCATCTACGATAGATTACCTTAACAAGATGGCAGTTGATGAAGACAAAACGTTGGATATAGAGTCCATAACCAAAGAATTCAAAGATCTGATCAGATCTTATAATCAAAATCTGAAGAGCTGTCCTTCTACGGTTGAGTGCTCACGTGTAATGGATGAAAAGGTGGTAAATGGTCTTATAACAACAATCCTAAACAAGATCAAAACGAAGCATAATGATGACAAGCATAGACTAGGTGATTTGATAGAGACGATCAATCCTCTTACTGACATCAAGGATATAGCAGATGTAAAAGTCTCTATTTCAAATAGGATAGACGAGATAACAAAGGCAGAAAAGGAGAAGGCAAAGAAGGATGCAGAAGAGGCTAAGAAGAACGAAGAGGCTAAGGCAAAGGAAAAACAAGAAGCTGAGGTTCTAGCTCAGCTTGAAAAGGAAGTAGACGATGCTATAGCAAGTCTTGATAGCATAGTTGACAAGCATGATCCTCTTAAGACTATAGAGACTATGGAATTATTAGTGACTAGGTGCAATAACGGAAAGGGTAAAAACTGCCAAGCCCTTAACGATAAGATAACGTCTTTCAAAGAGCTAATCAGCAAAGAGATACAGACTTTTATAGGCTTAATATCAAGTGCCGAATCGGCTGATGATGTTAATAGCATATCCAATAAGTGCTCTACAAAGTTTAAGGGAGAGTGTGACAAGCTGAAACGCTCTATAAATACAAGACTTCTCGAACTTCAGTTTGAGTCTATTATGAAGGATGATATAACTAAACAATCAAAGCTAGAGAAGCTAGAGAAGCTCAGCTGTTTTGAGAACACTCATAATAAGAAGCTATGCGATGATATTTCAAATGCTATTATTGAGATCAAAGCAGGTATTAAGAAGGATGAAGATGACAGCCTGGCTCAGCTTGAAAAGCAAGTAAGCGATGCTATATTGAGTCTTAAAAGCATCAAGGATAAGCCTGATCCGCTTGAGCTTATAAACACTATGAATTTATTGGTGACAAAGTGCCAAGAAGGAAAAGGCACAAGGTGTCAAGAGCTTTCAACTGCTATAGTAGATTTCAAGAAGCTAATTAAGGCTAAAATAACCGAATTCATAACCACAGCCTCAGCCTCTAATGATGGAGATGACCTTGATGGTTTATATGACACTTGCTACGCCAAGTTCAAAGACGAGTGTGTTCACCTTAAAAATGCTATTGAAAAGATACGGGAATTGAACTCTATTATGGCCGAGAATATAAACGATCAATATAAGCTCAAGAAGCTCGATAATATCAAGTGCATCCCAACACAGCATTCAAATGAAGTATGCAAAAGGATTCACAAAACAGAAAACGCCCTCAGAGAAAAGATTTCAACCGAGAAATCAGATACTGAATCAAAGAAGGAGTCTCTTCAGCCTCTCGATGAGGATAATGCATTATCAGAATTGAATCAAAGGATAGCCGGTTTAACCAATATTGCCTTAAAACAAGGGGAACCTATAGATGAATATTACACGCGTGTTGAAGCTGAAGCAAATGATCTTAGAAAGGTCTGTATAGTTGGATGCGACATAGACGCGCTAAACGAGAACCTTGGTATAGTGAAATCGAGGGTAGACAAGGTAAAGCAATACACTGCCATTGCAGAAGAGGCTGCTAAGGAATCATATACAAACACTGAGATAGATGCGTTGAATTCTATACTGAAAGACTGTAATGGAGAACTAAACGGATATTGTGGACGTGTTACATCCGTTATAGAAACAAGGATAAAGGCAGAAAAGCAGAGAATAGCTGACGAGGCAGAAAAGCAGAGACTAGCTGACGAGGCAGAGAAACAGAGACTAGCTGATGAACTAGCAATGTCTATTGCTACCTTGAAACGTAACATAGAAGATGTTAAGGCCCTAAAAACAAGCATTGATAATAGTCTCAAGAGCGATACAGGAATGACTTTTGCTGAGTTTACAAAGAACAAGAATCTGATTTCAGGTCTCAAAACTGCTGTGGAAAGTGAATGTAATAGGATAGACCAGAATAGTAGACCTTCCGAGTGTAGTGAACTTACATCTATATTTGATATGTCAGCTATACAAAAGGCTTTCAATGACGCATTCGTAGCATACAGCGGAGCCTTTAAGGGAGACGAAACTACTAATATAAACGCTATCAAAACGGAATGCACAGCCCGCTTTCAAAACTTATGCGAAACCTTGATAGATAGGCTCGAAAGGGAGAAGAAGGATGCTGAAGACCGGATCTCCACGGCAAAGGAGGAGCGCAAACGCAACATTGAAGACCGCCTAGATGTTATTACTGCAGATATCCAAACCTATAACCAAACCTATATAGAAGGTATTCGAGACAAGCTTGACACAGTTATCGGACCAGAAATTGAAACATCATATCCAGAGCTTGCACAGAAGCTGGAAAATACAAAGGAGTTATTGGATATTAGGAAGTTCATCATAGAAGCAGGAGCCATCATTTCAGACAAAGAGACCACGGTAAGAAGCGAGCAGATACTATCAGAAGATGAAGAGGTAATTTTGAATAACATACTTAATAACCCTTTGCTTAACGCATGCGAAACAAACAACAAGATACCCCCTCAAGTGTGCGTTGCCCTTTCGACTATCAAACAGGATGTCACCAGGGTGCTTCAAGGCCAAGATGCCCTTAAAAATGCTCCTGTTGAGGCTCCAGTGTCCGCGGATGATCTTACCCTTGAAGAGGTTGAATCGGCTGAAAATCAGGAATCTGTGCCTGTTGCATCTCCAGTATGCCAATTTCCAGGATCCCTAACTATAAAGAATGTTTTAACTAAACTTAAGTATGGAGGCGACCCTGTAAATCCATGTAACAAAGATGACCCTCAAAGCATATCAAATGCAATATCAACGATAAATAACATAGTTTCAACCCATAAAACAGCAACCAAAAATTCTCATTTTATAAAGAGTATTCAAGACACTATAAAAAACATGAAACTATCTCCCAAAGAGATGGAATCAATAAATGATTACAGTTTGTTGTTGAGTATTATTAAGAGCAAAATGGAAAGGTTTCTTAATGAAATGGATGTAACATATGATGATCACGCAGGTAAACATGATAAGTTTACCCTGAATGGAAAAATTATTAAAGACTTATACGATTCTGCTGGAGTAGGAGGCACAAGCGAAAAAAATAAAATAATGAGAGAAGAGGTTATACCTGATATTGATAATATTAAGAAAAATCTTCTAGGAATGTATCATGTTTCTGACCTAGAGGAGTTTAATTTCTCATTCGGAAAGAGGCTGAAGAAGAAGTCCACCAGAAAGCCATCCAAGCGCTCCACTAAGCACGCCTCCCCCATCCTCAGGCCCGCCACAGACTTCCTCTACACCCCCTCCTACGCCCCTTCCAAATCGCACAGACGCCCCTCTAAACGCGCCCCTTCCCACTAACCTATAAAACTGTATATCTCCTTTCACCCCACATACAAAGCAAAGGAGATGAGCTTTATCATCCATGAATCAAATATCCCCCAGAATATCCTCCAGTCCATCCCCAAGGACCTCACTATCCAGCCCTCGTCCTCCAAATCCAAGTTCATGGGCTTCTCCCAACCCCGCCAGGAACCCATCATCGCCTTCGACTCCGCCCAAGACCACTTCATCCTCCCCTTTGCCTGGTCCGTCCAACACCTCAACCCTCCCCGCAAACACCGTGACCAATGCAAACCCATCAACCTCTCCTTCACTGGCACCCTCCGAGACATCCAAAACGAGGTCAAGCCCGAGGTCATCTCCACCCTCAACTCCACAGGATCCGTCATCCTCTCCCTCTACCCAGGAGCCGGCAAAACCGCGTTCACCATCTACCTCTCGACCAAGATCCGCCTCCAGACCCTCATCATCGCCCACAGGGTCATCCTCATCAACCAGTTCAAGGAAACCATCGAACGCTTCGTTCCAGGCGCAAAAGTCCAAGTCCTCAAACCAGGCAAAGACATCGACCCCGACGCCGACTACTACATCGCCAACGCACTCAATATCGAAAAATTCGGCTTTGTATTCCCCCACGTAGGCCTAGTCATCGTCGACGAGGTCCACTGTATCGCCACTAAATCCCTCATCAAATCCCTCCTCTACGTAACACCCAGATACATCATCGGCCTCTCCGCAACACCCGAACGCCCCGACGGACTCGACCGCCTCCTCGACCTCTACTTTGGCACTCACAAGGTAACCAGAACTCTCCAACGCCAACACACCTACATCCAACTCCACACCAACCTCATCCCAGACCCCGTCGAATACAACCTCGACGGAACAATCAACTGGAACTCCGTCCTCACATGGCAATCCGAAAACGAGATGAGAAACAACCTCATCATCGATATCGCCATGCACCACAGGGACAGAAACTGGCTCATCCTCTGCAAGCGCAAGTCCCAGGGAGAGACCCTGATCCAGAAATTCCAGGAACAGGGAGAGGATCCCACCTACCTGATGGCGGACAAGAACGACTTTGACGTCACAAGCAGGATCGTTATCGTTACAGTCCAGAAATGCGGTGTAGGCTTCTCCCACGACAAGCTCAACGGCCTCATCATCGCATCTGACGTCGAAGAGTATTTCATCCAATACCTCGGACGCGTCTTCCGAACCGAGGAGGGAGAACCACTCGTCTACGACCTCGTCGACAAGTTCAAATCACTCGAGAGACACGCATCCACACGCAAGGCAGTCTCCAAGGATGCCAAGGGAAAGATCGTCAAGAAGACCATTGATAATTGGATGGACTAGCATAAAACAGCTTTTTTCGGTTCATACCAAGGGTAAATAAACATGTCTCTGAACAGACTACCAGATGAATTATTAAGGACTATTTCCGATTTTGGAGGGGTTGGCGTGGCGAAGAACATGGCTCAGACATCGGCTATAATGAGAAACATATACAATATAGATGAGATCCTGAGGGCTTTCAGCGAACTCAAGATTAGGGAGGATGTTGTTATGGATATCGATAGGAGGATCCAGAGTATGATTGATGAAACCCAAGAAGAGACCGGCTATTTCGAGAATGACATGAGCAGGATGCAGAACATAATGAATCTCGTCCGGTTTGTAGTGGAGCCCATTCTGTCCATATCAGACAATTCTGATATGACCCCAGAGCAGGCAGAGCAGGCGCTCCGAGAGTGGTTCCCTCGCTGGTTCTACCTCAGCGCCTATATGGGAAGGATCTACGACGAGTATGCGTCCTTCTGGGCGAGGGAGAGCATGAACTATCCCCAGGAGTCTGGACCTAACACGATCGACGCGATATCAAAGATGGAGTGCATGGATCTCCTTAGCATAACACTCCACCTCATGAACGTATTCAACGGATGGGTATTCGGAAGGATGAAGTACAAGAACAGGCACATCTTCCAGAGGGGTATCATGATTATCGCAAACAGGGTATACAATCAATACAATAAGGTAGAGACCCTCTTCAACACAAGAATGATGGATGCATCCAGAATGACTTCCCGTATGTATTCAACCGAGCAAGTGTCATATCGACCCAAATCCAGAAGATCCAAGAAAAAGAAGACAAGGAGATACAGTCTCAGGATTCCCGACCAGTTCCGAGGAATCCCATCTACGATCGAGGACCAAATCATAGAACAGTATATGAGTATCATTCTTCCCTCTGTTAACGATAACAGGGAGGCTATAGCAGATGCCGTAATGGATGTCATTAGATCTCGCGCTATTTCCAAGGATGATGGATCCACGGAGATATGGCAACTCAAATCAAGAAACAGTGCATGCGGAACACCCGAATTTGAAGGCAATCTCGAATATGCAATCATGATGACCGAAGACTACATGAGAGAGTGCGGAGAGCAGTATGGATCTCCATCCCACTGGATGAACGACATCCAGTATATAATAGACCAGATTGAGGACACGATACGTCTGAACATCCACAATCCGCATCTTCAAACCATCATGGAGAACAAGTTCAGTCTAGATGGCGTCATCAAGACCCTCTACAGATCCACAAGAAGGATGATGGTCGACAACGACGAGGTATGGCTCGAGCGCATAGCCTAATATTCCAATAGCCCTATTGGAATCACTTGAATCCCTCAATCACTCCCCTCATTCCCTCATCTATCTTTGAAGGGAACTCTATATCAAACTTGATCACCAGATCTCCTCTCCTTCCCTTGTATTCGAATCCCTTGTCGTGAACCCTCACAACGGTATCTGGCGTGATCACCCCCAGAACCTCCTTCTCCACAGTCTCATCATTGGGAAGAACAACTGTTATAGAGCTTCCCAGAAGGGCATCCCAGAGGCTTATCCTGTGTCTGTATACCAGGTCCAGGCCTTCCTTTGCAAACACATCAGTATTGAAATCGTATTGAATCTTTATGTGCATGACGAAGCAGTCCTCTATCTGCTCGATGATCTCTCCGTCATTGACACCCTTGGGGATGGGGATGGACACGTGCCTGTTCTCGTCCTTCTTTCCGGCGCCCTTGCAGTCTTTGCATTCGCCTCCTTTTTCGATGGTGTTTCCTTTTCCAGAACACATGTGGCAGGGCACTCTCTGTTGCATCATCATGGGACCGGCCATTTGGGTGACTACATTGAATCCCTGGCCACTGCACTGAACACACTTCTTCTGTTTGCCACCCTTTCCGGAGCACGTCTTGCACGGGGCTGGGATGACAAGATCGTCCACGTTCATGGTTCCATTGTATACATCCTGGATGGATACCTGTAGCATCTTCCTGGCAATAACCTTCTTGGGACCCTGTTTAGGCACACCCCCGCCCATACCTCCAAAGGGCATACCACCCATACCTCCTCCGAAAGGCATTCCTCCGCCAAAGAGATTGGCAAATATCTCTGAAGGATCAAAGGGCATACCTCCAGCGCCATTGTTGTTCAGAGCATCCTTTCCGCCCATGTCGTATATCTGGCGCTTCTGAGGATCGCTCAATACCTCGTAGGCCTCCTGGACCTCCTTGAAGCGCTCGGAAGCTTCTTGGGCGTTGTTGATGTTCTTATCGGGATGGTATTTGAATGCGAGCTTCTTGTATGCTCTGGATATCTCGTCCTGGTTTGCGTCCTTGGACACGCCGAGCAAATCGTAATACTCCATATTTAGGTATATGGAGTTGATGCGTTAAATTCGTTTGAGATAAATGGGAGCATCACCAGCATATTGCAGAAAGACCCCTCCGTCCAAGATGGGTTTCTCTCAGAAATCGAGCTGTAAGGCTCAGGGTATCATCCCCCGAACGGGCAAGGCCAACAAGGGAAAAAAGGTCAAAAGCCCCAAATACAAAAAGTCCAGAAGACCCAGGAAATCAAACACAAAGAAGAGTCCTTCAAAGAGAACTAGGAAATGAGGTATTCGGAGAACATGCGGTAGAAGGGAGTGTCCTTGTGTGAGGATAGCCAGTCCGTATCCATGGGGAGGACTCCCCTCTTTTCTGCTTCGGTCTCCCAGAGGTGCATGCCTCTGGATTCCGAGAAGGTATCCTGTCCACCGTCCCTGTAGAGATTATCATCGTGCCATCCAAACGGAAGGAACGTGATTGACGGCAGGATTGTTATATGCTCGGGATGCCTTGAGCTTAGGTTGAATGGCGTGTTTATGCTCAGGCCTGCCCAGTGGTCCACCTGATCGCTTCCATACATGGTCTTGTATGCCTCGATCCATTCTCTGATGAATACGTTCTTGGGAGGGGCTGCAATGAAGCCATTCCATATTCCGTATTGGTTCTGATAGCTCATATTGAGCTTGCCTCCTATGAGTATGTCATCGATCCTCTTGAACAGGAGGAGATCAGAGTCTATGTATACACCGCCTTTTTCGTAGACTGCGTAGAGTCTGGCTATATCGGCCTTGTGCTGGACCCATGGGACTACCTTGTTGTTGATGAAGGAGGGCGCAGGGCAATTTACTATTTTTACGGAGGGAATTGATCGTGTCATGGTCCACCACTTGTTGTCTTCGGGCTCTACGTCGTTATAGATGTAGATGACCATGGGATTCTGGACTCTGTGGACGAGGAGGACAGCGAGGTAGTGGACCATCATCCATGTTCTGGAGCCTTTGAACCAGATGATGTGGTATTGGTTGGGTATATCGGTGGTTCCAATCAAGGCGCTTGGTGTCTTATTCAGAGCCTGGTGGAACTCTGAAAGGGAGGATCTCTCCTTCATGGCATTAATTGAGAATGATCCATTTCCAAGACACTGTTCCCTATAGCTCTCCGGAATGAGATGGGCATTCTCCTTCAGTCTGGTATGCGCATAGATGGCCTCCTGGAACTTACCCTCGTAATACCCCGATATGCACACAATATCAAACGCCTTCCAGTCATACACACTCTTGTCTATGGCTCCCTCGGAAGGAGGCTCCAGCCTGGATGCCTTGAGTGCATACTGGAATTTCTTCGAGTTATTTGATTCCATCATTGCGAGTGCATAGTAGGCCTCTGCGCACTTGTCCGAGTATTTGGAGCAAATCACGGTGAGGCCCTTTCTCTTCTCCTCGTCGGAGAGAGACATTGCGCGTTCGTATTCAGACTTGTAATCCATAAGTGGTCTTTATGGATTTAAAGGTGGTTTTTATATGATGTTTTAGCGTTTTGCCTTTCTCTTGGATGTCTTTTTGGACTTTCTCTTGACGGTCTTTCTCTTGGGAGAAGGTTTGGGGAGTGCCTGGAGTTTTGCGTATTTCTTCCATGTGGTTCTGTAGGAGAGAGCCTCGTCTACGGTTTCGAAGAAGATCATGGAGTTGACGAGGTCATTGATATCCTGCTTTGGTATCTTGTATTTGACGCCGTTGATAACGGGCTTTATATCTCTGGGGAAGCTGAGGAAAGGAGACTTTGACATGGAGAACCTCATACCGGTGAGGAAGGAGTAGAGGGTCACTCCCGTAGAGTATATATCATGAAGCATGGGGTCTTCATCTTCTATGTATATTTTGTTCTGAAGGAGGAAAGGGGGCACGTATCCGGGCGTTCCCATGGCTACGTCGCCCTTGCACTGCCTTATCTTGACTGGCGATCCCTTACGCCTGCACATAAGGCCCATATCCCCAAGCATGAGACGTATAGGACCAGTTGTATTAACGAGGATGTTTTTATCCTTGATATCTCTGTGACCTAGCTTTAGAGAATCGAGTGCATCGAGGATCATCACAAGGGTATTAATACACTCGTATATGTTTGTGTCGCTCAGGTTGTATACATAAAAAGGATCATAGGGCTCATCATAGGTTGCAGTATGACGCTCAATATAGGACATGCCCAGATTTTCCATGTATGAGTGCAGATCGGATGATGCCTTTCTGTAGACTATATAGTATAGATTCTCGTCTGGATTCATAAAGTATTCTTCCATACACATGAAGTATTGAGGGCATTTGGAGACGTATTCCTTGAGTTTTCTGGCTATCTCGAGTTCTTCCATGAAGGACTTTTCATCGTTAAATATTTTGATTGCAAGATGGGTTGAAGGATCGTTCTTGTAGTAGCCCTGGTAGACGGTTCCAAAAGAGCCCTTTCCGAGCTTTTTCTCTGTGATGACTATGTTCTTGTTTTCAATCCTTGTTTTGGATTCTTGGGCTCCCATTTATTTCCAATGGTATATTGGAAATTAGATACTCTTGATCTCCTTGCAATCGGGCATATTTGCATGAGGACGAAGATGGCACTGCACGGGAATGGTCATGAGATGCTCGGGCCACTTGGTATTGAAAACCTTGAAAATATAACCACTAGCGCAACCGATAACAAACGAGCAGGTAATCGAGGTATTCATCTTACCTTATGAAGGAATATGCCTTTCACTATCGTTTTTATAATAAAGACAAATGAGTCAGCGTATTGTGAGTCCGATCAAACAGGAACAGCAGACCATCAATCCGGAGCTCGCCAATGTTATCGGCGCTCTTCATGGCCTTCTTATCGTTATGATTCCCGTTTTTGCCATATTTATGCCCGCCAAGTGGTCCTGGATAGCCACTGTGATTGTTCTGGGCTTCTTTGCAAACTGGGAGATGGATCCCGATAGGATGTGCTACCTCACCCGTCTCGAGAACAAATACAGAGGTATCAAGGATCAGAATGCAGGACCTGGCTATCTCTATACCAACTTTGGAAAGCAATACTTCCCCACCCTCGATCCCCCCAGATTCTACAGGCTCGTCCACCTCACCTACCTCATTTTCGCCTTCATCGGCCTCGTCAGATACATAGACAGGTGCATCAACTGCAGTATTAAGAAGGGCATCCTCAAAGGAAAGAGGAGAGATGACTAATTTCCATAATCATTATGGAAACTCACTCACACGCTGTTATGCTCTTATTGAAATACCTCCTATGATCCTTCACGCTCATAGAGATTATTCTCGAATCCGAGCACAGTCTGCTCTCCGGATCAGAACACGACACATACTTGTTCCACTCCTCGTTATACCAGGCCTCATCTCCCACGTGGTAGAATCCCATCACAAGAGGAGGCAGATGGGGCACGGGATCATTCCAATGCGTCACCCTATGGTTCACAGAATCCCTTAATAGATAGGAAAACTCCCTATTCCCCACCCTCGGAGACCCCATGTTATACATGATGCATCTCTTGCCTATCGTCTCATGCATATCCACTGCTAACAACGTGGCCATGGCTGCACCAAGCGAATGACCCGTGCAGTATAGCGTATCTTTCGAATTATTGGCAATCATCAGTATCTCGTCCCTCACACTCGAGTATGCCTTCCAGAATCCCTCGTGGACCCTCGCTGTTGGATGATCCTTATATGGAACTGTAGTTGCAAACTGCAGGTCTATAACCACATCCTCAAGATCCTGGGTTCCTTCAAACACAAAGACGATGCCTTCGTCCATTCGGGCTATAAACCCGAATACAGAATACCTGGGCTGGGATATAACATCAAGGAGCTTCACATCTCCCCATATCTTGCACGGAGGACAGTCCCAATTGCACACCATATCCTCCGGACAATACGCAATACTGCACAAGTCCGCCATCTTGCCCGCAAGACTCTCATTATACATCCCCATGATAAACGGAATCATCATCAAAAATAGAAGTGTCTTCATTTCACTTACATACTAGCCTCAAAAGTTTAGATACTATTTTCAATATCCTTTGTATATTGAAATTTAGAAGTCCTCGACGATCTCGAATGCCTTGCTCTTGGCTAGGACGTGGGCGGATTGGTATTCGGTGGGTCTGCTCTCGAAGAAGTTGGTCTTTTGGAGCATTCCGATGGTCTCCATGAATGGGAAGGGATTCCTCGAGTTCCATTCGGCTGTGTAACCAAGGGATGACAGAAGGCGATCCGCGACGAATTCCAGGTATCTGTCCATATTGTCCGAGTTCATTCCGATGAGGCGGACGGGAAGGGCATCTCTCATGAAGGTTTGGGCGATGTCCACTCCCTCCTTGATGATCTTGATGACATCGGAACGTGGGAGTCTGTTCTGGAGGAGTGAATACATCTCACATGCAAAGTCTGTATGGAGACCCTCGTCCCTAGCGATGAACTCATTGCTCTTGATGAGGCCCTGCATGAACAGACGGCCTCCGCTCTTGTATTTCTTGAGCCAGAAGATGGCAGCAAAAGCGCCAGAGAACAGAACGCCCTCAATGACTGCAAAGGCGATCAGACGGCTGGCGAAGGATGCATCCTTATCGTCGATCCACTTGAAGGCCCAGTCGCTGATGGCCTTTACACTGGGCACTGTCTCGATGGCCCTGAAAAGCATATCCTTCTCCTCCTTATCCCTGACGATATTGTCGAGCATGAGGGAGTAGGTCTCGCCGTGGATGTTCTCCATGGACATTTGGAAGGAATAGGCCACAAGGGCCTCCATAATCTTCACATCCTTGAGGAAGTGAGAAGAGATATTGAAATTAACAATGCCATCGCTGGCTGCAAAGAAAGCAAGAATATGCTTGATAAACCTCTGCTCGTCCTCATTCAGCTGAATGAAATCATCATAATCCCTCGTAAAGTCAATCTCCTGTGCCTTCCAGAACGAGGCAAGTTGCTTCTGATAACTATCCCAAATATTCTTATACTGAATAGGATACACAGTATACCTCTTGTTTGTCTCGCTCAAAATAGGCTCCATCTTATCTAATATATAGAAGGAAAGTTCTCTAAATATCGATTTTTTACAAATTTAGAGATTTTGATTAAATCATTTCGGTTACTTGGCAGTATGTTTTTCCGTTTATGCTGATGCATTCGACGGATGTGTCGAGTTGAGGCTGTTGTTGAGGTTGGTCGAACATCTGGGTGAGGTCGAGGAGGGGCATGGGTATGGAGGGACCCTGGACGTTGTCGAACATATGGTCCAGATCCATTTCAGTATCTTGTATGTGTATCTGGTCCTGGAATCTGACTCTCTTCCTTGAGGGGAATGAGATGTCCTCGTCCTCGATGTCGAGAGAGGCGGGCATGGAGGGGGAAGACTGGATTTCGGGCATTTGGAGGGGAGCCTTGGGTATCTGCATGGGTATTATGGAGGGGGATGAGGTGGTTGGGGATGCGAGGATGCACTGCTGGCCTCTGGAGATGAGGTCGAAGCATTTGGAGGCGGAGGAGGCGAGGTATTCGGCGGGAGCGCCGGCCATCATATCCTGGAGGTGCTGGTTGAGGCACTGCTTGCTCTCCTCGAGGAGGGAGACGCAGTCCATGGATCCTTCCTTCTCCATGACGATTATGTTTTTGGACATGGATTCGGGGTATTTGAAGGACTCGGCTTTTTGGGTGGAGGCGGCACAGCTGGAGCGTATGTGGCAGAGGACGCGAGGGGAGAGGTAGAGCTTGAGCTTCATTGTGTGGAAGATGAGGGCAACGCTAACGAGGGCCACTATGGACACGATGATCATGAGAGTCTTGTGGTTCATTTATTTAGAATTCCATAGAAAGAGTATGGAATTTAGGGGATCCTGGATACGCAGGTCTTGTTCATCCAGAGGTTGGACTTGGAGTCGTAGTCGGGGTTGCAAGGGTATGTGGTCGAGCATGGGACCTCGAAGCATACATTGGGGAAAGGACCCTCGTCGGGGACGTATTCGGGCTTGTAGCAGTCGAGCTTCTTTCTGAATCCGGCCTCCTTCTCCATGATGGTGGGCATGTCTGCCTTGGGGTTTCCTCTGTAGAATCTGGTGTATGGGAAGTGGTCCATATCGGTGACTACGGATTTGATGAGGTTTTTGGTGGGGAAGAAGGGGGTTTGCTGGTTGGTGAGCTCTATCTGGTATCTTATAGCGTCGTGATTGCGTCTGGAGACGATGTTTGTGGTGAGTCTGTCCTGGTCGTCCATGGAGGAGAAGTAGTTGTATCTGGGTTCCTCGTAGCCACGGGGTATGACGGGCTCGGGATAGGATGACTGGATAGGCTCGGCAAGGTTTAATTTGGAATAGGTCGCACGTGCCATTTATTGTGAGTGTGAGGGATTTAATTGGTTTATTGCCATACATCAAGAGTCTGAAGCTCTATGTAATCAAATCTCCAAGACACGTTAGGATCTGTTCCTAGAGCATTTGTAGTAGTATTATAACCCTTGAATGAATCATCACTAGCCTTTGTATAGGCTACATAATGATTGGTTGTAACATCCGAAGCGGTTACCATACTTGAATATCCATCACGGGATGTTTCCATGCCCCATGTTCCTCCGAAGAAGAATCTAGCCCTTGTTGATAAGCTTGAAGGGTTCGTAAGAGACGCAAACATAACCTCTATTCCGGAACCATTTGTAATGTCATCATTATATACTGCATACAGTCTGTATTTCCTTGTAGCACCTGGCTGGGGAGCAGGAACAGCGTAAGAGAAGGGGGCGTAAATCATGCTTCCATCAACTAGTCCGGGAATAGAACTAAGAGTTCCTCCAGAGAGAAGTTTCTGATATGACTTTCCTGAATATGTGCCTACAGACGTAAGAGATCCAACTCCAAGAATAGGTCTTCTGTGGACAACCTGAATATAGCCTGGGGAAGCCATCTGTTTACCAAGACCGTCGGAAAGAGCGCTGAGAACCTGTCTCTTGGGATCTGTAAGGGTTGTATTGAGGCCGATCATGCTGGTGAGTTGGGCCTGGGACATGCATGTATCTCTGAGACAAAGAGTTCCTCCGACAGTGCATGGATCATTTCCGTTGCATGGCATGGGGCCCGTAGGACCTAATGGTCCGGTAGGTCCTCTCTCTCCCCTGTCTCCCCTGAGACCTTGTTCTCCAGGAGGGCCTTGATCTCCATCTCGACCTGCAAATCCTCTAGACCCTTGAGGACCCGTCGGTCCGGTAGGTCCAATTCCAACAGATCCTGCTCCTGATTGAACAGACAGTCCAGATCCAGTCTTTTGAGATGCATGTTGCTGGGAAGAAGAGTTCATCTTCATTATAATAATAGCTACAATCAATATGAAAAGCACAACTCCAATTATGACTGTAGTATTCATCCTATAGTTTTGTTTTATATAGGATATATATTCTAGCTATCTAGTCATACTAGATTTGATTAGAATGTTGCATATATGAATGATATACGACATGTAGCCCTAGAATTGATTCCGCTTCCCCCGTTTTGAGGTGAATGCTTGAACCTTACAATATCGCCAGCATTTAGGTATCCTGTGAATGATACACTGGACTCGTGATTAACTCCTTTAGAAGTCCATGCTAGAAGATTTGAACCTTCGATGTTTGGATACGATGTTGTTTCAGGAGTATTTTTGTCTAACCATAGAGTAGCACTCGAGTTTTGATTAAGCATGTTACAAACGATAGAGTATAGACCGGGTGTATTGATCTGAATTGAATCTCCGTTTTCAGAGCTCGAATTATACTGTATATTATCACCCATTGTATCAGATACGAGGGTTCTCCATGTTACTCCATAAGGAGCTGTTGTAGATGCCTGGAATGATGACATAACACGTTCTCTTTTAGGGAGATAGAGTCTGTCTCCCTTGATTATTCCAGAGCTATTGATGTATGCATTTACGTTTCCTTCTGATCCTGCAGCAACTGTTCCATTTGCATATACATCCCAGGCATGAAGTCCAGGACCCCATCCCTGGGGCCAAGATTCGGATGTTTGTCTTCCCACGTACAGGCGATTGTTCAGAGTTTTTGTAACGCTTGAAAGACCTATCATGCTTGTGAGCTGCGCCTGAGACATACATGTATCTCTCAGGCACAGATTTGATCCAATAGTGCAGGGATCTGTTCCGTCGCATGGCATAGGTCCTGTTGGGCCTCTTAGTCCATCAGGGCCTGTAGGGCCTCTTTCTCCTCGGAGACCTTGTTCTCCAGGTGGTCCCTGTTCTCCATCGTTTCCTGCAAATCCTCTCGATCCTTGAGGTCCTTCAGGCCCGGTAGGTCCCGTTGGTCCCGTTGGTCCGGCAGGTCCAGTCATACCTTCAACAGTTCCACTCTGCATTGTGGCTTTTTGAGTCGTTCCGCCCTTTCCATCAGAAACGTATGTAACATTTGGAGCTGGTGTCGATCTCTTCATCAGATACACAATGAATATCAGAAGAATAACGACAACAACCACACCGCCTATAATAAGCGCTTTGTTATCCATTTATTACCCGCCAAACAAAAAATTGCACATGACGGTATAAATCCAGGCCAGAAAATTGATTTTTTTACCTCTCATTTAGTCCAAAATCAGCCTGGTCATGGAGTATAACGAAGAAATCCTGAAGAATATTGTTGTCCTTAACTCGAATATTAAGATGACTATCGAGATGATATCTCGTGTTCATAATGTAGATGAAAAACAGCTGTTCATGTTTGCAATGTCCAAACTCGAGGACTTTTACAAGTCTACTCATGCTCATGCCGATGTTTCGACTTCATCAAAGTGTGAGTATGTATTTTCAAAGGGGACAAGGCAAGGGTATATGTGCGACGCAGAGACGGATGATGGCGAGTATTGTGATCTTCACAGGCCGGAGCCTGGCAAGACATACAAGAAGCACATCAGGCTTATCATCAACAGGGAGATTTGGTACAAGGTGCATCCCCCCACCGGATTCGTTGTAGATAATGAACAGCCCCTGGGAATTATCGGTGTTGCAAACAAGCCCGGACTGGACACACGCGGTCGCACACTCACACCCAAGGGATTCTATACCCTTACAAATGAGGACGAGAAGGTGTGTAAGAGGTGGGGTTTCAAGATCAGGAAGGACTGGGAGAATGTCGAGCCTGTGATTGATGAGGAAGAGGAAGAGGTCGAGAAGATCGAGCCTCCAAATAAGGTGGTTGTGTATACCGATGGAGCGTGCCCTAATAATGGCAAGAAGGGTGCTATTGGCGGTGTTGGCGTGTGGTTTGGAGAGAACGATTCGAGGAATGTGTCCGAGAGGCTTCCTGGAGAGAAGCAGACCAATCAGCGTGCAGAGATCTATGCAGCCATCAGGGCGCTTGAGAAGCTCGAGGGAACGACTGGTGTTGTGGAGGTGTGCACCGATTCGATGTATGTAATCAATGCGATGACCCAATGGATCGCAGGATGGATGCTCAAGAAGTGGAAGGACGTTGAGAATGCAGACCTCTTCCAGAAGCTTCAGGAGCTCTCATGCAAGCGGACAATGATTTGGACTCACGTCAAGGGTCACTCTGGCATCCACGGAAATGAGATGGCAGACAAGCTTGCAGTCGCCGGATGCAAGATCAACGATGAGGAAAAGGTGAGCCCCAAGAAGGAAGAGAAGAGCAAGAAGGATGAGTCCGATACCGAAGAAGAACACAAGAAGACAAAGAAGAGCCCTAAGAAGACCAAGAAGGACGAGTCTGATGTAGAGGAAGAACCCAAGAAGACAAAGAAGAGTCCCAAGAAGGCAAAGAAGGACGAGTCAGAGAGCGAGGATGAAGAACCCAAGAAGGTGAAGAAGAGTCCCAAGAAGGCGGAGAAGAAGGATGAAAAGCCTGTCGAGAAGAAGAAGGGCGAGAAGAGCAGTTTGAACGAATTGAAGGAGAAGCTGAAGAGTATCAACTTGGGTGCGGTTTCTTCCAAGCCTGATGAGAAGGTGAAGGTGAGTGCGAGCGCTGTGAAGAAGAGCAAGAAGGGTATTGATGTTTTCTACTACAAGACGGAGGATGATAGCATTATTGTGTCGAGCACTTCGAAGGATGAGGACTTGGAGTTCCTTTCGGAGCACTTTGATGGCAAGAAGTTTGAGCTTGCAACGGAGGATGTTGTTCCTACCCACAGGGTTGCGCTTCCCGATGCCAGGAGGAAGAAGAAGGGTATTGTGAAGATGCCCAAGAGGAAGTCTGATGACGATGACGAGTAAACAAGTGAAGTAGTAAAGTAGTAAAGAATCCAAAACAAAAATTTTTGGATTTACTTGATGAGAAAATGCCTTGAGAGGATATTGAAGGGTATATGGGATAGGACGGATAGATGGGAGCTGTGAGGGACAACGGGAGGGGCTCTTCCTTTTTCGTTTGCATCAATCCATAGGGATACGGGTATATACACTATGTCTCCCTCCTTGTAGTCTGGATGCATCTGGGCGAATGATCTAGAAACCTTTATACATAGGTCTCCGATACCGGAGTGAACGGGGGTAAATACCCTCTCAAATATATTGACAAACATGCCTTTTATTGAACCTAAAGAGGTTTAAATAAAGGTTAAATGTCATCGCCAACAAGTGCCAAGATTGATGAATTAATAAGCAGTGTTTCTGATAAGGTGGAGATAGCGGAGGCTCCGCAGGTTGTTTCTGTTACTGAGAAGAAGTCTGTTTCGAGGGTATTTGAGATGGCTTCTCCTTTTATAGCCAAGCATGAGATGCATCTTATTATTGGATATGTTTTGATTGCGATCGTAGGAGCGTATATGTTTGTGAAGAACCAGGAGGAGAAGAACAGCAAGGATACGAGCAAGAAGGTGGAGGTGAGCAGGATGAAGGTGCTTATGTGGGCGATCGTGTTTAACCTTCCTCTTATTGTGTGGAAGGCGGTGTCTATAAAGAGAAACAGTGAGTGATTCCAATATATGGTATTGGAATTAGGACTTGGGTGCCTTCATGTAGGAGATGTTGTTGATGATGAACACGATGATGAGGAAGATGAGGGACTTGACGAGGATGCGGTAGAAGGTGTTTTCGGCGGCGGGCGTGTAGATGGCGTTGATGAGAGAGTCTATCTGAGGGAGGGAGAGGAGGAAGAAGAAACCGGTGCACATGAGGATGTCTCTGTTGGATCCGAAGACCTTCTTGATATCATCCTTGTTGTTGTTGATGGTCATATAGGTCTTTATGAGCTCGGCATCCTCGGGGATGGCGGGAGAATCGTCGACGGGAAGGTTGGAGATGCTGTCGGCCATGGTGTGTTTACTTTAAAGTAGAAAACCTGTTTTAAGCCCTGATATTTTGTTTTTTAAATGAGCTTGTCACTTGATAAATTTCAGAAGCTCCTTACGACCTACAATATGCTTCCATTGAGGTTTTACACCTATCATGATCGAGTTATGCTGGTCGAGGTCATGGCCATGGCCAATGCAGACATCTTCCTCATCTATGTATCCAAGGAATACAACTTTAGACAGGAGCCTGGCTATGAATGCTACCCTCTGAAGAGAATCCACCTTGACGATAATGGAGATATCCCGTCCAAATATGCATCCAAACTGGATGATCTAGCCATGGACGAATATTACTCAAAGGTGAATTTGCTGAATACGGACAAGATGCTTGATCCGAGCGTGAACATAGAGAAGGAACTGATTGATGACTACAGGAAGAGGATTCTTGTTCCGAGCAGTGAGGAGTCTATGACTGTGAAGATGCGGGATATGCTGAATCAACTGCAGAGACTCGACAGATGCGTTGATTCCAAGGACTACTCCCTCTGCATCATGACCAGCTGTCTTATAGCACTGGATCCCGAGCATATCTTCATGATCAGGGGCAAGGATATCAAGGAGGATCGCATGTATATCATCGTCATCACGATAGAGACCCTGTTCAAGAACGTGAACTATATATCGAAGGATATACCCGAGTTGAACAATGGAATCCAGAAGATCCTTGCCAGGAATCACCAGTCCCATATGGAGAAGATGGACGACACCATCGACGGTATGATCCAGATCCAGGACAGGATCCACAACTCAGTGGATAAGGTCAACAGGTATAATCAGTATATTTCCAAGCTTGTTACTTTGCTTGAAAAGGTGAAGACCAAGGAGAATACGGTAAAGGGGCAGAAAAAGGCATTACAGGATAAGATATCGAGCGGAGGGCTTTCGAAGGAGCTTTCGTATATCAAGGAGAGGGATGCATTAGAAAGGGACGAAAAGTGGTGTCATCAGATGAAGGCAAAGCTGTATGAAACGATTGTAGATCTTCACAGGAAGACGAGGAACACGAGTTTGATGGTGGATAAGCTATTGTTTGAGAATCTGGTTATGATGATATCAATTCAGAGAAATATGAGCATACTTTAGGAGGGTCTTATTTCTTTCTTGTCTACGGTGAGGTAGATCCAGATGGGCTGGTATCCGGCATATCCGAATATGCCCTTACCAAAGACCTTGTCTTCGAGATCCTCGAGGGGCCTGTTGTCGAGCTTCTCAGTTCCAATTACGGGTCTGATGATTGGATAGAATTCAATCCATTTGTCTTTGTGAAATACCTTCATATTTACATAATGGGGCGGAATGATTAAGCGAGATAAACATTATGATATAGATAAAGAATGAATATAGCTATACCCAGCATTATTCCCCAGATGAAGAGGCCTTATGCGTCTATCAATGATACATGCGCGTCTGGAAACCAGTGCGAGAAGGATATAAACCTCAATACCGTTCTTACTTATCCCAAGCTCCAGAAGAAGGAGTTCGGCATCAATTTTGTTCCTCCTACTTATGACTATGCCACCAAGGAGGTTACCGTGCCTAACACGATGGTGGAGGGATACATAAACCCGATAGGCATGGGTCCTGTTGATGTTCCCACTGAGGCAGATATGGAGGAGCAGGCCAGGCTTGCTCTTATCCGTATCCAGTCGAGGCCTGGATCTGTTCAGGATGATCCTACTGAGATCCTTCTTGGCGACAACAATATGGCCACGATGTCCTTCAGATCTTCCAATCTCGAGGAGGCTTTCGAGATGCCTATCCATTCGTCCTGGGTATCCAGCCGTATCAAGCGCAACCACGCCATCATCGTCCTCCTCCTCGTTATTGGACTCATTGGAGGCGGAGTCTACTACTCCAATAAGAAGTAAAACTGATTCACTCGTCTTTCCTAAATTTAATATTAGGAAATGAGTGCCAAGAAGAAGGTTACTGTGAAGTCTGATATTACTCTTGTCGGTATTACTGCCGAAAAGGCCAAGGCCATCGATGATATGTACAACCTTGTGGACGACGGCAGTTCTATGAATATCTCCAAGCCTCCCCAGATGAGCACCCGCATCTCCGATGTTCTTTCTGGAGGCATGGATGCCCCTCATCCTTTTCTGGACGAGGCCAAGAGGGAGAAGCGTATTGTTCCGACCATGATCTGCAGGTTTAGCAATGGCCAGCTTCCCAATGATACCAATATCAACTGTTTCTGGTGCAAGCATGCATTTGATAGTCCTCCTATTGGATGTCCCACGAGGTTTGTCTCGTCCCAGATGTGCAAGCGATATGTGAGCGAGATCACCAAGGACACATACACAATCAAGGAGAACCTCACAACGTCCAAGAAGATGAGGATGCTCGACATGGAGAAGCCCGAAGGAATTTCAATCACTCTCATTGACAAGGACTACTATGAGACTGATGGCATCTTTTGCAGTTTCAATTGCGCTCTGGCATGGATTGACGACATGCGCCATGACCCTCTCTATACCCAGAGCAAACAGCTCCTGTTCAGGATGTATACGGACACATATGGACGGTATCCGACGGAGATTATCAAGGCGCCTCACTGGAGGCTTCTGAGACAGTATGGAGGAACCATCGACATCGACGACTTTAGGAAGAAATTCAATACAGTAGACTACATGCTCTACAACAAGATCTCATCCAGGCCCAAGATGAACACCATCGGATTCCTGTTTGAAGAGAAGCCAAAGTTCTAAAATTGACACATTCATATACATCATATATGAATTCAAAATGGTGTTTACTACCCGACTTCCTGCAGGAACTTATTATATTGGAGATCTATGCTATGCTCTTCCCGATTCAGTCTACTATGGATATTGGGAGAATACCGGATTCAAGGACGGAAGGCACAAGGTTGGGGATTATCCTTTTGCTGTATGGGGGACGGCGTATGGAGATGGAGTGTATCTCGGGTCTGATGGAAAGGATTATCCGGTGGATGCAGGTATTATTGGCATTGCAGATATCAGGCTTTGTAAAAAGGATATTCAGGAAGGAATGACCAAATACAAGTGTATAGACTTGAACGTGGTCAGGTTTATGAAGCCAGTCCACTTCACTTGCAACAACGGAGTTTTCACTATAACGAGCAGATCTCGTCGTATCACTATCGATACAAAGGGAGAGTATGCGGAGTGATATCGGGATAAAATAGATTTTCTTAATAATTTTATTAAGAAATTCAGATATGGCGTCGGGTTCAGATATCATGAATATAAGGAAGTCTACTATTACGTTAACTTTTGGGGATCAAGCGGAAAATCATAAGGGAATGCAAATTGTGGGAAATATGGTTGCAGAGGGGTGTGGTTTCAATAGGAGGGATATGGAGGCCATTGCGAGGAGGTTCAAGGATGCAAAGATACACGACTTGAAGCAACTGGACGAGCAGGAGGATGCGTGTGTGTTGGTTATCAAGAGGGGCATCCAGCAGATTCTCGACAACACAGAGTATACATATGAGGACATGTTTGAAGAGCAGGCGAGTTTGGATGTGGATAAGAAGGCATTCATGTATGGACGAGTTGTGAATAAGAAGGCAAGGTGGAATTTATGTTTTGATGATGAGTCACAGGAGCCCGATTATGAGAATAAGAAGGGAAGGATTATAGCGATGTGTGATATGCCGATTACGAATTACATTTACAATGAGTTTGAGTATTACTTTGGTGTGAAGGCGTTGGGGTTGAAGGGTGAGGGTAATTATTATTATGATGTGAAGAAGTGTGGTATTGGGTTTCATGGGGATAGCGAGAGGAGGAAGGTATTGGCGATGAGGCTGGGAGCGAGTATTCCAATTCATTATCAGTGGTTCAAGGACGGCAGGCCGGTCGGAGAGAGGATGATTTTCGAGCTTGGAGGAGGAGACATCTACGTCATGAGCGAAAAGGCCGTCGGAACAGACTGGAAACGGTCAAGCATCTACACACTCAGGCACGCAACAGGATGTGATGAATTCACAAAGATCGAATAAAAGAAGTAAAAGAAATACTATTTATACCCCCAAATAGTATTAGTAACAATGGATTCTGCTATAGATATGGCCTTTATGTATATATGGGTCAAGATATCTGAACTTTACGAGAAGGATGGATTTGTGGAAAATTTCGGGTTTGATGTGCTTTCGAATAGGTCTAAAATAAGGGATGTTTACGAGACTGGGATGAGGGAGTATATCAAGATGGGGGAGGATGAGATAGCGATGAGAGCTGATATATTCGTGAAGGATATTGTGTTTAACATTCAGGCATATATGATAACGAGTCTTATTTATGATAATGAGAGTGTTATGAAGAAGGTCAGGGATAGGGTGTTGATACATAGGGATAGCATGATGAGCTTGCTGGGAGAGAAGAGTTAGTGTCTCTTTCTTCTGGTGGATTTCTTTCTCTTGGACATGTCCATGCGAGAGGACCAACCCTGAGGATCTTTGAGATCGTTTATGCACTTGACTATGGTTTCAAAGATGGGATGATCTATGTATTCTCCTGTTTCAGATATGATGGATACATCGAGGAGAACCTCTGCGCCTTTTGCGTTTGAGATGAGGATGGCTAGAGTGCTGAGCATGACCTCGAGCTGTTTGGCAACGGCTCTTCCGTAGTCCGCGTTTATACTCTTGTACTGGGATATGATCTGTCTGATAACGATATTGTTGAATGCCATGTCAACAACATTCTCAATCATGGGGATGGTGTAATAATCATCTACGGATTCGGAGGATATGAGGAGACTTGTGACGTGGGTAATGGACTCTATGAGGGTATTGACACGACCCTTTATGTCATCAGGACTTAGAGTTTGAGGTGTATACTCAATATATTCAAAGGAATCAGCCATTTATTATGTTTCCAATATAATGCAATTGGAAATTAGTATCTCATATTGAACAGGAGATTTGTATTGCGTCTCTCGTTGAGCTTGATGTTTTGCTGGTCGAAGAAGGTGACACCCCAGGGATTGTAGTCTCCGAATGAGTTGGCCCAGATGCTGAACTTCTGGTTGTTGGCGATAATGCCGAGCTCGTTCTGGACGTCAGAGACGATGAGGGAGATGGTGCGGTTGATGATGGCCTGGACGTCGTCTCTCTTGGAGTAGTCTACTACCTGCTCTCCGCCTCGGATGTCTCCGACGGGCTTTCTGTACTCGAGGTAGACAAAGTTCATGGCGGCAATCACAGTCTTGGGGGAGATGACGATGCGCTTACCCTCGGGATGGGCTCCGATGAGGTATTCCTCGCACTTTTGCTTGATGAACATGACGGTGGCCTCGGAGTAGAGCACTCGGTCGAGGTCATATCCGTCGTAGAGGACGTTCTTGGTGAGCTTGATATTCTCGGACTCGTAGTTGGTCTTGCTTGCCTTGTATTTGAGGAGAAGTTTGTCTATGTCGCAGGGGTATACGGCGAGAGAAGCCTGGTTGGCTCCATTGGGCTGGGATGTGGGCAGGAGGGATGCCTGCATCATGTTGGCATTGTGAACTCTCTTCTGGATAACGGCATCAGCGTTGGTTAGTATGTTTAGCTGACTCATTTATTATTGGCTCCTTTCTTACTTAAAGTAGCTGAAATATCGGGGATAAAGAGATGTCTGAGAAGATTGTCCTCGTCTATAGCAAATTCAGTCCCAGCTGTGCGCCCATCCTCGATTTTCTGCGCCTTAACAACATAACCACAATACGTCTCTTATGTATTGACAACAAGAACATCCGTTCGATGATTCTAAAGTCTTCTGATATCAAGAATGTCCCCTGTTTCCTCGTCATCAGGGATAATAGAGTCAGCAGTAAGTTCGAGGGAGCCGATGCCCATGCATGGTTTGACGCCTATACGAGCAGTATTCTTCCCCCTCCTCCGCCCCCTCCCGCTCCTATTCCCCCTTCTCCCTCCAATGGAAGGAGCAGTATAGAGCAGTTTGTTGACCTATCGTCGATTCCTGCACCCCCTCCTCCAGTAAAGGCTCAAAAACAGGCCGTTTCGAATAATGCTCCTAATGTCATGAATGCAGTTGAGGATATGACCCTTATAGCTGATGAGGATGAGATATCCCTCAACAGGGAGGGTGGCGATCTCGTTCAGAGAGCAATGGCAAACCCTATGGAGGAGCGGAAGGAGCTCAAATTCCAGACAGATATGAGGATTGACCCCTCTATCGACAAGGATATGGAGAATATGATTGCCAAGAAGGATGAGATGTCCAAGAAGCACAAGATCAGAGGATTCACCCAGGGTGAGGCTCTCTATGACGACACCAGAAATCTAAGTGGAAGGGATATGATTGAGCATGAGACAACCGCCATAAGATCCACAAGCGGTAACAAGTCGTCAGAGCTTAACGCATCCGTAGAAGAGATGAGAAGACAGAGAGAAATGGGCGATAATGATATAGCCAATCAGCTAGGAGTGCCTATCGATACCATGAATAGAATCACAAGAAACTAGTTTTCCAATAATAAAATGAATTGGAAACTAATCGGTTTTGGTATCATAGTTTTACTTGTTTTTTATGGTGTAAATAGAGTCACACAGGATACTGGAACGACAACTTCCGCTATAGGAACTGGAACGTCTTCAATTAAAAAGTCAACTGTAGACGGATCTATGATAGGACCCACGGGACCTACGGGACCTCGTGGACTGGTGGGAATGCAGGGTCCCAAAGGAGATAAAGGAGATAGGGGAGATCAAGGCCCTCAGGGTGATCAGGGAGAGAGAGGAGAGAGAGGAGAAATAGGTCCTATGGGTCCCAAGGGAGATAGAGGATTGAAAGGAGATAGAGGAGATATGGGACCGGAAGGACCTCAAGGAATACAGGGAGATATGGGTGAAAGAGGTCCCGTGGGTCCCAAGGGAGACAGAGGAGAGCAAGGACTTATGGGTCTCCAAGGCCCCAAGGGAGATAGGGGAGAGATGGGCCCTCAAGGAATCCAAGGAATACCTGGTCTCGTAGGAGCAATAGGCCCTCAGGGACTCAAGGGAGACAGGGGAGAGATGGGACCCCAAGGAGAAAGAGGAGAAAGAGGAGAGATGGGACCCCAAGGAGAAAGAGGAGAAAGAGGAGAGATGGGACCTATGGGTCTTCAAGGAGAAAGAGGAGAGATGGGGCCTATAGGACCAAAAGGAGATAGGGGAGAGATGGGGCCTATGGGTCTTCAAGGAATACCTGGTCTCGTAGGAGCAATAGGCCCTCAGGGACCAAAAGGAGAGAAAGGAGATAGAGGAGAGAAAGGAGAGCAGGGAGATAGAGGAGATATAGGGCCTATTGGACCGCAGGGTCTTCAAGGCCCCAAAGGAGACAGGGGAGAGATGGGCCCTCAAGGAATCCAAGGAATACCTGGTCTCGTAGGAGCAATAGGCCCTCAGGGACCAAAAGGAGATAGAGGAGAGAAAGGAGATAAGGGAGACAGAGGAGAGCAGGGACTTATGGGTCTTCAAGGCCCAAAGGGAGAGATGGGACCTCAGGGACTTCAAGGCATAATGGGAGATAGGGGACCTACA
>VFQS010001020.1_pt1 | contig 27333 bp, 25 predicted proteins | sample 3512361 | NCBI WGS metagenome assembly VFQS01 (sample SAMN10412375, study PRJNA504923) | tailings metagenome | isolation source: Relicate 1 Philex TSF3 active mining | place: Philippines
GATCAATAAGAGCTTGCGCTTGATACTCAGCGGAGTGTTCCTTGGTATAGCTTTCGAGAATTGCTCGCTTGGCCTCCCCTGGTCCTGGCAAAAGAACTTCGTAGCGAGCATCTGGTCCACCAAGTAGCCATGCAATTACACCGTCTTCACCTTCGTAAATCGGAGCTGGGCTGGTTTCGCCACGCATTGCGCGATCAACCGCTTCAACTCCAATCTTTCCAGCGAAGGCAGGGGCATGCGCTTTCCAGCTAGAGATCTCGCCCTTTCGCGATTGACGGGTAGCGGTGGCGGTGTGGAGCGCTTGGCCAATCGCATGGAAGATTTGGTCTTTTGTTAGACCAAGCATCGTGCCGAGGCCTGCCGCGACAGCTGGTGCTAGATGCGCGACGTGGTCAATCTTGTGTTTGTGCAAAGAAATTCTTCTAACCAGATTTATCTGTACTTCATAGGCAGTAACAATTCCGCGAAGCAATTCTCTGCCTGACTTACCAGTCTGTTGAGCAACGGCAATGAGTGCTGGAATATTGTCTCCAGGGTGCGAGTAGTCGGCCGCCAGGAATGTGTCGTGGTAATCAAGCTCTCTTACAGCTACGCCATTAGCCCACGCGGCCCATTCGGGTGACACCCGCTGATCTACCGGGAGTCCGAACAGAGTTGAACCTGGTTTGGTAGTTCTTGGCAAGTGACAAAGTGCCTGATCGCGAGCAGCGATGATTGGTTTGCGCATCAGAGAAGCTACGGCAACCGATGCATTATCAATGATTCGGTTAGAAACCATTTGAGCAACTTCTGATTCAACCTCAACTGGGTCGGTAGCTATCTCAGCTAGAAGCCAGGCGAGCTGCTTTTCCTTGGGAAGGCTCTCCGAACTCTTGTGAGTTCTGATTTCAAACCTGAGCATGTTAGTTCCTTACTGCTTATTCTTTAGTGCTCGTTCTGTCACGAAGTAGCTGCTCGCTTGCAACGCTGCAAGCAACCAGAAAATTGTTCCAGCGCCTGATGCCGCTAAGGCTCCCGCAATTGCCGGAATCACAACCTGGCCAAGTCTATTTGAGGTTAGACGAATTGAAATTGCCAATCCCCTTATCTCCGGTGGTGAGATTCTTGATACCCATGCCATCGTGACTGGTTGCCCGATTCCCGTTGCAAATCCGGCAATGAACATTAGAACTGCGAGTAACCAAAAGTTGGAACTCAAAGCGATTAGCACCAGGGCCAACACAGTGACCAGTGATCCAAAGTTAAGCGTCCAGCGCATTCCAAATCGATTTGAAATATTGCCCAGGATGATTCGCACTAACATCGAAGCTACCGCCCTGATGGCAAGCAATATGCCCACCTCAGTTGCGGTGAAACCGAGCTCACGCCCGAGTAAGGGTAAAAAGACAAGCATGACGTCGATCACTGCTGTAATCGAACCCGAGACAAAGATGGCGGACTTGAAACTTTTGATTGAAAAAACCTGCCCAGGTTTGGTTTTTGGTTGATCCTGTTGCGTGCTGGATTCCATTGGGAGATTCAACACGGGAATGACCGAAGCTGCTGCAAGCACGAACATTCCGGCTGCCAAAATAAATGCTGCATCAACATCTACCTGAAGCCCGCCACGATCTGCGACTACTCCACCTAAAAACGGCCCGACAGCATGGCCGAGTGAAGCATAGAAAGTGAGTCTTCCGAAGTTGCGTTCATAATCCTTTTGATTAGACAAAATACCAACCATGGTTTGACCGCCAGCCATGACCAAGAGATGGCCGATTCCAAGCATCGGCATAGCGAGCATCAGAAAGAAAATGTTTTCTACAAATATCAAGGCCAGAGTCGTGGCCAAAGAAATTAGGGTTCCGTAGAAGAGCGCTCTGCCGGCTTTGCCCTTATCAACCCAGCGGCCGATTTGAATTGCAAACAGCAAAGGAGCCAGAGCAAAAGTTGCTCCAACAATTCCAACTAACCAGGGATCGGCCCCGAGATCAACTGCTTTGTAAGTGACCATGGGCCGAACGACATAGACAGCACCTTGCAAAAACCCGGAGTTAAGGAGAATCGGAAGCAGCCATGCGCCGCCTCCGATTCTCGCTCTAACCAAGTTTCCTAATCACCCTACTTTTTGTTCGAGCTTTTGCTTTTTCATTGCCCGATACACAATTGGCCCTACAACAATCACCAAAAGCAATGCGTAGGCGGCCCAAGTGAATGGGGTGCTGATGAGGATTGAGTAATCACCGTAAGAGATTTGAAGTGCTCGCCTGAAATAAAGCTCAGCCATTGGTCCAAGGATCACACCAATAATCAAAGGTGTAATTGGGTAACCATAGAGTCTGAACAGAAGTCCCAGGGTTCCAATTGCAAGCGCCATCCATAAATCAAATGCAAAGTTGTTTATGGCGTAAGCACCTACCATTGCAAACACAACAATTCCTGAATACAAATAAGGTGCTGGAATCTCCAGCAGCTTTGCCCACATTCCAACTAATGGAAGGTTGATTAGAAGCAGCAAAGCATTTCCGATAAACAGCGCTGCAATCAGGGTCCAAACTAAAAGTGATTGCTCAGTGAAAAGTAGTGGTCCTGGGTTGATGTTGTACATCTGGAAAGAAGCCAAAATCACAGCCGCTGTTCCGGAAGTAGGCAATCCAAGCGCAAGCAGAGGAACTAGTGCCCCACCAGCATTCGCATTGTTAGCAGCTTCAGGACCCGCAACACCTTCAATTGCACCGTTTCCAAACTCGTCGGCGTGGCCCGACTTCTTGGCTAACCGCTTTTCAAGCGTGTAGCTGAGGAAAGTTGGCACCTCTGATCCACCCGCTGGCAAAACACCAGTTGGGAAACCAATTGCAGTTCCACGTACCCAGGGCTTCCAAGAGCGCTTCCACTCTTGCTTAGTCATCCAGGCAAAGCCCTTGAACTTATCGACCTTGGTTCCACCAAGACGACCCTTTAGGGCTACGTAGAACAATTCACCAACGGCAAAGAGCGAAACAATCACGACAATCGTCTCAATGCCATCAGCTGCATAAACGTTGCCGAAAGTGAGTCTCGAAACACCAGACTGTGGATCAACACCAATTAGTCCAATTGAAAGACCAACGGTTAGTGCAATTAGCCCTCGCAGCGGGCTGCTCCCCATCACAGCACCAACGGTTATAAAGGCAACCAGAATCAGCGCCAAGTAATCAGGAGGCGTTAGGAGCAAACCAAGACGTGCCAGCATTGGAGCGCCCAATGCGAGCATTCCAGTTGCAACCGCTCCGGCAAGGAATGAGCCGATAGCTGCTGTAGCAAGAGCAGCGCCAGCCCTTCCTCGCTTAGCCATCTTGTTTCCTTCGATGGCTGTCATGACAGCACCTGATTCACCAGGAGTATTCAGCAGAATCGACGTGGTCGATCCTCCATACATAGCTCCGTAGTAAATGGCACCAAACATAATCAATGAGGCAGTTGGATCAGCAACCAAAGTCACTGGCAGCAATAGCGAGATTGCAAGAGCGGGGCCAATCCCTGGCAAAACACCAACTAAGGTTCCAAGAATTGAACCAATTACACCAAAGAGCAAATTATTGAGAGTGAGGGCATTGCTGAAACCGTCTAGAAAACCAGCTACTTCCATGGTTACCAGGTCTCCTCTCCCTCATCTTCAATGATGTTTCCATCATCGTCGACAATGACTGGCTGCTCGTTCAGGAATTCGAAACCAATTGGCAATTCAAGCTTCAGTCCTTCGGTAAATCCGAAGAACGTTGCAACCGTGAGAACGGTTGCAACAATCAAGCTCCTAATCCACTTCTTTTCACCCAGCGCATAAGCGACTGCGACAAACAAAGGAATGGTTGCCAAAATAAAACCAATTACTTCAAGTGCAAAGATGTGATAAACAATTGCACCCACGATTATTAGCAAACTGCGCCAATTTGATTTGGCTGCAAAGTCGCCACCTTCAATACCTTCAGGCTTGCCTCGATCTCCGCGAAGAACCGCAATTATCTGAAGGGAGGTTAGAAACAGAAGGACAAAGCCAACACCGATCGCAAAAATCTTTGGCCCAACAATTACGTTGATTCCAACCTCAACGAGGTTGAAGGAGTCCCATAAAACAACTAGTGAGAGAACCAAGAGGAAGCTGGTAAATACCAGCTCCCCCTTGGCTACCTTTGATTCGTTATTTCTCACAGACCCAGTGATTCGTAAAGGGTCACGACCTTCTTCTCTTCGATCTGAAGGAAGCGCTTGAAGGTGTTGCCAACGATTAGGTTGTCACCCCAGTTGCGCTCTTTGAGAATCTTCTTCCACTCAGCACCCTTGTGCATCACATCGATTGTGCGAATTACTAGGTTGCGGTTGGTGTTAGAGGTTCCTGGAGGCAGAACAATTCCGCGCCAGTTCTGTGAAACAAGGTCAACGCCCTGAGATCTAACAGTCTCAGCTGGAATTGCTGACTGCTTGACAGGAGCGGTGATTCCTAGAACACGAAGTTCGCCAGTCTTTACATACTGCTCAAACTCACCCCAACCGGAGATACCAACCTTGGTAGCACCGCTTAGAAGAGAAGCAATAACCTCGCCACCACCGGAGTGAGCAACGTAGTTCAGCTTCTTGGAGTCAAGTCCGGCCTTCTGGAAGAACTGGATCATTGTTGCGTGGTCCAAAGTTCCAACCGATCCACCAGCAACTGCAAGCGTTGGGTCAGCCTTTAGAGCAGCAAGTAGGTCCTTGATGTTCTTGATTGTGGAAGTTGCAGGAACAACGATTGCCTCGTACTCAGCCATTAGGCGAGCAACAGGAACAGCGTCAGAAACGCGAGCTGCGTTCTTGTTGTTCTGTACGCCCAAAAGCATTGCATAGCCGGTTACAAGTGCACGGCCAGCCTTGCCACGGTCCTTAAGCAGGTGATCGTTTAGCGCTAGTGAGCCAGAGCCACCGATAACCGACTCGTTGGTGATGCTTCCCTTGACTAAGCCTTCTGCCTTAAGTGCACGAGCAACATCGTTAGCAAAGCCTGCATAACCAGATGTTGGTCCAGCACCAAGCTTGAAGTTAAGTGACTGAAGAACTGGGTACTTGGAGTAAGCCCAGATTCTCTTGCCCTTGAAGGTTCCTGCGGTTTCTACCTTGCAGACTAGGTTGCTGCCGTCGGCACCTTTGCCTCTAGCAACTGCATTGAGACTTGAGCAAGCCGCGCCATACTTCGCCTTCGAAGATGGAGTGTTTGCACTTGCTGGTGCTGCCGCAAAGGTTGTGGCAATTAGAGCAAGCGCTGTTGCTGCTACTGCGATTTTTTTCACTACTGTGTCCTCCTAATTGGATCGGCTTCTAGCAAAAGCTAGATCGGACAAGAAAGAGGGCGACTATTGGCGACCTCTTTGTCGACCGATGTCTGAGTCTCTTCCGCTGCCTTTCAACAGCCGCCTACCCCGGACTTTCGTCGTGATGACGAGGTAAACGCTTACGGAATACTCCCTCAGTTATTGGCAAGAGTAGTCGAGATAGGGGGTCCTAATTGGGGCTTTATCGTTTTGTTACCTTCGGAGTATAGAAATTTAGTGTTCAGAAGAAAATCTATTGGCTTTGATTTGACTCCGGTAAGAGAGTGGTGAATCGCTTTGGAATTCCAAAAAGTTTGTTTCAGAAGGTTAATATTTATGAGGCTTTTGAAACGACCAGATCTAGAAAACATAAACCTTCCAAGGGGATGACAATTTACTCTTTTACGGAGTTGAAAATCAAAACTTTGTGTGAACAATTCAATTTGTGGGCGCTAGAAAATAAACCATAGTTAAATTACAGTGTTTTGAAGCTATTAGTTCAAACGAAGAGCCAGTAATAGAAATAGTGAAGTGACTTCAGCACGGAAGATTCAGCTAAAAGGAGAGGTGAACTTCCGTAACCTAAGAATCCTATGTATCAGATTCAAGATTCTTCGAGTTAAGGTACCCAAAGTTGCAATAATTATGGTGCTCTGTGAGGAGACAATTCTCCATCGGTGCTTAGCCTCTGAGAGTGGATTGCTGAATTCTTCGTAAAGAGTACGAAGGGGATGGACTTTTGAAGAATAGGGGTTTGGTTCTAGCCCTTCATGATAGGCATGCCAATCTAATACTTCCCTTGCTCTCTTTTGGTAAAGCCCGGAGACATGGTGACCAATCGTAGAAAATTCAAATTGTAGGGCATAGGTAAACCACCAATCTCCTGTCTTCTCGTTTCTAAACTTTGACACTGGGTTATCAGTAAGAGAGTCAAACAGGGGCCTAGGAAAAACGGAGTAGATGAGGTGTGCTCGTTCCCAGAAAAATCCCAAACGAAATGCCATTCCAATTTTAGTCTCGCGAGAAATCTGACTGAGCAGACGCACACCACCCTGATCATCTTGAAGAAAATCGCAATAGCCATAATTAGAATCTTTACCGCTTTCCATTAGGGCATGAACGGCATTCAAAAAGTAATTTTGACTAATCGCGTCGTTTCCAGATAGAAAAGCCACATAATCAGGAGAGCAATACTGAGAATAGGTTTTCGCGGCTCTCTCCCAATTCCTCCAAGAAGGTAAGGGAGATGAGTATTCGCTGGCAACGACTTGAATTCTGCGATCAACCTTCGCCATGCTTTGAACTAAACTCACCGTTGTGTCCGAAGATGCGTTATCGAAAACAAGAATCCGAGTTGATTCTGGAGAGTTTTCAACGACACTCTTTAGGCACTCTTCAATGTGCAGTGCTTCATTAAGTACAGGGACAATTACTAACAATCGACAATTTTCTGGATTGCTCTCACTTTTCAAAGGAAGAACGCTCCTTAAGTTTGTCAAAGTCTCGAATTAGTCTCTGCGTGAATGATAAGTCCTGAGGTTTTCTATCTCTGTAAACACTACTTTGCCCTAATGTCATTAAGACGCATTCTGGATTGGATTCCTTTAGATGGAGAATAATGTTCGATTCTGGAACAAGTGCGTCAGATAAGAATATGATTTGTCTGGAGTTGAAATTTTGAGGAACTTCTAAAAAACGAGTAGGATTATAAATATTAACCCAATGAATACTCTCGTTGATGTCTGAAAGTAACATTGGCATCACCGTAACGCTTTCTTGGAAAGCGAAATTAGATGTCACCACTACCATACTTCCCTTTGAGCGCTGGCGCCTGTAATTGACAATTCCTCTCACCTCGTCGATTTCTCCATTAGGTTGAAAACTACTCAGCTCAAGTCCAAGAAGTTTTTGAGAAAAGACCACCAACGAAATGTCCAAATTCCTGGAGATTCTTATGGATGCTTCTGCTTCCTTCAAACCACTGGCGAATAAAGCAGGAATATTTGTCAACTGACTTATTTGGTTAGAAAAATTACTCGACGCTTGAGGCCCTTCCCATCCGCTGTCCATAACCGTCATTGCGAAAGTGCAACTCGCACTTGAATAATGCTCACTATTTCTAATAAGTGCGGCACTGTTTACAAGAGCATCTAGGCCCAGATAAACAAAATCTTGCTGCTTGAGCCAGAATATCGTCTTTACCCCCCCCAGCGCGGTCCCTAGCGCAAAGCCGGCGAGCGTATTCTCAGAATTCGGGCTGTTAATTACTTGAACCGAATTGATGTCGTGAAATCCTCTTGTCAGTCCGCCTAAATGTGAGCCGGCAGCTACATTTTGGCCAATTATCAAGCTCGGACGGTCCGCTTCCAAGGCTTTTGTAAATTCTTGATTTATGAACTCATAGAACTTCATGAATCACCTCGAGCAAGTCGGCAATAAATTGATCACGTTCTTGATGAAAATTATTGCTCCGAATAAATTTTGAAATTTGGTCCTCAGCACTCGAATCTCTGCCTTCGAGAAAGTCTTTCAAAGTTAAGTTTCTAGCTGGGCCAGAATGGTAGTTTACAACTCTCGAGCCGTCACCAAATGGAACTTCGTAAGAGCCTAAGGTACTTACAGGGTGATAGACCAAGACAGGACGTGATGAACGTAAAGCATCGTCTCGTGCGATGGCTAGTTTGTAACTAAATTTGGTAATACCCGCCTCCGCCCCGATTTTTGTGAATCCCACGCCTAAAGATTTGGCTAATTTCGAAACTTTAATCTCCGACCGTCGATCTTCTATTTTTGTCGCTAAAGACCATCCGTTATCCTCAATACAGAAAATTATGGGTAGCCTAAGAGATTTCGCCAAAAGTAATGACTCGTAAAACGTTCCTTCTTCAATCGCTCCATCACCTAAGACACACCAAGTAAGTCTGAGTGATGAAGATGATAGAAATCGCTGAGCGTGGGCATAGCCTACACTAATTCCCAAATGTCCCCCAAGAATGCTTGACGACAAAACAATTCCGTTGAATTGGCTAGCCAAATTCATGGAGCCGGAGCGACCCCCGTTGACCCCATGTTCACTCAATTGCAGCTCTGCGACGACTTTCCGAAAGTCAATTCCTGAAGCTAAATTAAAATGAATGTTTCTATGCGGTAAAAAAAATTTGTCTTCTGGCATCCATTGTGCTGCTGTAGCGGCAATCAACTCATGTCCTATCGCTAGATGGACTGGAACCTTGAAGACATTTTCGGTCACTAGTGTGTTTAGGGCGAGTTGCTGAAGTCGAATTTTGGCTGCAGCAGAAAGAAGCTCTTGATCACGACGTCTGGGCATAATAATCAATCAACTGCTTGACCCCTTGTCGCAAATCGACTCTTGGACTCCAGCCCAATTTTAGCCTCGCTTGTTCGATATTGCATCCACGTACATCCGGGCTCAATCCGGATTGCTCCAAGCGAGTTGAGAAGTCCCCCAGTATATCCGAAGTTGTGTCGAAAATTTCTCTCAGAGTGATCAAGCGCGAGCCAGCTAAATTTAGAACACCCTCTGCAGACGAGCTCAGTGATGACACTAAGGCCGTGGCAAGATCCTTAACATGAATGAAGCTTCGTCCCGATTCAGCGTTCCCAACTCGGACTGTTTTTCTATGAACTAAATTCCACACGATCTCCTCCAGGGCTGATTTCGGGACAACTCTTTCACCGTAAACAATGCCAAACCTGCATGCTAAGGTCGAGAAATCTGCCATTGTCTCGAGCAACAGTTTTTCGCCTAAATATTTCGTTCTTGCATACAAGTCAGGAATAGAGTCAAGTGAAATGGGCTCCTTTTCGGTGAAGTCAGAGCGTCCTTGAAGTCCGCAATATACCCACTCTGATGAAGCAAATATGAATTTTGAGGCTTGAATGTTTTTTGCCATTGCCAGAAGGTTTGCTAAGCCACCTAGATTAACTTGAATTGCACCTGGCCAATCTTTTTTGCAAGACTTTGAATCCGGGTAGCCTGCGAGATGGATGATTGAGGATCCTAATGGGATTTCCAAATTGGCAAGGGATCTAAAATTACTTATGTCAACTGAATTTTTACCAATTAAATCTATTTCTACAATTGCGTATCCCTCTTGCTTTAGAAGATTGACCACTGCTGAGCCAACAAATCCTTTCGAACCCGTAACCACAACGCACTTGCTTTTGCCTAAGTTGCTTTCCCTAGTGCTGAACATAGATGACCTCGCTACCAGATTTTGACTCTGAGAATGGGATTGACTTTTCTCCAAATTTCTCATCAATAGCTTGAATAGCCGCCACGCTTCCTACCACTAAGAAGAATCCCCCTCCTCCAGCACCCAAAAGTTTTCCGCCGTAGGCGCCTAGGCGCAAGCACTCATCGTAAATTGTGTCAATACTTGGATGTTGACTCGTAAGACTAAGTTTCTTAGCTTGCCAAGAGGAATGTAGGAGTCCCCCGAACTCATGTATGGTTAGGTCGCCGATGAGAATTTTTTCTAGTACATGCTTTGCTTGCCTAACCAATAAATCTAGACTCTCTTTTTTTTGCTCAATCGGAATGGAAATTTGGGATTTACAACCCTCGTGAGATGCGTCTCTTTGGAGCTCAGTCCAAATCAGACGGCAGTTTCTAAAAATTTCCTGAACTCGCTCGGAGGCAAAAATTGGCTGGACTGTTGTACCACTTGATGAAAATCTAAGTGCATTAAACCCACCAATGACAGAGGCAAATTGATCCTGCATCCCCATTGTCCTGCCTAGGTGCTCTAGCTCAAGCTTGCTCGCCATTTGGGCTATCTCTCCGTTGGAGCGAACTTTGCCTGTAAATTCACTCAACGCCCTTAGCAGTGCTACTGCAACCGAACTTGATGAACCCAAACCCGTTCCTGAAGGTAAGTCAGCCCACGTCGTAATTTGCAGTGGTTGCGAGACATTCATCATCTCGAGCGCACCCCTTACGATGTCATTTTTTATTTCACTTAAATAATTCGCCGTCTCGGTCGTTGAATACGATATGCGAAAAGTTTCTCCAAAAGCTGGAAAGTGGGACTTCACAGAAACAAATACATACTTGTCTATTGCCGTAGAGATGCACAGCCCCTCTTTATCAAAGTAATACCAGGGATAATCAGAACCTCCTCCAAAAAATGACACTCTCAATGGAGCCCTAGTTATCACTTGTCGCAAGGTCCATCCCCTTCCCATGCTTGAGGATATACTCGACCGCTTCGTTTGTGTTTCGACGCACCAATTTACATTGACAACTTTCCGACTTTTCATCCGAAGCTATATGTATTCCTTGCCCTCCCATTTGCGTTAGAGGCAAAACGTCAGAGCACTGATCTCCAATCACCCAACAGTTGAAAAGCGGTGCTTGGATAAGACTAGCCGTAGTAATAAATAAGCCAGGATTTGGTTTTCGACATTTGCAACCATCATTCCATGAATGGTGGCAGTAAAGCACAGAATCAAAAACCACTCCGTGGCCTCGGTAAAAGCTGAGTAAAGCCTCGGTTACGTCGCCTAACTCTCGATAACTAAGCAAACCACGTCCTATGCCTGCTTGGTTGGAAACTACAGACAAGAACCACCCAACTCTTTTTGCTTCGCGAATTGCGTTGACGGACTCCGTGGTGGGAAATTCCAGCTGACTGGGAAGCCTTATGTAATTCCATTTTTCTGCTGCTTTATTTAGGATTCCATCGCGGTCAAGAAAAAGGATTCTCCTTCTAAAATATTGACGCGTTCTGTCAAGTCGAACTGGATCAGAAACACTCTGATAACTCTCGACAACTGTGTATTCGACCTTTCCATCCTTGGCAAGCCCCTCCAAGGACTCATTTAGCGAGGGCTTGAGTAGGTGAGTCTCAAGAGCGTCTTTTTTAATTACAGAGAAACCGAGTTCAACCCACAAGTTTGAATCTGACCGATTGGCAGAGAAGTAGACATGCGAATCCTCGAGGGAGACATTTCCGGGTGATTTCATTGTGATTAGCAATCGCGCGGACGATTCAGTGCTCAAATTTCTCATGTGCGAATTAGGAAAGTCAGCAAAATTATCTCCATAGCACAGAATAAAGCAATTATCTAAGAGTGGCCACGCGGCCCTTAATCTCTCGATTGGGCTGTACTTTTCAGGTGTAATCTTCAATGTTATTCTTAGTCCGGATTCCTGGGTTGACAGCCAGTCTTTAAATTTCTCGCTTTTGTAGCCTGCCAAAAGAATCACATTTGAGACACCAGAAGACTTGAGTTTACGAAGTATGTGATTCAAAAAAGGGACGCCAGCGACTTCAACCAAGGGCTTAGGTGTCTCAAGAGTTATGGGATGTAGCCTTGCACCATAACCACCTACCAAAATTACTGCCTGCAAGGTTCACGGTTCCAACTGTTTAGCAACATAAACCCCGAACCAAAATGAGAAGATTCTCGATTCGTTATGCCCCTCGATTTGAGAACACTCCTGATCATGATTAGGCCATTTGGGCTTATTCTGCGCCTTACCAGGGTGCTATAAAACAAATGGTTTCCACGACAGATCCTTTTCGGAAATAATTTTCGGGGTTGCGGGCCAAGGGATATTGAACGCTGAATCATCGAATCTAAACCCCCTCTCAAATTTAGGATCGTAGGGACAAGATACCAAATAAAGAATTTCTGTGTGATCTTGTAGTGTCAACCAGGCATTGGCGCATCCTCCAGGCACGAAAAGTGCTTGTGGCGTTGAAGCCTCCAAAACATTCACTTCCATTTGGCCATAGGTTTTACTTCCTTTTCGTACATCGATAGTAACGTTATAGATGGAGCCGGCAAGACAGTGGAAAATTTTGTCCTCTTCCTCAGGTCCATCTGAGAAGTGAAAGCCCCTCAAAGTACCAGAAATTGGGTTTTGAGAAAAGTTGACGTTTTTTATCTGAAAGCTATTTTTCTCCCAAAAATCCATTTGGTAGAGGCGAGTAAACGAACCCCTGAAGTCCTTAAAAGGCTTCAAAGAAATTTTCTGTATGCCAGAAATACCTTGTGTCATTTATCTTCTACTCCAGATTTAGGGGGATGCCTTTAAGTGCCGAAAGTCTGGTAGTTCTTACAATAAAAGCGTCAAGATTCGTTAGCGATTGAAGCTGTTTAACCATTCTAGAAGCAGATTGTTCCAATTGAGTTTTTAGGACAAGCCCAAAAATCTCCTCCAATTTTCCGAAGTCAACCCGATACGAACGCGGATCGATGTGCTCGCCCGTATATTCAACGCACACCCCTGGGACCATGCTTGCTACAACATCGGCAAGTTCAGATACTCGATAGTTTCCGTCTCTTGGACCTAAATTTATTACCACGTATTGAGGCAATGTTTGCAAGTGCTTAAGTGCCTCTTCAACCGTCATGCAAACGTCCTCTATGTCAACCACCGGCCTCCAAGGAGTACCGTCACTCTTAACTTCAATGACTCCTCGTGATACAGCTGACACTGCGAAATTGTTCAAAACGATATCGGAACGAAACCTTGGGGACCAACCGCAGACAGTTGATGGCCGAAAAACAAGTACCCTGAAGGCGCTGGAGGCAATTTTTTCAAGGTGCTTTTCAGCTTCAAGTTTGGATGACGCATACTCGGTGACTGGAATTGCTGGACTCCCCTCATTGACTAAAGCGTCATCAGGCGAATGACCATAAACGCTCTGAGTTGAAAAGAAAATAAAGGTTCTCACTCCCGAATTCTTCGCCTTCTCTGCCAGGTGGGCCGTAGCCTCGTAATTAATGGCTCTTGTTAGCCCCGGATTAAGTTCACCAAGAACGTCATTTGAAAGTGCTGCTAGATGAATCACAACATCAATGCCAGCCAATATCTGCTCCGGAAAAGATCTCAAATCGCCAATGTATGTGAATCCATCAGTAAATCTGGTTGAAGAAAAATTATTTAGAAAGTATCCTGAATCAAATCCCAAGACATCGTGGCCTGCAAGCAGCAATTTCGACTTCAGCACAGTGCCCAAATATCCCAAACTACCAGTCAACAATATTTTCGCCATTCAATCTCTTTCTTGGAATTGCTCTCAAGTGAAGTCGATTAAGATTTCTCTAATGAGGTGATTCAAAATAAGGTGCCCGTCCTCAGCGACCCCATAATCCCCAATCTCAGTTCTCACCAACAGTGGCACATCGACTTTTGAATATAATTCGCCACCGTCAAATCCCAACACTCCAACGGAAGTCATCTTTAGTTCCTTGGCTACCTCAACGGCACTCAAAAGATTTTTGGAATTGCCAGAAGCGCTAACAACAATTAGTATGTCTTCCGGACTGGCGAGTCCACTGAGTTCCCTCGAAAAAATCATTTCAAAACCAATGTCATTACCAGTTGACGTAAGTTTTGAAACGTTCGAAGACAGAGAAATTGCTTTTATAGGGCCATTTGGTTCCGCGATGTGACTGAGGTCCGTTGACCAATGCTCGCTTGTGGAGGCGCTTCCACCGTTTCCACACACAAATACTGTTTTGCCCTTGCGTTTAGCCCCAATCAGCAGTGACACTATCTGAGCGACAGCATCAGCATCCAAGGCATTTAATGCTTCGGTAAGTCTAGATCTGTATCCGCGCAAATAGGGGACAACATCCCTAGCACTTACGAGGTTCATGCTCCAAAGCATATCTCGAAGGACACAATAAAAGCACTTTGAACTCAAAAAATTTTTAAAACATTATTGAATTACTCGCTCTCAAATGTTCAATTGCGTCTGATTCGGTATCACTGCTTGGCCAAAATAGTATAGAAGCGGTAGTATTTGAGAAAAGAAACTTTGGTGAAAAGCTTGTCTAAGGCGATAATTCTTGGGGCTTCAGGATTTGTTGGTTCTGCCCTTACTAGCGAACTTATTGAAAATGACTATGAAGTCCTGGCAATCCACAACAGCCGAAATCTTTCTCTAACGAAAGACATTGAGGTTGAAAGGCTTTGGAAATTGAAGCACAATTCGCTGGGGCCAGAGTCTATTTCTGAAGTGGTAAAGCGTGCTGGTTGGGAAACAGGAGATTCCTGCTTATTCTTCAACTGCTCATGGTCGAGCCATGGATCTCTAGCAACTGGTGGAATTCAAGTCCAACTCGAAAATGCCGCTTTAGCTTTTATGGCCGTAGAAGAGAGTAAAAAATTAGGCTGCAAGAAGTACATTTCATTAGGTACAGAATTAACTCGATCTTGGCGGGAGAATGGCTCGCCTGAACTTAGCAGGCTGCCAAAGGATTTCGAAAACTATGCATTGGCCAAACTTGCGTCGAGCGACTTTACTAGGCTTTCAGGTTATTTGTCGAAAGTTGATATTTCGTTTGCTAGCTTTTCATCCCCTCTTGGGCAAGGGGTTCGCCAGAATTCTTACATTTTGTCTTCACTGAGAGCAATAAAGAATGGGGTACCTTTTGAACTTCCCAGAAATAGGGAGGCGCAGAACTTTATCTCTGTCTCTGAACTCGCCCGGGGGTTAAGGCTCGTAGGTGAATTGGGCGAACCTGGGGTGGAGTACAGGCTTCTCGGTCCGAGCTCAGCCACGCTACCAGATCTCTTTCAGGCTTTGCAGAAGTCTTTTTGTTCCGATTCTTTGGGCAAATTCCTCGAAACTGAACTTGTTACATCGAGTAGCGACATAGATGCAGTCGAACGCGAAATCGGTTTCAAGGCCGATAAAAATTTAGCTAAAATCCTCGACGAAGTCGGCATGTTGTGAGACAGGCAATTGTAAGCGGTGCGACAGGATTCATAGGCTCAGTCTTAGTTTCTACTTTATTGCAATTAGGGGTGCAGGTTGTAGCATTAGGCAGAAAACCATGGTCAGAGATACCAACTCTGAGGCAGGATAAACTCTCAGGTTCCAGTTATTTGCAACTTGACATGGCTAACATTTCAAAACTTAACGATGGGCTGGCGAGGCAACATATTAATCTCAGCACAGACTGTGTTTTTTACAACTTGGCTTGGTGGGGAAAAGAGCGGGTTTCGGATCAAGACGTTAGGTCTCAACTGGCCAATGTCAGCCAAGGTCTTGCGGCCCTGACGACCTGCTCTGAACTTGGCGTCAAACGATTCATCCAAGTGGGCAGCATGGAGGAAGAGTTTGCCAGACTCTATTTGCAACTTGATCACCGTAAGCACACTTATTACAATAGGCATTTGATATACGGTCTGGCAAAACTAACTGCTCGTCGAGCCTTGTTTCAAAAGTCTTTAGACCTTCCAATTGATTTCATTTACGCTATAAATCCATATGTCATCGGACCAGATGATGATAAAGATTCGTTTCTTCAAGTAACTCTTCAAAAGTTGCTTAGTCAAGAGAGTCTGTCATTCTCCTCAGGAGAGCAATTATTCGACGTAATCGATGTTGTTGATTGCGCGAGGGCTTACGAGAGCATCGGTAGACTGGGAAGGCGTTCCGCATCCTATTGGGTAGGTTCGGGTCGACCTAGGCCGCTTAAGGAATACGTGGAGGAAATGTATTCGCTTTACCCGTCTGGACAACCCATGAATTTTGGAGCAGCGCCATTTAACGACGTCAAGTTAGACGAAAGTGTATTTTGCAACAAGTCCCTATTGGAAGATACTGACTTTTCAGTAAGCGTTACATTCAAGGAAAGCGTGAGAAGGCTTAGGGATAGCCTCGCTTAGAAAGTTCTTGATTTTATCCTATTGTCACTTTTGACGATCGTAGGGAATACCATTTTATTCAAATACTTTTTCACGATTAGCTGGTTGAAGATCATGACCAAAAGTAGATATTCAAAGCATTTGTGTAATTTGCTCCTGGAGAATTCAACGATTTTGCGATCAATTTGAAATCGAATTCGTTCGACCTGACCGCTTTGAATTGAGGCGAGACTTGTAGAACGACACGTTTGGCAAATAATGTGCCGTGAGGATTGATTCAAAGGTTGTTACTAGTTAGCTACAACAGAAAATATACCCGTAGTAGTGTTAGCCTGTAGCATTGAAAGAGTTTCCTGCAACAGTTGAGCTCCAAATCTCGTTGCTCTGGACCTTGAAACATCTCTTAACCACCGCTGCCCTAATACGTCCTCTGATAAGTTTTTTTCAAGTTGCACTTTCAAGCAGAGTAGATGCTTGAGGAAACCCAAAACCGTTGCCAGAATCCGAAAAGAATACTTGATTCCGATGCCAATGATGCGAAAATAATATAGTGATAAGCCTCATTTTACCGGTTCATGGTAAGTGCCCCTACTTGATTCATGCACTGAAATCCATACGCCCTGAAATAGACAAGAGAATAGAACTAATTATCGTTTTAGATCGAGTAGATTCTGGAACAGCTTCTGAAATCATGAGCTTTGCAGAATTGCAGGAACAAGTAAGAATCGTAGAAAGCGAGCAACCTGGCATATCGTCAGCACTAAACAAGGGCATAGCCGTTAGTCGTGGAAAATTTATTGCTCGAATTGATGCCGATGATGAAATCATAAATGGCCGACTTGCCAAACAAGAGGCTTACTTGCTCAGCAAACCCAATTTAGCAGCGGTAGGATGTCAGGCCATCTATATAGATATGAATGGGAATCAAATTGGGCACTCAAAATTGCCAATCTTTAAATGGCAAATTGACTTAGAGCTAGAGGTATGGAACCCTCTCATTCACCCCGGCATGATGTACCGAAAGGACGCGATTGTGGCATGTGGGGGTTATGATCCGAAGGTGGATTTTGCAGAAGATTTTGATCTGGCTAGGAAACTTCGAAGACATGGAGGAATTTCAAACCTTAATTTTTATGGACTTAAGTACAGGCGCCATGTCCAACAAATCTCGAATACACGAATTACCGAAAGAACGGAAGTAATTGCTAAGCTTCTAGCCAAAGATGCAAATAGTCGATTGTTTCATAAACAAATAGCGTTCTTAACCTCGCACCTTCAAAACAAATTTGGATTCTTTGCTGTCTTAGTTCTATTGTTTATTTCCAGGCCATTTTTGGCTCTTGGCATCTTCGCTTCGCAAATAGTCACGCTAGTTGGAACAAGCCGTCTCTTGCTAAATTATCCAAAAACACTCGGCAATGTGAAATAAGTTTCTAGACTTGAAAGATTTGTTTTATTTCATGCCTCTAGTCCCTAATACTTTGTTGTCTCAAGCGACAAATGCGGCAACGGACAAACCAATCTCCCAAGCGAGAAGTCCGCTGAAAAAGAAATAACCGCGGAGACGGGGGGATTTGAACCCCCGAGGGGATTTTAGTCCCCTACCCACTTAGCAGGCGGGCGCACTCGACCGGGCTATGCGACGTCTCCAATTTAGATGTCCTTAAGCCTACAACCAAAAACGAGGGTTTTGACTAATTGATTGGACAATGCGAGATTGAAATCGATTACTTTCCTATTCCGTGATGCCCCCTCTAGAGAGAAATTGAGTCAAGCCGATACCTTCTGGTTGCAATTGAAACCATTTTCCTCTGCCCTTTTTTCTGAGTCCAAACACTCAAAGAATCAGTAATGTTGTCATGGCATTGATATCAGTGTTTTCTTGGCTATGGGTACCACTTTAGAAAGTGCAATAAATTGACAGGCCCTAGGACTCATTGAAAAATCAAAATTAGGACTATTGGCCAACTCTCTAATTACAATTCAGAAATCTCGACCTTTGGGACATCAATTAGATTTTGAATTTTTGCCGACGAAATGTTCGTCATGGCTTAGGGAGGAAATGTTGAATCAGATGTGCATTCTTCTACAGGGGATACTGTAAAGAAAAAATGTTGCCATGGATTCATTCAAGTTCCAAATAATAAGCAACTGTTGGTATGAGTCCGTCTCGGAGCGAGGTTTTCATCTGATCCCCGAAAATTCTTGTAAATTTTTGGGTATTCGGTATGCGTTGCATGACGCTTCCCTCGGGGGGAGGGAAAAATTCGACTTCACCATGAACTCCCATCTGGTTCATAATCAAATTTGCTAATTGCTCCATGGTTACTTCTTCTTGGGTGCCAAGGTGAAAAATTGGACTCTTATGAGCACCGCTAAGTGCGATCATTTCTGTAGCCCTCACCGCGTCTTCGACATACAAAAAGCACCTCTTGTTCTGATGCCCATATAACTGAAAGATCCCGGATTTTGCTCGAGTTACAAACTGAGGAATTACGTGCTGAAGACCCATTCGCGGGCCATAGACATTATGATATCTCAAGATTGCAACGTTATAACCAAATTGTTTTTGTGCTGCGAGAACTGCTGCTTCTGATGCGATTTTTCCGGCAGCGTATGACCACCGTGGATTCTCGATGTTGGCAATGCTGAGGGGAACGTTTTCGGCCGTTGGAAGTTCCCAGTCAAAAACACTCAAAGTAGAGGCATAAGTCTCAGATGTGCTCGAGAGCACAAATTTTTTCATACCGATTTCCGAATATCTCTTTATGAGATTCAATGTTGTCTTGGAAGCGGCCTCTATGACGTCGAAAGGTCTTTTATAAAAATTTTCAGTTCCATTAATTGATGCAAGATGATACAGATAATCTACAGGGGGCAAATCCTTGACGAAATTGGTATCTGTCAAATCGCCCTCGAAGAGTTTAACATTTTCTCTACTGATCAATTCGAGAAACGCATCATCTTTTTCACCTCGCCCAAAATTCTCTACTACGTAAACCAAGTTTGAGGACTTTTGTGACAGGCGTACAGCCAAATGATATCCGATAAAACCTGCTGCACCTGTTACCATGCAAAATGAAGGAGTGTTGCTCATAAACGTCCATTGCCGAAAGCGGAGTAGATTGCGGACCCAGATGATTTGATCCCACTAAGCCCAGGAAAATCGAATATTCCTCCGGTCCAATTTGGATTTCGCTCTAGATAAGAATTCAGTTCCGACATCAGTTGCTTATTGTTATTTTGAACAATAACGAGTTTAGATCCTTGCATTGCCAATTCCAGACTGCTTACCATTTTTAATCCCATCGCAGTTGCGGCTTCATCAGACACAAATGGGTCATAGCAAAATAAATCACATTCAGGCATTTCATCCCTAAGTTCTCGAGCTAATTCCCAAGCCATTGAGCCTCGAACATCACTCGTCGGAGGATCGCCTTTGAAGGCAATTCCAATAATCAAAATGTTTTTATCTAAATGCGAAAACTTTTGATAAAGATCAATAATTTTTGGCATGGTCAATTGAATTACCTGTTCGTGCGTCTGGCGAGCAGCTTTTGAAAGCCTTGCATTCACCCCGATTTTTTCTGCAGATTTTGCAAAGATCCATGGGTCCTTTTCGAGGCAAGGACCGCCTGTTAGCCCTGGTTTTGAAACATACGAACGAGGATAGCCTGCGTTGGATGTATTGATGATTTCGCTGGCATCCAGCCCAGCCGCTGCCGAAAAAAGTGCTACCTCGTTCGCAAAGGCGAATTGAATATCTCTGAATGTATTGGAGACCAATTTAATCACTTCTGCAGTCTCGAGGTCACTTACAATTTCAATGGGGCACCCATTCACACTGAAGAGATTGCTGGCCCGTTCCACAGCTTCGTTTGATGAGCCACCGACAATCTGTGGAAGGGTTTCCAACTCCTCCAAGGCTCGTCCTTCTACCGTTCGCTCTGGGCACATTGCGACTAATGGTTCAAAACCAAGTTTTCTAAAAAGAAAGTTAAGAACGCAAGAGCGCGTCACACCTAAACCAACGGTGGACCTTACAATAATCAAACTTTCTTTTGTAACTCTTGAGGATATTTCCAGAACAGCCCGCTCGATCGATTCAAGTTGAATGTCTCCATCGAACAATGGGGTACCAACCGTGATGACAAAATTCTTTACATCGTCTTCTAATTCTTCAATTCTTGAAATGGGTATAAAGTTACCAGACTTAAGTGAATTTGAAATGATATTATCCAGGCCAGGTTCGTGGAAGTGAGCAAACCCAGCTGCAACCTGGTCCAGAACTTTGGGTGACTTTTCAAGCCCGTAAACTTTAATCTTTTGTGAAAATTTCGCTGCTAATGTAAGCCCAACAAATCCAAGCCCTACAATACAAACTGAAGGATTAACCATATTCAGTTTTCTTTCCCAATAATTTCTAATTCAACCTTAGAGAGGGCTTTCCAGGCATGATGAATTTCATTGGTTAGGTCTCGTCCGTGGTTACCAAGGTAAAGGCCATTAAAGTGAATCTCGTCGGCATTCGGAAGTGGCGGAATTGGATCATTAGAAAGATATCGCACCACAGGCTGTCTGGTGAAATTGCCAGCTATAATTGGGCGACATTCAATGCCTTGTTCAATTAGTGAATCCGCGACTCTTTGTCTCTCCCCCAAAAGTTCGCCTGTAAGAATCAGCGGCAACGCAAAAGAGGTGCTGCGACCCGGACCACCTTGAAGTTTTACATTTTTGCTTTGGGAAAAGAGCGACCTAAATAACTCTAGATTTCGAACTCTAAACTCGTTCATAGATTTCAATTTTCCTAATTGTTCAATACCTATAGCTGCTTCTAGTTCCAAGGGTCTAAAATTCAGGCCCGGCAAGACAAAGTGGAACAGAGACGTCATGCCGTCTGTAATCTCTTCTCTATAAGGGGAGTCTTCGGGTTGCTCGCGCACCCATCCGTGGGCTCGCAAAGATAGGCAGGTCATATAAAAGTCCTTGCTATTTGTGCAGATCCAGCCGCCCTCCATCGTAGAAATGTGATGAGAAAAGAATGAACTATGGCTGGACGCGAGCCCAAAAGTTCCTGTGAATTTTTCTCCAAGAACAGCCCCCAACGATTCACAATTATCCTCAAGCAAAATGACGTTTTTCTCTTCAGCTAGTCTACGAAGTCCGTCCAAATCGCAAGGCTGGCCTAATACGTTGACTGCCAGAATAGCTACCGTGTTTGGAGTCATTGCTTGTTGGACTTTCTCTGCTGACAACCCAAAAGTTATCTCGTCTACATCAACAAAAACTGGCCGCAGGCCAAGATAGTAAAGAGGGGTGAAGGTGGTGCTCCAAGACACAGCGGGCACAATTATTTCAGGTTTTTCAGGCCAATTCGATCCAAACAAAATTTTTGTAGCTGTCAACATCACAAGATTCGCGGAGGATCCAGAGTTAACCATAACTGCATATTCAAAACCGAACATTTTACATATTTTGTCCTCGAAATTCTTTACTTCTTGTCCCATGGTAAACTTTTTCGAATGAAGTACTCGACTAATTGCTTCTTGTTCTTCTATTCCCCAAGAGTCAGATGCTAATGGGTAAAAACTTGGAGTTGCCACTTTTAAGTCCTATCTGGATGACCGAAGTCTGTCTGCATACCAAGTTACCGTAGATTGAATCAAAGTTTGAAATGGCCTCGCTTCGAAAGTAGCAGACTCAAAATATGCGTCGCGCTTGTGGGCGCTGAGGTTGTTTTTAAACACCACTTTACCTTCGTACCCTATGACTTCTGCAATCAGATTCCAGCAATCCAAAATAGAGAATTTCGCACCTGAACTAACCACGGCGAAGTCTGGTTGATTCACTCCGGAGGCAAGAAAGCGCAACAGATTCTCTGCGGCATCGAAAATGTATAGATACTCACGAACTTCTCCAGGGTTGCCATACGCGAAAATTTTTCTTGCATGTGAATCTTTAGCTTGAATAAGTCTCATAATGGTCGCACCAATGAATTGAGATCTACTTGGGTCCAATGGACCGAAAGGGCCGAAAATGTTAGGCAATAGCACAAGACTAAATTTTGTTCTCGAGTTGCCGGTCCAATACTCTCGAGCGTGAAAAAATAGAACCTCTGCTGATTTAGTAGCGGCATAAGGAGAACTGAAGTTCAGCTCAGTCCCGCTAGGTGGTATTCGCGAGCTAAATGGTGGCTCGATAGCTTGGCTCCAGGCATGATACGAGCCCACTTGCACAATTCTGTCAACCCCCGCGAGAACGCATGCGCTGTAAAGGTTTTGCAACATTTCAAGATTCTTTGAGAAAAGACTGAAATCAGGAATGGAAAAATTTAAATTTACTGCAACGTTTGCAGCTAGGTTTAGCACTACATCAGGCTTGTAAGTGGCTAAATTTTCCACGATTTCTTCCCTATCCAGCAGATTTACTTTTCTTTTGTCCAAGAAATTTATTTGGAGATCTAGAGAAACAGCGTGGTTAGATAAGCTTGCGAGTGCCTGCCCAATACGACCGCTGGAACCAAAAACCAAAATATTCATAAATCGAGAAATTTCACCTTGAGTTGATAATTCCGAAGGCGTCCGAAAGTAAAAATTGCAATGGCCTTAAGATTTTGCTCATTTGAAGAATAACCTTCCTGTGAAACGCAGCGACAAATAGTAGCTTGTGTCGATTTATTGAGTCAGAGACTTGCCGCTACATTGGTATTCTAGAGTCTTTGAGTGAAAGAGCAAACCGTATCTGCAACACTTGCTAGGTGAAGGTCCAGCAAATTTTGAGAAATTGATGACAGGGCCTTCCTTGAACTCAATCTATCCACTGACTTGGCAAGCGTTGCCAATCTTGAGGTATTAAGTCTTCAGGATCAGGTATAGACCTAAACCATTTATCCGGTGAAATTACTAGATTCGGATTACCGAGTTTGCCGGCCCACCAAGAAAAAGTGCTGTTGGAAATGACTAGGCATGTAGCTTGCGACATCAAGTAAAGGATCTCAGATGATGTAATTCCGTGTGGGGTCTGAATATAGTTTACTTCACACTGGAGATTCAGCTCCAAAAGAAGTTTTGAAGAATCCTGCTCGTCTGAAAAAAGCCAGACAGGTTTCCCCGGGAAGTGCGAAAGTGCAAGATTTATTGCTGACTGAAAGTATTTAGGGGCCAACATTCCCATCGTGTTCTTGAATCTTGAATAATCTCCGCGACGCATGTGTACAACTATTGGTTCAGTTGAGCGAATTTGTGAAATTTTATCCGCACACCACAGGCTACTTTTCTTAGGCATGAGATTTATTGATTCTATTTTTTTTACAAAGTCAAAATATTTATAGGTTTGAAAATAGCCTCGGATTAGTGAGCCGTCTTTAACATCGGTGAGATTTGTATCATAACCGGTCACCGGTGAAACATAAATTTTTGAGTACTCTAAGTCTTGAACAATTTTCTTCATCTGATAAGTTCTTGCCGCACCAACTCTAAATTTACCCAACCGAAAAGAGCTCAGTGCTAAAAACGGATTCTGATTTTCTGGCATTTTAAAATCAAGAAGTGACGAGTCGTGTTGAAAATACGACTTGGATTGTTGCGACAGCAGGTATTGAACTCTGAGGTTCTTCACTTTACCTAAATACTGGCCTGCATAATATCCAAATAGCTGATTCCCAAGCCCGCCGACTAGTTCAAGGGTTATCAATAAACACCATTTTCTGGCTACTCATGAGATTGCTGATATGGAGAGTGCCCCGCTTATTCTATTGGTATCTAGTAATGATTCCTTTTGTGAATAGAAAAAGCAATTGATTTGAGCGTCGTATTTTCCTATTCGCTGAAGTAAGGATGATGCTAAAAGCAAGATTTCTCAGGCAGCTGGCAGAAAAGAGCAAATCGATTCCTTAATTTCTAGCGCTTTCCAAATTTCATAAGTTTGCCCTTAGCTTTGACCTGGCAGTCAACTTTGTGTCACACTTGATGGATACTTCGGGATTATTAGAGCTTTGTTTGCTAGAGAGTGAAGCTGTTATCAAAAAGGGTTTGTATTGAGAAAAAGAATTTTGATTGTTGGTATGGCCGACAGCATCCACCTTGCTCGATGGTTAAGGCAATTCAAGGGCAACACAGAATTTGCATTTCGGCTTGTCTCCTCATCGCCACATAGGCGTATCCACCCGATAATTCGTGAGCTGTGCAAGGGTGGTTCTAACGAGTATGAGACAACCCTCTCCATCAATATAGTCAGCAGATTCTTTTCACTGCCACTTTGGATGTTGGATCGTATTTTGGGAAACTGGGCTCGGGGGCTGCTCGTAGCCTATGAGATCGTTAGATTCAAGCCTCATGTCGTACATGCAAATGAACTTCAAAACGCGGGATACGCCGTACTCAAAGCATTCAGGGTAATAAAGAAAAAGCCGGTCTTATTTACGACAAATTATGGAAGCGAGCTTTACTGGTTCAAACAGTTTCCACGACATAGGAAACTTCTTCAACAGCTACTTCAGGTAACTGACTTTTTCTCGGCAGAATGCTTGAGAGACTTTACTCTCGCAAGAGAACTAGGCTACAAAGGAAGTTTTGCTGAAAAAATACCCGTCTCGGGTGGCTTGATACCGAACCGCGTAGGCACAAAGAGAGAGTACGTGGCAATTAAGGGTTATGAAAATAAATGGGGTAAGGCTTTGAGTGTCATTCGGGTTCTTGAGCACAACATAGATTTGCTTGAAGGATACAAAGTCGTAGTTTTTAGCGCCAATAGACCAGTCATAAAAAAATGTAGGGAGCTAAGTAAACGGGGTTACAATATCGTCGCAAATAAGAAAAACTCACTAAGCCATTCAGAGATTCAACAGCTGCTTTCTCGCTCGTTGTGCTATGTAGGGTACTCACTTAGCGATGGGATTTCTACCTCTATGCTTGAAGCTATGGCAAATGGTGCAATTCCGATTCAAACCGACACATCTTGCGCGAATGAATGGATTGTGCACCAAAAAACTGGTTTCTTAGTAAATCCAGAAAAACCTAAGGAAGTTTTACAAGCACTCAAAACGATAATAAGTGGAGATTTTGATGTCGCCCTTGCTAGAAGGCAAAACTATAGAGTCATAGAACGGGATTGTAGCCTAGAAGAGATTAGAATTAAGGCCATTCATCAGTATCAGCAAGCTATGGGGTTGATCCACTAATTGAATGCAATAGAGCCAAGACTTATCATTGGGAGTGTATTCACGGATCGCCGCGGATTGCTTCGGTATAACAATGAGCTGAACTTGTCAGAGTTTGTGCGCTTGTACGCAATTACTAATTCACCATCTGAGTTACTGAGGGGATGGCATTTGCACCTTCATGAATCCAAGGTTTTCATTTGCACCATTGGGTCGGTCCGAATTGGTGCCGTTGAGGTGCTGAATCCTGCATCGCCTGACAAAGATGCAAAAGTATACAGTGCTGAGCTAGATTCCAAAAGTCTTAACGCCTTTCTCGTTCCCGCAGGCTATGCCAATGCAATTTTGACTAAGTCAGCTGAATCCTCGGTGCTTGTTTTTTCAAACAAGACTCTGTCAGAGAGTCTTACCGACGACTACCGATTTCCCAAAGAATTTTGGACTCTGTGATCTTAATTCTTGGTTCGTCACTGGTTGATTTCTCTTTGACTATTTGACCGCACCCGCTGAAACACCAGCGATGATCTGCTTCTGCATCAGGAAGTAGAAAGCGATGATCGGGATGATTGAAATTACAAGTCCCGCCATGGCAAGACCGTAGTCAGAGGTGTAGGTGCCATAGAACACATAAGTTCTAAGTGGCAGCGTTCTCTGTTCCTGAGTCAATACCAGTGATGGCAATAGATAGTCATTCCAAATCCAGAGTGCATTGATAATCGCAACCGTTGCAGTTACTGGACTGAGCATCGGGAAGATGATTCTTCTGAATGTGGCAAATGCCGATGCGCCATCAATCGAGGCAGCTTCATCTAGTTCCGTTGGAATGTTCTTGATAAACCCGTGATAGAGGAATGTCGACATCGCAACACCAAAACCAACATAGAAGAACACCAGGGCTGGTTGGGAAGCCAGCATGCCAAGGGAACCAAATAGTCCAACGAATGGAATCATCAAGGCTTGGAACGGAACAATCATCGAAGAAACCAAAATCAAGAAGGTAACCGCTGAGAACTTGGTTTTGGTTCTTGCGAGGTAGTAGGCAAGCATCGAAGAAACAATGATGATTGCACCCACTGACAAAACCGTGATCAAGATTGAATTCCCCAAAGAGATCCAGTAATCCATTCGCTCAGCGGCTTTGAGATAGTTCTCAAAAAGCCACTCTTCTGGCAAGGAAAGGGGGTCATTTCTGATTGCACGCTTTTGCTTGAAAGAATTGAGCAAGACCATAAAGAATGGGAAAGCGTAAAGAAGCGCCAGAACTGCACCTATCGCAAATAAAACGCGATTAATAATCCTTGTACGCCTCATCGCTGGACCTCCGTCCGCTTAGAAATAATCACCTGGGTGATAGCGGCCACAGCGATAATCAAGAACATCAAAACCGCCTGAGCTTGACCGGTGCCAAAAAATCCAAATCCAAACGCCTCTTTGAAAACATGCAAAGAAATCAACTCAGTTGAGCGGTATGGCCCACCACCAGTTAGAGCAAGGTTCACGTCATAAGCCATGAAAGTATTGCGAAGAGTTAGGAACAAGGAGATTGTGAAGGCGGATGCCATCAGCGGAATCTTGATCTGAGTGAGCGTTCTCCAACCAGTCGAACCATCAATCAAAGCTGCTTCTAGAACATCCTTCTCGATGCTCATAAGACCCGTCACATAAATGATCATCATGTAACCGGACATCTGCCAAACAGTGACTATTACCAATGACCAAAACGCTGTATCTGGCTTAAGCAGCCAGTTCTCTTGGAAGATGGGAAGACTTAGGTTCTCAGAAATGGTGGGGAGCGCTTGATCGAACAAGAACTGCCAAATCAATCCCAGAATCACACCACCAATGAGGTTCGGAACAAAGAAGGCTGTGCGAAGAATGTTAGCTCCGCGCATTGGAATTGTTACCAGTAGCGCCAGACCAAAGCCAACCAGATTTACTAAAACAAGGGATGCGCCAACATAACCAAAGGTCATCCAGATGGCTTTCCAGAAAGTCTCATCTGCAAGGGATGCTTCGTAGTTGGCCAAACCGACGAACTCTTCGTATTCGAAGCCGTTCCAGTCGGTAAAGGTGTAGAAAATACCTCTAATAAAAGGTGTCACAAGAACCAGCGCGAAAATCATCAATGGAATCAGTCCAAAGATTGCGAAGTTCTTCACATTCGCAATTCGCTTTGCAGTAGTTCGTGCCATGAAACCTCCTTTGAAGCAAGTCGCCTGGGAGCCAAGGCCCCCAGGCGA
>VFQS010001021.1_pt1 | contig 27329 bp, 23 predicted proteins | sample 3512361 | NCBI WGS metagenome assembly VFQS01 (sample SAMN10412375, study PRJNA504923) | tailings metagenome | isolation source: Relicate 1 Philex TSF3 active mining | place: Philippines
TCAAGCGCGACCGCACCGAGATCGAGCGCGACATCGACCACTACACCATCATCGACCACGACGGCGTGATCTTTGCCTGCGCAGCGCTCTATCCCTACCCCGAAGCCAAGACGGCCGAGATGGCCGCGCTGACGGTGTCGCCCCAGTCGCAGGGCCAGGGTGACGGCGAGAAGATTTTGAAGCGCGTGGAGCAACGCGCCCGCGCCATGGGCCTCAAAAGCATCTTTGTGCTGACCACCCGCACCATGCACTGGTTCATCAAGCGCGGCTTTGTGCAGGTCGACCCCGACTGGCTGCCCGAAGCGCGCAAACGCAAATACAACTGGGACCGCAAGAGCCAGGTGCTGGTCAAGAAGCTCTGACCGCTGGGCCTTCGTCTGGCATGGATACCCGCGTGCGCGGGTATGACACAGCAAGGTCAACCCAGGCTTGATCGGGGGGCGATGCCTCTTGTCTCGTCACCCCCGACTTGATCGGGGGTCTATGCCTCTTGTCTTGTCACCCCCGACTTGATCGGGGGTCTATGCCTTCGGCTGCCATGGATACCCGCATGAGCGGGTATGACGCAGCGACGTCACCCCCTGACTTGATGGGGGCGATGCCTCTTGTCTCGTCACCCCCGACTTGATCGGGGGTCTATGCCTTCGACTGCCATGGATACCCGCATCCGCGGGCATGACACATCGACGTCACCCCCGACTTGATCGGGGGTCCATGCCTTCGGCTGCCGTGGATACCCGCATGCGCGGGCATGACAAAGCAGACGCTGGCCTTCTCAGTGGGCATCAACGGTCCCTGAAAGCCTTGTACGCGATCAACCAGCCCGCCAGGCCAAACACCACAAAACACACGAACGACCAGTTGGCGATGGAGCCGCCCAGAAAGGTCCAGTCGATCTTGGTGCAGTCGCCGCTGCCTTTGAAGATCATGGGAATGGCGCGGTTGATGGGGAAGTTTTCGACCATGCCGTAAAAGTCACGGCCGCAGGTGACGATTTCGGGTGGGTACCACTGCAGCCAGCTCTGGCGTGCCGCTGTGAAAGCGCCGAAACCCGCCATCAGCGCGAGCAACAGGGCCGATACCGTCAGGCCCCAGCCACGCAAACGCCAGCCAATGGCCCCGAACAGCACCACCCCGATCAGCGCGTACCGCTGCACGATGCACATGGGGCAAGGGTTCAGACCCACCACATGCTGCAAATACAGACCAAAGATCAGCATGCCGATGCCCGACAAAGCGATCAGAGCCATCCAGCGTGAGGGGGTGATGGAGGTCAGGTTCATGGCGTGGTTGAGGGGTGGATCATGTTGGCGACAGTTGGGCCAAGTTTGTCATGCCCGACTTGATCGGGCATCCAGGCTGTTCAGACATGGATACCCGCGTGCGCGGGTATGACATGGAAAGCTGGATACCCGCCTTCGCGGGCATGACAACACAAAATTCCTATTTTGCCTTCATGCTCCGGCCTGATCGGTGGGGCCTGTCACAAAGCCCCTGCCTCGTCAGGATTCGGCGAACGCGCGTTCGATGACAAAAGCGCCGGGGGTGCTGGTGTTGCCTTCTTTCAGGCCTCGCTCTTCGCAGATGCGCTTGAGGTCTTTGAGCATGGCTGGGCTGCCGCAGATCATCACGCGGTCGGTCTCGGGGTCGAGCGGGGGCAAGCCCAGGTCGGCGAACAGCTTGCCGTTTTCGATCAGGTCGGTCAGGCGTCCCTGATTTTTGTACGGTTCGCGGGTGACGGTGGGGTAGTACAGCAGCTGCTGGCTCACCATTTCACCCAAAAACTCGTTCGCTGGCAGTTCTTGGGTGATGTAGTCGTGGTACGCCAGCTCGTTCACCTGCCGCACGCCGTGCACCAAGATCACTTTTTCAAAGCGCTCGTAGGTGTCGGGGTCGCGGATGATGCTCATGAAGGGGGCCAGCCCCGTGCCAGTGGACATGAGGTACAGGTTTTTGCCGGGCAACAGGTAGTCACACAGCAAGGTGCCCGTGGGCTTGCGACCCACCACAATGGTGTCGCCCACCTGGATGTGTTGCAGCCGGGAGGTCAGCGGGCCGTCGGGCACCTTGATGCTCAAAAACTCCAGGTGCTCTTCGTAGTTGGCGCTGGCGATCGAGTAAGCACGCAAGAGCGGTTTGCCGTTGTCGCCGCGCAGGCCGATCATGGTGAAGTGGCCGTTGGAAAAGCGCAGGGCTTGGTCGCGGGTGGTGGTGAAACTGAACAGGCGGTCGGTCCAGTGGTGAACGCTCAAAACGCGCTCTTCAAGAAATGCACTCATTTGGTATTGCTGTGTGTTGGGGCGGGACCAGAGACCCAATGCCCTTGGGGGATGCTGAAAGCTTGCTACAGTTACGGCCTGCAAGACCACACGTCAACGGGTCAACCCGGATTGTCGTGTGAACCGCTCCCAACTGGAAATACTGAAATTCTATATCCGTATAACCAGCGCTTCTTTAGACAGATCAAGGCTCGACACCACCATGGCACGTACCGTTCAATGCATCAAACTCGGCAAAGAAGCTGAAGGTCTGGATTTTCCGCCCTACCCCGGCGAGTTGGGCAAACGCATCTGGGAAGGTGTGAGCAAGCAAGCCTGGGCCGACTGGCTCAAGCACCAGACCATGCTGGTCAATGAAAACCGCCTGAACCTGGCCGATCTGCGGGCCCGCCAATACCTGGCCCGCCAGATGGAAAACCACTTCTTCGGAGATGGCGCCGACGCCGCCCAAGGCTATGTGCCACCCGCAGCGGGCTGATGCCCCACGGCGTTTGACCCCCTGCTTGTTGACCCCTTGAGCTCGCCACCCGAGAAGCGCGAAGCGCTGGTGATCGGTGCGGGCTTGTCCGGCTCGGCTGTCGCGCACAGCCTGGCTGTGCGGGGCTGGGCCGTCACCGTGCTCGACCAAGCCCCGGGCGTGGGTGCTGGCGCATCGGGCCTGCCTGCGGGTTTGGCTGCGCCCCATGTTTCACCCGACGACAACGTGCTCTCGCGCATCACGCGCGCAGGCGTGCAGGCCACCCTGCAACGCGCCCGGGCCCTGCTGCACAGCGGCACCGACTGGGCCATGAGCGGCGTGCTGGAACACAACCTGGCGGGCAAACGCAGACTGCCAGCCACCTGTGCCGACCAGCACAGCACCCCGGCGAGCCCGGCGCAAATCGCCGCTGCGGGTCTGCCGCTGGACACGCCCGCGCTGTGGCATGCGCAAGCGGGCTGGATTCGGCCCCGACAGCTGGTGGCCGCGCAGCTGCAAACACCGGGCGTGCAAGCGCGCTGGGGCCAGCAGGTGCAGGGCATCGCGCGGCGCGGCGAGCAATGGGCCGTGACCGATGCCCAAGGCCAAACGCTGGGCCAGGCCCCTTGGCTGGTCGTGGCCAGCGCCTTTGACAGCTTGGCCTTGCTGCGGCCCCTGTCCGGCTTTGCCGTGCCGCTGAATCCCTTGCGTGGGCAAGTCAGTTTTGGCCACATGGTCGACTTGACCGAGTGCCAGCGCCAGCTGCTGCCGCCTTTTCCGGTCAACGGCCACGGCAGCTTCATCAGCGGCGTGCCCACGCCCGAGGGGCCGCCCGGCTGGTTCATCGGCTCCACCTTTGAGCGCAACTGCGAGCAAGCCCCCGTGCGCGAAGAAGACCACGCCGCCAACCAAGTGCGCCTGGCCACGCTCTTGCCCGCTTTGGGCGAAGCCATGGCCGGGCAATTCGGGCCGGACCAGGTGCAGGGTTGGGCGGGTTTGCGCTGCACCTTGCCCAACCGACTGCCTGCGGTCGGCCCCATTGACCGCCAGCGCCTGCCGGGCCTGTGCCTGAGCACGGGCATGGGCGCACGCGGCATCAGCCTGGCCGTGTTGTGCGGTGAACTCACCGCCGCCTGGCTGAACCAAGAGCCCCTGCCCTTGCCTGAATCCTTGGCCAAGCACCTGGCGGCTGAGCGCTTCGTTCGCGCATAAATTTACAAAAACTAACAAAACCATCTACGATGGGGTCCATACCTGCGCGTATCGACCCCCGTGGTCGTTTGTTTTGGAGAGCTGCCCATGGCCCGTCAATCCTTGTCGCGTTACCTGCCCTGGCTGGTCACCGCCCCGGCCGCCCTCCTCAGCTGGCCCGTCTCGGCTTGGGCCAGTGCAGGTTTTGCCGCCTTGTTCGTGCTGGGCTGGATGGACTTCCGACAACCCAAACAGGCGGTGCGGCGCAACTACCCCCTCACCGGCAGGCTGCGCTACGGGCTGGAATACATCCGGCCTGAATTGCGGCAATATTTTCTGGAAGACGACGAGGAAAAACTGCCCTTTTCGCGCAACCAGCGGGCCATGGTTTACGCCCGCTCCAAAGTGCAAAACGACAAGCGCGGATTTGGCAGCATCAAGGACATGTACGCCGCCCAATCCGAGTGGGTCACCCATTCTTTGCAACCGACGCAGCTGGACCCGGCGAATTTCAGGATCACGGTGGGCGCACACCAATGCCAGCAGCCCTATGCGCTGTCACTGCTCAACATATCGGGCATGAGCTTCGGGGCTTTGTCGCCCAACGCGATCAAGGCCCTGAACAAGGGTGCCGCCATGGGGCAGTTTGCGCACGACACCGGAGAGGGCAGCATCTCCCGGTACCACCGCGAGCCGGGCGGCGATCTGATCTGGCAGATCGCCTCGGGCTATTTCGGTTGCCGCACACCCGAAGGCCGTTTCGACCCGGTGCGCTTTGCGGAACAAGCCCGCTCGCCTCAGGTCAAGATGATCGAGCTGAAACTGTCACAAGGGGCCAAACCTGGCCACGGCGGCGTTTTGCCCAAAGCCAAAGTCAGCCCCGAAATCGCCGAAGCGCGGGGCGTGCCCATGGGGCAGGACTGTGTGTCGCCCGCCCGGCATTCGGCGTTCAGCACACCGCTGGAGTTGCTGGCTTTTGTGGGGCAGCTGCGCGAACTCTCGGGTGGCAAACCCGTGGGCATCAAGCTGTGTGTCGGGCATCCGGCCGAATGGTTTTCGCTGGTCAAGGCCATGCTGGAGACCGGGCAAACACCCGATTTCATCGTCGTGGACGGCTCAGAAGGCGGCACGGGCGCCGCACCCATCGAGTTTGCCGACCATGTGGGCATGCCCCTGCGCGACGGACTGCGGCTGGTGCACAACAGCCTGGTGGGTGCAGGCCTGCGAGACCGCATCAAGATCGGGGCATCGGGCAAGGTGATTTCGGCCTTCGACATGGCACGCTGCCTGGCCCTGGGGGCGGACTGGTGCAACGCGGCGCGGGGCTTCATGTTTGCGCTGGGCTGCATCCAGTCACGCAGCTGCCACACCGACCACTGCCCAACGGGCGTGGCCACTCAAGACCCGGTGCGCCAACGTGCCATCGTGGTCACCGACAAGGCCGAGCGGGTGTTTTACTTTCACGCCAACACCCTGCATGCCCTGGCCGATCTGGTGGGCGCTGCGGGTCTGCAAAAGCCCGGCGACATCACGCCGCACCACCTGATGGTGCGCAATGGCCACGGCCAGGCCCGGACTCTGGCCTCCAACATCGACACCTTGTTGCCGGGGCAGCTGCTGGCGTCTGCGGCCCCCGCGCCACTGCCCAGTCCCTTTGCCGAGTTCTGGACGGCCAGCGCGGCCGCGCATTGGGGCGTGCCCGCGGGCACAGAAGCCGTGACCGTGTGAGTCGGCCAGGGCGTGGCCCAGGCTCAGTGCATCGCTTTGCGCCACATGCGCTGCAGCAATTTGCGCCAGCTTTGCACGCGACTGACGTGGTTGCTGTAATCACCGCTGAACAGCTTGCGGATCAAGGCGTCGCGCTGCGCTTGACTGGGCACAAAACGCCCGCTCAGGCGACCAGGCCAGCGGCGCAGAATCTGCAGCGGCACCTCGCCCACATCCTGAACCACCAGGCGCAGGCCCTCGCTGGCCTCGGGCAGTGCGGAACCTGCCGGGTCCGCGCTCAGGTGAAAACCGTCCACACTGGCGTCCACCAACAGCACGGGCAGGGACTTATCCCCCCAGTGCAGCAGCGCGGGTTCTTTCAGTTCGAAGCGCTCCTCGCGGCGCAGACGCGGGCCTTCGATGCACAGCAGCGCCGCCAACGCCAAGGCCAACACATTCAGGCCCGACCAGAACACCGCGATCGGGAAAAACTCGGTGAAGGGCACCACCGCCAGCTCGGGCGTCACATTGATCAACAGCCCCAACAAGGTCAGGGCCAAAGTGAGCAGGATCGGCGCGAGGGTGACCGTGTCCACCTGGCGGCCGCCTACCGACATTGAGCCCTTGGGCGTGACCCGAAAAGGTTTGCCAAAAGGTTGGATCAGCGAAGCCAGCACCGTGGGGGCCAGCCGGAAGCTGGCAAAAATGCTGGCGGGCACCGACACCAGCGGAATGTAGTGCGAGCCCACCAGCCAGCGGGTCGCCAAAAACAGGCCCGCCAGCAAAGGCAGCTGAAAGCGGATCAGGTCGCCCGTGTTGGTGAACTGCAAAGGCATCCAACCCAGCAAGAGGTAGGCCAGCGGGATGAGCAACAAAAACAGGCGCACAAAGTACTGTGTGAGCCAGCTGGTCGGGAAAAACAGCAGGCGTTGCATGGGCGTGAGCCCCGGCCCCAAGGGGCCCCAACGCAAAAACAGCGACTGGATGGCGCCCCGGCACCAGCGTTCGCGCTGCACAAAAAAGCCCTCGATCGACTCGGCCGCCAGGCCCATGCTCAGGCGCTCGTTCAGGTACACGGTGCGGTAGCCATGGCGCAGCATGACCAAGGTGGTGAGCAGGTCTTCGGTGATGCTTTCGGTCGGGATGCCGCCCGCTGCATCCAGCGCCTGACGCCGCATGATGCTGCACGAGCCGCAGCAAAACGAAGCGTCCCAGGCGTCGCGCGAAGCGGCCATCTGGTCAAAAAACAAGCGCTGTTCGTCCGGGTAGTCCTGCATCAGGCCCAGATTGGTCTGGATCGGGTCCTTGTTGTAAAAGTGCTGGGGCGTTTGGACGATGCCCACGCTCGGGTCCACAAACAGGCCCAAGGTGCGCCGGATGAAACCCCGCGAGGGCACAAAATCGGCATCGAACACGGCCACAAACGCCCCTCGGGCGTGCTGCAGCGCGTGGTTGAGGTTGCCCGCTTTGGCGTGCAGGTTGTCGGGCCGCGTCAAATAGCGCACGCCGTGGCGGGCGCAATAGGCCTGCAGCCAATCCCGACGGCCATCGTCCAGCACCCAGACCGTCTTGTTCGGGTAATCGATCGCCTGCGCACCCAGGATGGTTTTTTCCAGCACATCCAGCGGCTCGTTGTAGGTGGGAATGAACACATCCACCTCGGGCTGGCCCAAAACGGCCGCGCCGTCTACAGCGTCGGCCTGGGCGCTGCGGGTGTTGAGGCGGCTCATGATCAGCAAAAAGATGCCCACCTCCAACAGCGCCAGCAACTCGATCAGGGCCACCGCCCAGATCCAGGCCTGAGCCTGCCAGCCTTGCCCACCCGCCGCCTGCAAGGTCGAGCCCACGCGCCAAAACAGGTAGGGCACCCACAGCACAGCCGGCACCAGGGTCACAGCCATCCGGACACGGGGGTGGTCACGGCGGGTGTCCCACAACAGGGCAAACAGCCCCAAGACCAGCAGCAGCGGGATGAAGTTGTCGTCGATCACGCGGTGATCAGGTTCTGGCCATGGCGGTCAGGCGGCTGAACAGCGCCTGAGGGTTCCAGTTGCGCGGGATTTTCACGTCCACCACGCGCCCGGCGTAGCACAGGCTGGCTTCGGGTTGGGGCAGGTCTTGCGGCCGGATGTCGACCAGCACCCGCCCCTCGTTGCGCTCGCGCCGCAGCTGCGCGGCCAGTGTCTGGTCAGCTCCGTTGTTGCCGCTGCCGCTGGTGGCGCGCACGCGGCCCTGCAGCCAGTCGCTGGTGCCCAGCAGGCGGTACTGCACCACCGTGCCCGGCGACATGTGGTGCAGCTGGCTTTCAGGCACCGCCACATCCACAAAGGCGTCACGGCAATGAATCACCTGCGCCAGCTCGGCCCCGGCGATGACTTCGCTGCCATTGGCAAAAAACTTGCGCCACAACAAACCTTGCACGGGCGCGTGGATCGGGGCCTCCTGCAGCGCTTGCTGGCCGTCACCGCCTTGCGCCAACTGGTTTTGGATTTGCTGCACACGGCTGTGGGTTTCGCGCAGCCGGGTTTGCAGCTCGGCCAGCTGGATGCGCAGGTCCTCCAGTTTTTGCTGACTGTAGGGCACATCGTTGCGCCCCTGCCCCAGGTACACCTGGTCGCGCACCGCCACGCCTTCGATGCGCAGCATCTTTTCACGCGCCTGAATGGCTTCGAGCCGGGCCTGACTGGCTTGCAAGGCATTGCGGGCCGCATCGATCTGCAGCGGTGAGATGAAGTTTTCGCTGGCCAGCCGCTACTGGCGGGCCAGGGTGTCCGCGTCCTGGCGCACCTGCGCCTGCTGCGCGCGGGCTTGCGAGTCGACTTCGGCCAGCTGGGCCTGCAGGCGGGCCATTTCATGGTCGGCGTGCAGTTTGGCCCGCCGCTCAAAGGTGCGCTGCAGCCGCTGCCAGTCGGCTTGCTGGCTTTGCAAGCCTTGCAGCCGCTCTTGCAAGCTCGACAGTTCGTTTTCCAGGCTCTCGCGTGCCCGCAGACTGAGCACCCGGCCCAACCGCGCACCCGGAGAAACCGCTTGTCCGGCGGTGGCATTGAAATCCTGTAAGGTCCCGGAAATCGGGGAGTGCACCGACAACACAGGCGCATTGACCACAGCGTGGCCGCTTTGTTGGTTGAGCACCGCAGGCACGGCCACCACCATGGCGGTCATGAAAATCAAGACGCCGATACCCCGGCGTACCCATTTGCCCAACGAAATCCGATGTTTTTGTTCTTGTCCAGTCAATTTTCAACCCCTGATCACCAACGTTCTAAATTCAGTAAATTTGCTAACATCATAAGTCTTGTAAGCATCAACACCCATAAAATTGCATTGAATCGTTAACTTTTTCATTTTTGATTGAGGCCATGCAACCCCACCTTCACCCTTGGCTCGGCGTTTTGTTGTGCTGTGCAGCCATCATGCCCACAGGGGCCGCTGCGCAGGGCACGCCCAACAACAAGGCCCCGGTCCTCATCGGGTTTGATGGGGCTTATGGCCAGAAAACCAACACCGCGCCCATCGCCATCGAACTGGGCGCGCGTGCGGCCATCGACGACATCAACCGGGCAGGCGGCGTGTTGGGCGGGCGGCCCCTGCAGCTGGTGACGACCGACAACAAAGGCGTCTCGGCCCGAGGCAAAGACAACTTCGTCGAACTGGCCCAGATGAAAGACATGGTGGCGGTGTTGGGCGGCAAGTACAGCCCCATCAGCGTTGAGGTGCTGCCCGAAGCCCACCGACTCAAGGTGCCGCTGATCAGCGTTTGGGGTTCGGCCGACGGCATCACCGACCACCCCTACCGCCCTTCTTACACCTTCCGGGTCTCGCTCAAGGACGACTGGGGCGTCGAGGCCATGATGCGCCGCATGGCCAACACCTACAAAGCCTCGCAGGTTTGCGCCTTTTTGCCCAACACCTCCTGGGGCCGTTCGGCCGACGCGGTGATCAAGTCCAAAGCCACCCGCTACAAACTCAACTTTGGTGTGGTGCGCTGGTACAACTGGGGCGACACCAGTTTTGCCGAAGACTACCGCCGCTGCCTCGATAACCAGGGCCAGGCCTTGATGTTTGTGGGCAATGAAAAGGAAGCGACCATCTTGCTCAAAGAGATGGCCGCCCTGCCCGCCGACAAACGTCTGCCGGTGGTCGCGCACTGGGGCACTGTGGGCGGGTTGCTGCACGAGATGGTGGGCCCGGCGCTGGGCCAGGTGCCCTTTGACGTGATCCAGACCTTCAGCTTCATGCAAAACCAGCGGCCCCGTGCCAAAGCGCTGGCCCAATGGATTCACACGCACAGCCCCTACAAAACGGTCAGCGCCATTCCGAGCCCAGTGGGTGCAGCACACGCCTACGACACCGTGCATTTGCTGGCCCTGGCGGTTGAGCGTGCCCGCAGCACCCAAGGCAGCCGTGTGCGCGATGCCCTCGAAAAATTGCCCCCTTTCTCCGGCGCTGTGCGAGACTACAAGCCCGCCTTCACGGCGACGCGCCACGACGCTTTGGACGCCAGCCAGGTCCTGTTCGTTCGCGTTGGGCCCGACGGCACACTCACCCCCACCCCATGAACCACCCCGCCCTGCTGCATTCGGTTTCGCTGCGCGAGCAAATCACCGACCGATTGCTTCGGATTTTGGGCACTTATGTGCTGGGTTTCACTGGGCTGATTTTCTTGCTCACGTTGGCCAGCGTGAGTTATTTCCACCGCAGCGAACTGCAGCAGTACCGGGCGCTGATCGCCACCAAGCTGTCGGCCGAGCTGTCGGCCATCGTGCGCGAGGCCGACTCGGTGGGCAACTCTTCGGTGGTCTGGACGGGCCTGACCGATTCGGCCGGGCGCGAAGCCTATCTGGAGCCCTTGCTGGCCAAGATGAACCGCAACCCGCACCACCAGATTGATTTGCTGGATTACCGGGGGCGTGACTTCATCCTGAGCCCGACCTCCAGCCAGCGGCCACGGCTGGACAGCGCAGCGATCACGCGCACCATCGAACAGGCCCGGCCCCAGGTTCAGCTCTATGCGTCTGACCAAGGCCAGTTGCTGCTGTTTTCCTTGCCCGTGATCGCCCCCTTTTCGGACAGCCCACTGGGCATTTTGCTCAGCAGCATCAACCTGACCCGGGAGTTGACCAGTCTGGGTTTGCCCGACAGCCTGGGGCTGAACTACAGCCTGACACCGCCCCCGACCGCAGGCATCGGCTCTTGGCTGACGACTTACAGCGCGGTGCCCATCCTTTTCGAGCAGCAAGAGATGGTGCTTTACGTCGAGGTGACCTTGCCCATGTGGCAAAGGCTGCTGGTGGCTTTCCTGGCGGTGGCCTTGACTCTGGCCAGCGGTGGCTGGCTGTACCGGCGTCTGGGCCGCTGGGCTGAGGGATTTGCCAAAGACCTGACCGACCGGCTCGATGCGCTGGTGCAAGTGACCTCCAAGTTGGCCACCGACGGCGTGGCCCCCGTCTTCCACGACGACGAGGGCGATGAGATCACGGCCGTGTTCGATGCGGTGCAAGCCATCGTGCTGCGCCAGCGGGCCATCGGACAAAAGCTGCTGGTGTCGTCGCGGGTGTTCGAGACCGCTGCTGAAGCCATTTTGATCACCAACGACCAAGGGCGCATTGCCGACGTCAACGCCGCCTTGCTGCGCATGACCGGCTACCCGCGCGAAGAACTGATTGGCCAGCCCGCTGGCCTGCTCTACCGGCTGCAGGAAACTTCACACGAAGGCGTGAACATCGGGGAGGCGGTGCGCCAGCACGGCGAGTGGCGTGGCGAGACCTTCTTCCTCACGCGCGATCAGCGCCCCATCCCGGTCATGCTGGCCGTGTCGGCGCTGTTTGACGAGCAGCAGCAAAGCCTGGGCAATGTGGCCATCTTCTCGGACATCAGCGCCCTCAAACTGGCCGAAGACCGGCTGCGCGATCTGAGTTACAAGGACCCGCTGACCGGCCTGCCCAACTACCGCGCTTTTGCGGAATTGATGCACACCCAGCTCAGGCCCGACAACGCGCACGCCCACCGCTTTGCCCTGTTGTTCATCGACCTGGACCACCTGAAACTGATCAACGACAGCTACGGCCATGAGCAAGGCGATCAGGTGATCGTGCAGATCGCACAAAACCTGTCGCGCTTTTTGCCCCAGCCGCATTTCTTGTGCCGCCGCTCAGGCGATGAGTTCATCGCGATTTTGTACATGCAGGACAACGTCGCTGGCATGCAGCAAAAGCTCAACGACTCGATGCAGACAGTCACGCACCGCATCGAGCTGCCCGGCGGCGTGCTGACACAGGCCTCGTTTTCGGTGGGTGCGGTGGTCTACCCCGACCACGCGCAAACCCTCAACGAGCTGCTGGTGCTGGCCGATTCGGCCTTGCAGTCGTCCAAGGAAGCCGGACGTGCGCGCTTGACCTGGCTGAACAACGACATCATCTTGCGCCTGACGCGTCGTCACCGCATCGAGGCCCGCCTGGCCGAGGCCCTGCAAGGGCGCCTGATCCGCCCGCACTACCAGCCCGAGGTGCAGCTGCGCGATGGCCGGGTGCGTGGCTTTGAGGCCCTGGCCCGCTGGGACGACCCCGAGCTGGGCCCCGTGTCCCCCGGCGAATTCATCCCCATCGCTGAAAACATGGGCCTGATCGACCCGCTGACCGAGGTCATGCTGTGCCAGATCGTGGACGACCTCAAGCCGCTGCGCGAGCGCTTTCCCGAAGCCAAGGTGGCCTTCAACGTCTCGGCCAAGCAATTGAGCAACCGCCGGATTTTCCGCATCCTGACGAACTGCATCGACGCCAAATGCAGCAGCTTCGAAGGTCTGGTGATGGAGGTGACAGAAACCGAGCTGATCCAGGGCATGGAAGACGCCAATTTGCAGCTTGAACTGCTGATCGGGCTGGGCATCGAAATCGCCATCGACGATTTCGGCAAGGGCTATTCCTCCCTCGCGCGGCTGGGCCAACTGCCGATCCGCAAACTCAAGATCGACAGCTCCTTTGTCTGGTCAGTGCAAGACCCCAACACGGTGAAGATCATCCAGGCTGTTTTGGCCCTGGCCCGTGCTTTGCACATGGAAGTCACCGTCGAGGGCGTAGAGACTTTCTTCCAGCGCGATGTGCTGCTGGGCCTGGGCTGCAACAAGGCCCAGGGCTTCCTGTTTGCACGCCCCATGCCTTTGGCGGACATCCTGCAGCTGCCCTCGCACCTGGAGCCCGCCTGAGCCTTCCGGGCCGGGTCAGGGCCCTGGGAAGCGGTAGCCGTCCTGGACAAACAAGGCCACACAGGCCTGCACCAGGTCGGCATCGAACAGCACACCCGATGACACCAGCAAGACCTGCAAGGCCTGGTCCATGGTTTGTGCGCGCTGGTAGGGGCGATCGCGCGTCATGGCGTCCAGCATGTCGGCCATGCCGATGACCTGGGCGCCGCGCAACACATCCTCGCCCTTGAGGCCCAGCGGGTAGCCACTGCCGTCGATGCGTTCGTGGTGCTGCGCGATCAGGGCTTTGACTGGGCCCGCGAATTCGATGTGTTTGAGCATGTCCAAGCCCGCCATCACATGCTTCTGGATTTGCTTGACCTCGCCCTGCGACAAGAGTTCGGTTTTGCCCAGAACCCGCGCAGGCACCGTGACCATGCCCAGGTCATGGATCAGCGCCGCCAAAACCACCGACTCGACCTCGTCGGGCGCCCACTGCAGCTTTCTGGCCAAGGTGCCGGCCAGATCGGCCACGCGCCTTTGGTGCCCAATCGAGTCCGGGTCGTGCACCTCCAGCACCGTGATCAAGGCCTGCACCACCCCCATGAGGGCGGTTTCGGCCACGGAAGAAGAAATCGACATGGCTTGCGCCAAACTGCTGCGCACCAAGGTGCACAACACCAGCCGACGGTCGGCCAAGTTCACCGACCGGGCACTCATGACCAGCGACAGGCTTTGCTGGTCCTGGGTCATGCCCGTGACGGCCATGGGCGGCATGGCCAATGGCAGACTGGTCAAGGACACCAGCGTGCGCACCACATCGGGTTGCTGCCAGCCCCCTTCTTCCCAAAACACGGCGCCTTGCAAAGAGGCCTTGGACCGCCCCAGCCACTGGGGCCACGCCGGGTTCAGGCCTTCAATGCGGCCACTGGCCGGGTCCACCAGCACCAGCCCGGCATCGGCCTGGGCCAGCATGAGTTGGTCGGGATCGTGGAACGGGGTGTCCTTCATGGGCAGGGCTTGCGCTCGGTAGGGGAATTCACAGCATAGGGCATCGCGCCCGGGCCGGGTGAACGGGTTTCAGCGAATGGCCTCGGCCGGGCGGCGAGATTTCACATACGCGTCGGTCGGCTGGTAGTTTTTGCCATCGGCATAGCGCCACTGGACCATGGTGCCTTTGCCGCCGCGCTGGTCGAGCTTGCCGACATAAGCGCCCATGGTGGACTGCTGGTCAATGGCGCGGAACTCGGCCGGGCCGAAGGGCGTGCTGAATTTCAGGCCACGCATGGCGGTAACCAGCTTCTCGTTGTCGGTGGTGTTGGCTTTCTTGATGGCCGCAAAGATGGCCTGCATGGTGGCGTAGCCCACGACCGAGCCGACCTTGGGGTTCTCGTTGAACTTCTTGTAGTAGTTGGCGGCAAAGCTGGCGTGTTCTTTGTTGTCCAGCTGGTCCCAGGGGTAGCCGGTCACGATCCAGCCCTTGGGCGTTTCGTCCTTCAGCACTTCCAGGTACTCGGGCTCGCCGGACAGCAGCGACACCACAGGCGTCTTGGGGAAGACGTTGCGTTGGTTGCCTTCGCGCACCAGCTTGGCCAGGTCGGCGCCAAAGGTCACGTTGAAGATGGCGTCGGGTTTGCTGGCCATGGTGGCGGTCAATGTGCTGCCCGCGTCGATCTTGCCCTGGGCAGGCCACTGCTCGCTCACAAATTCCACATCGGGGCGCTTGGCCTTGAGCAGTTCCTTGAAGCTGGCCACAGCGCTTTGCCCATATTCGTAGTTGGGCGCGATGGTGGCCCAGCGCTTGGCGGGCATCTTGGCCGCTTCTTCGACCAGCATGGCCGATTGCATGTAGGTGCTGGGGCGCAGGCGGAAGGTGTAGCGGTTGCCCTTGTCCCAGACGATGGCGTCGGTCAGCGGCTCACTCGCCACAAACAGGCGCTTGTTCTTGGCGGCGTGGTCGGCCAGGGCCAGGCCCACATTGGACAAAAAGCCCCCGGCCAGCACGTCCACTTTTTCTTTGGACGTCATCTCGATGGCGTGGCGCAGGGCCTCTTCGGGCTTGCCCGCGTCATCGCGGGCGATGACTTCGATCTTGCGGCCGAGCAAGCCGCCTTGGGCGTTGATTTCTTCGACCGCCAGCTGCCAGCCTTGCTTGTAGGGCTGGGTGAATTGAGGGATGGCGGAATAGCTGTTGATTTCCCCGATTTTGATGGGGGCCTGGGCAAAAACGGGCGACATGGCGGCTGCGGTCAGCAAGCCCGTGGCGATAAGGCGGTTCATAAAAATAGTCCTAGGGTTAAGGTGGAAAGGCGTGACTGTACCAGCCGATTTTTACCCTGTCGCAGAGAGGACACACAAAACCCGGGCATCTCCCGGTGGCCCTGCACCCGATCTTGCTTTGTCATACCCGCGCATGCGGGTATCCATCCACAACGAAGGCACAGCCCCCACTCAACATGCATGCAGCCACTTCTTATAAGCACCCAGCATATATACCCAACTAAAAAATCGTTTGTTTCAGCATAAAGCCCCCTTACAGTCTCGCCCATGGTTGATTTGGGCTATGTCTTTGCAGGTTTTTTCGTCGGCACCATCGTGGGCCTGACGGGGGTGGGCGGTGGCTCGCTCATGACGCCTTTGTTGATCTTCTTTTTCGGCGTCAAGCCCTACATGGCCGTCGGCACCGACCTGCTTTTTGCGGCTTTCACCAAGCTGGGCGGCACCGTGAGCTTTGCCCGCCAGCGCATCGTGCCTTGGCGCGTGGTGGGCTTGCTCAGCGCAGGCAGCATCCCGGCCTGTCTGGCCACTTTGGGCTTTTTGCACTGGGTCGGCCCAGCCTCTGCAGCGGTTCAGGCGCTGATGACCACCACTTTGGGCGTGGCACTGCTGCTGACGGCCATGGCCATGCTCTACAAGACGGTGCGCGGCAAACAGCTGCCCCGCCAGTTGGCCGCCGCCGATGAAGCCCAGGCCAACACGCCCCGCCACTGGAGTTTGCCCGTGGTGTTTGGCGCCTTGATCGGGACCTTGGTCACCCTCACCTCGGTGGGCGCGGGCGCGATTGGCGTCACCGTGCTGCTGTTGCTCTACCCCATGCTGCCGCTGCCCCGCATCGTGGCGGCCGACATTGCTTACGCCGTGCCGCTCACTTTGGTGGCGGGCCTGGGCCATGCGTCGCTCGGCTCGGTCGACTGGCCCTTGCTGGCCAAGCTGCTGGCGGGCTCACTGCCCGGCATCTGGCTGGGCTCGCGCCTGACCCACCACACGCCTGACCGCGTGATCCGCTCACTGCTGTCCGTGCTGCTGGCATGGGCAGGGACCAAGCTCGTTCTGATCTGATTTTTTCCACCGCTCCTTTATGTACCAGTACACCGAATTCGACAAAGCCTTTGTGCGCGCCCGCGCTGCAGAGTTCCGCGACCAGCTGGGCCGTTGGCAGACGGGTCAATTGACCGAAGACCAATTTCGCCCGCTGCGCCTGCAAAACGGCTGGTATGTGCAGCGCTACGCGCCCATGCTGCGCGTGGCCGTGCCCTACGGCGAGATCAACGCCGCCCAGATCAAGGTGCTGGCCCGAATCGCCCGCGACTACGACACGCCCGACGCCGCCTTGCTGGCCGAAGCGCAGGCCACCCAAGACAAGATCGCTGGCCTGGCCCCCAAGCTCACGACCAACTACGGCCACTTCACCACGCGCCAAAACGTGCAGTTCAACTGGATCCCGCTGGACAAATCGGCCGACGTGATGGACCTGCTGGCCACCGTGAACATGCACGGCATCCAGACCAGCGGCAACTGCATCCGCAACACCACGACCGACGAGCTGGCTGGGGTGGCGGTGGACGAAGTGGTGGACCCCCGGCCCTATGCCGAGCTGATCCGCCAGTGGAGCACGCTGCACCCCGAGTTCGCGCACCTGCCGCGCAAGTTCAAGATCGCCATCACGGGCGCCACCGAAGACCGCGCCGCGATTGGCTGGCACGACGTGGGCCTGCAAGTGCTCAAGAATGACGCGGGCGAAGTCGGCTTCAAGGTGCTGGTGGGCGGCGGCATGGGCCGCACCCCGGTGAATGGCGTGGTGATCCGCGAGTTCCTGCCCTGGCAGGACATCATGAATTACCTCGAAGCCGTGGTGCGCGTCTACAACCGCTGGGGCCGCCGCGACAACAAGTACAAGGCCCGCATCAAGATCCTGGTCAAGGCCGAAGGCCAGCGCTACTTTGACGAAGTCGAAACCGAGTTCCGCGAAATCCTCGAGCGTGACGGCGCGCCGCACACCCTGCCGCAGGCCGAGCTTGACCGCGTGAAAGCCGGTTTTGTGGACCCCGCCCTGAACTTGCCCGAGAGCACCGACCCGAATTTCAATGCTTGGCTCGCCCAGGCCGAAGCAGCCATCGGCATTGAAGCGGCCAAGACCCCCGCCTTTGCCCGCTGGCTGGCACGCAACGTGCGTCCGCACCGCAACCCGCTGCTGCGCGCCGTGTCGCTGTCCTTCAAGCGTCCGGGTTATGCGCCAGGTGATGCCACCGCCGATCAACTGGACGCCGCCGCCGCTTTGGTCGAGAAATATTCGGCTGGCGAAGCCCGTGTCTCGCACACGCAAAACCTGCTGCTGCCCTGGGTGCGCCTGGACCAGCTGCACGCGCTCTGGCTCGAAGCCAAGGCGCTGGGCGTGGCCCAGCCCAACATCGGCCTCTTGACCGACATGATCGCCTGCCCCGGCGGCGACTACTGCGCGCTGGCCAATGCCCGCTCCATCCCCACGGCCAGCGCCATCACCGAGCGCTACCAGGACCTGGACGAACTCGAAGACCTGGGCCACATCGACTTCCACATCAGCGGCTGCATCAACTCCTGCGGTCACCACCATTCGGGCCACATCGGCATTTTGGGGGTCGATAAAGACGGCAAGGAGTGGTACCAGGTCACGCTGGGCGGCTCGGACGGCAAGGACCTGTCCGGCGCGGCCACACCCGGCAAGGTGGTGGGCCCGTCGTTCTCTTCGTTTGAAGTGCCTGACGTGATCGAAGCGATTTTGGACACCTACAAGCAGCTGCGCGTGAACACCGGCAACGGCAAGCAGGAAGCCTTCATCGAGACGCTGCGCCGTGTGGGCCACGACCCTTTCAAGGCTGCGGCCCATGCAGCCCGCCATCCGGCTGAGGAACAAACTGCCTGAACACTCCTGTAGGAGGCCGCCCCTGCGGCCGAATGATCCATTCGCGCGCAGGGGCGCGCTCCCACAAGCCCAAACAGTCCACGACCACACATGAAAATCATCACCGCACAAGAACACCAAGCCGTTGAATCGCCAGCCGTCCTCTCGCTGGCCAACGACGTGGACCCGCGCACGCTCGACCTGAACGGCGTCACCCGCATCGACCTGCACTTCCCGGCCTTCACCGATGGCCGCGCTTACAGCCAGGCCTTTTTGCTGCGCCGCCGCCTGCGCTTTGCGGGCGAACTGCGCGCCACAGGCGACGTGCTGATCGACCAGCTGGTGCAGATGAGGCGCACGGGCTTTGACGTGGCCGTGCTCAAAGATGGCGTGGACGCCAGCGCCGCCCAGCGCCAGCTGGACCGCTATGCCGGTTTCTACCAAGGCTCGGCAGTCGATACACAACCCCCATTCGCCAAAGCCGCCTGAAATGGCTTTGTGGGAGCGCGCCCCTGCGCGCGAATGTCAGCCGGAGCCATTGCACGCATTCGGCCGCAGGGGCAGCCTCCCACAGAAGAACACGAGACCATGACCTCTTCCTTGATTTCCTCCCGCAGCGCCCCGGCCAAAGCCACTGAGCTCCACGCCCAAGCCAGCCCTGACTTTGCCGCCAAACTGGCCGAGACCCAGGCGCTGCTGCGCCGCGCTGCGGCCGAATTCGCCCCCCTGACCCAAGCCTCCAGTCTGGGCGCCGAAGATGTGGTGATCACGCACCTCATCAACAGCCTGCAACTCGACATCCCGGTCTTTGTGCTGGAAACCGGCGCGCTGCACACCGAAACCCTGGCCCTGCTGGAACGCACCCAGGCGCATTCGCGTGCGCCGATCAACGTCTTCCGCCCGGTGCACGAATCGGTCATCCAGTTCGTGCGCGACAAAGGCCAGGACGCGATCTACCAGAGCATCGAACTGCGCAAGGCATGCTGCGGCATCCGCAAGATGGAACCGCTGGGCCGGGCACTCCAAGGCCAAAAAGCCTGGATCACGGGTTTGCGCCAGGAACAATCTGCGGCCCGCGCCGAGGTGCCGCTGCTCGACGAGAGCGAAGTGGCCACCAAGTCGCTGTACAAATTCAACCCGCTGGCCCGCTGGACCTGGGGCGATGTGTGGCACTACATCGCCACCCACAACATGGACTACAACCCGCTGCACGACCAGTTCTTCCCAAGCATCGGCTGCGCCCCTTGCACCCGCGCCATCAGCCTGGGCGAGGAGTTCCGCGCCGGGCGCTGGTGGTGGGAAGACGAAGCGACCAAGGAATGCGGGCTGCACGTCAAGAAGTGATGCCCCTGTTGCATGCCCCCTTGAATGCCATGCCTCTTGAATGTCATCCCCGCGAAGGCGGGGATCCATGCCTCCGATTTCTGGATCCCCGCCTTCGCGGGGATGACGAAATAAAAATCAATTGATCACGACCATGAACGCCATGACACAAACCGAGTTGCACACCCTGAGCAACAGCCACCTGGACGCACTGGAAGAAGAAACCATCTTCATCCTGCGCGAAGTCGCCGCCGCCTTCGAGCGCCCCACCTTGCTGTTTTCAGGCGGCAAGGACTCGCTGGTCATGCTCAAGTGCGCCGAGAAAGCTTTTGGAGGCAAAACAAGCCCCTCCGGTAGCGGCCGCATCCCCTACCCGCTGCTCATGATCGACACCGGCCACAATTTCAAGGAAGTGACCGACTTCCGCGACTTGCGCGCCAAGGAATTGGGGGCTGAGCTCATCGTGCGCAGCGTCGAGGACTCGATGAAGCGCGGCACCGTGCGCCTGGCCCACCCGGGCGAGAGCCGCAACGTGCACCAGTCGGTCACGCTGCTCGAAGCCATCGAAGAGTTCCGCTTTGACGCCCTGATCGGCGGCGCCCGCCGTGACGAAGAAAAAGCCCGCGCCAAGGAGCGCATCTTTTCGCACCGCGACAGCTTTGGCCAGTGGCAGCCCAAGGCCCAGCGGCCCGAGCTGTGGACGCTGTTCAACACCCGCATCCATCCAGGTGAGCACTTCCGCGTGTTCCCGATCAGCAACTGGACCGAGCTGGACGTGTGGCAGTACATCGCCCGCGAAAACATCGCCCTGCCCTCGATCTACTACACCCACAAGCGCGAGGTGGTGGACCGCCGTGGCCTGTTGGTGCCCGTGACCGAGCTGACCCCGCCCAAAGACGGCGAAAAGGTCGAAATCCGTGACGTGCGTTTTCGCACCGTGGGCGACATCACCTGCACCTGCCCGGTGGAAAGCGATGCGGCCACGCCCGAGCAGATCGTGATAGAGACGCTGGCTGCCGATGTGAGCGAGCGCGGCGCGACACGCATGGACGACAAGACGTCCGAGGCTTCGATGGAGAAGCGCAAGAAGGATGGCTACTTCTGACCCATCGCTGATCCATCCCCTGTAGGAGGCCGCCCCTGCGGCCGAATGGACGCTCACGGAGCACCACCCTTCGCGAGCAGGGGCTCGCTCCCACAAAGATGCCGCCCCTACAAAACACCAAAGAAACACGAACCATGCACAACGAACAACACTTTTCTGCCCTCAAATTCATCACCTGCGGCTCGGTCGACGACGGCAAGAGCACGCTGATTGGCCGCCTGCTGGTGGACACCAAGGCCGTGCTGCAAGACCACCTGGCGGGTGTGCAGCGCTCGGGTGAGACCGACCTGGCCCTGCTGACGGACGGCTTGAGCGCCGAGCGCGAGCAAGGCATCACCATCGACGTGGCCTACCGCTACTTCGCTACCTCCGCGCGCAAGTTCATCATCGGTGACGCCCCCGGCCACGAGCAGTACACCCGCAACATGGTCACGGCCGCATCGAGCGCCGACGCCGCTGTGGTGCTGGTCGATGCCATCAAACTCGACTGGGCCAACCCCGACCTGCAACTGCTGCCACAAACCCGCCGCCACTCGCTGCTGGTCAATCTGCTGCGCGTGCCATCCATCGTGTTCGCCATCAACAAGCTCGACGCGGTGGCCGATGCCGCCGTGGCCTACAAGAACATCGCGGGTGCCCTGGAAAAGTTCGCCAAAGAAGCGGGCATCACCGTCACGGCCATGGTGCCTGTGTCGGCCCTCAAGGGCTGGAACGTGGTGACCACAGAAAACAATGACCAGCCCGACTGGTGCGGTTACTCCGGCCCAAGCCTGCTGAGCATCCTCGAAGACCTGCCGGTCACGCCAGCCGAGACCGATGTGGCCTTCAGCTTCCCGGTGCAGTGGGTTGAGAAGTTCCATGACTCCGGCGTGACCACCCAGGGCCGCCGCGTGTTCTGGGGCCGTGTGGCCACCGGCAGCATCGCGCCGGGCCAGATCATCCAGGTCTTCCCCAGCGGCCAGACCGCCGTGGTGTCCCAAGTGTTGAGCGCCACCCGACAGCCGCAGGGCAAAACCGCTGGCCACAGCGCGGGCATCGTGCTGGACCGCGAGGTGGACGTGTCGCGTGGTGACTGGCTCTTGGCTGCCGAAGGCGCGCCAGAAGGCCAACGCCAGCTGAGTACCACCATCGCCTGGATGGACGACGAGCCCTTGGTGGCGGGTCGTGTGTACTGGGCACTGCACGGCCACCGCTGGGTCAAGGCCAAAGTGCAGCGCGTGGTGCACCGCCTGAACGTGAACACCCTGGCCGAAGAAGAGGCCACCGAGCTCGCGCCCAACGCCATTGGCCATGTGACCCTGGCCCTGCAGGAGCCGCTGGTCATGCTGCCCTTTGCCCAGTCGCGCATTCTGGGCGCGCTGGTGCTGGTGGACACGGCCAGCCACAAGACATCTGGCGCTGTGTTGGTGAACTGAGGGACTTGATGTCGGGGCTAAAGCCGCCGACCTACAAATCATGTCGTAGGTCGGCGGCTTTAGCCCCGACAAACCAGCCCGCATCAGCCACATCTTGGGTTCGCTGTTTTCCCTTTCGCTAGCAGGGGCTCGCCCCCACAGAGGTCAACCGATCTCCTTTAAAATCCACGGTTCCGCGCCAATTCGAACGCGCAGCCCCATTTTCCGAGTCCATCATGACCCACGTTGTTTCCGAATCCTGTATCCAGTGCAAATACACCGACTGTGTGGACGTTTGCCCTGTGGATTGCTTCCGTGAAGGCCCCAACTTTCTGACCATCGACCCCGATGAGTGCATTGATTGCGCCGTGTGCATCCCCGAATGCCCCGTGAACGCCATCTATGCCGAGGAAGACTTGCCGGCCGACCAGCAGCACATGACCCAAATCAACGCCGAGCTGGCCTTGCTGCCTGGCTGGAAGAGCATCACCAAGCGCAAGGCCCCCCTGCCCACCGCCGAAGAGTGGAAAGACAAGACCGGCAAACTGTCTGAACTGATCCGTTAAGCCCCAAGGGCCAAGCCCTTGGTCCTTTCTTTGTGAACTCTGCCCCATGACCGCCCCCATCGACACCGAAGCGCTGGTCATTGGCGCAGGCCCCGTCGGCCTCTTTCAGATTTTCCAGCTCGGCCTGCAAGGCATTCACTGCCATGTGGTCGATGCCTTGCCCCATGTCGGCGGGCAATGCGCCGAGCTGTACGGCCCCAAGCCGATTTACGACATCCCCGGCATCCCTTTTTGTACTGGCCATGAGTTGGTCGAGCGCTTGCAGCAGCAAATCGCGCCGTTCCAGGCCACCCAGCACCTGGCCCAACAAGTCGACCACATTGAGCGACTGCCCGATCAGCGTCTGAAGGTGAGCACCAGCGCAGGCCAGACCTTTCACACCACCACCTTGTTCATTGCTGCGGGCGTCGGCGCCTTTGTGCCGCGCCGCATGGCGCTCGAAGGTCTGACGGCTTTCGAAGGCACACAGGTGTTTGCCGAACACCCCACGCCCGAGCGCTGGGCCGGGCGACACCTTGTCGTCGCCGGAGACGGCGACACCGCCTTGCAAACCTGCCTGAGCGCGATGGCAGGTCCGCAAGCGGCCGCCAGCGTGACCCTGCTGCACCGACGCGATCAGTTCAGCGCAGCCCCTGAACTGATCGATCAAATGCGGCAAGCCTGCGCCCAAGGCCAGATGCGCTTTGTGGCGGGCCAGCCCACCGGCTTGCGTGCAGAAGCGGGCCGACTGCAAGCGCTCGAACTGCTCAACCCGCAAGGTGAAACCGAGTGGCTCACTCTCGATGTGCTGCAAACCTGCCTGGGCCTGTCGCCCAAGCTCGGTCCCGTGGCGCAATGGGGCCTGGCCATGGAACGCAAGCAATTAACGGTGAACACCGAAAACTTCGGCACATCAGAGCCTGGCATTTTTGCAGTGGGTGACATCAACACCTACCCTGGCAAAAAGAAGCTGATCCTCTGCGGTTTCCACGAAGCCACCCTGGCCGCGTTCGGCGCCGTGGCCCTGCTGCGCCCCGAAGAAAAAACCCTGCTTCAGTACACGACAACGTCGACGCTGCTGCACCAACGTCTGGGCATCGCATAGAATCCACACTGCGTCACTCCCCTGTGGCGCATCCGCTAGGGGTGTTGAAGGCAGTGAGGTCTTCGACTGAGAAAGTCCCTTTGAACCTGATTGAGGTAATCCTCGCGCAGGGAAGCTTGTCAAAAGAACGGTGCCCTTCTCATGGGCACGTCGCGTTCCCAGTCAGCCGACCTGCCATTACGTTGAAGGAAAAACGTCATGGCATTTTTTTCGCCATTTTCTCGCCGGACATCTGGCCGTTTCACATGTCGCGCCAGCCACATCGCCAGCGCCGTTGCGCTGCTGACACTGGGCAGCGGCCATGCACAAAGCCTGACCGAAATCACCATCACCGACACGGCCCCTTCGCAGGTCAGCGGCTTTGGTGATGTGCCCTTGAGCAAAGCGCCTTTCAGTGCGGTCACCATCGACCAGCAAACGCTGCAGGACATCGGGGCACAACGGGTGTCCGACGCCCTGCGCCTGGACGCCAGCGTGGCCGACAGCTACAACTCACCGGCTTACTGGGACATGCTGAGCGTGCGCGGCTACACCTTGGACAACCGCTACAACTACCGTCGAGAAGGCCTGCCGATCTCGGCCGAGACCATGATCCCCATGGACAACAAGGAACGCATCGAGCTGTTCAAGGGCACCAGCGGCATCCAGGCTGGCACGAGCGCACCAGGCGGCTTGGTCAACTATGTGGTCAAGCGCCCCCCTTCGGCCAAGGACGAGACCATCCGCTCGGTCAACGCCAGCTATGGCCCAGGCCAAAGCAGCAGCACGGGCCTGGACCTGGGTGGGCGCTTTGGCCAAGACCAAGCCTTGGGCTACCGCTTCAACGCGGCTTATGAAAACCTGAATCCCTACATCCAGAACACCGAAGGCCACCGCAAACTGTTCGCACTGGCCATGGACTGGCGCATCAGCCCCGACAGCAAGCTGGAGTGGGAAATCGAGCGCAGCGAACGGCAACAATTCGGCGTGAACGGCTACAGCCTGTTGGGCAACATCCTGCCCGCCCCTGTGGATGGCAAGCGCAACCTGACACGGCAAGCGTGGTCGGTGCCCGGCGTGTTTGAGGGCACCACCGGGTCGATTCGATTCAAGCAGAACCTGGAAGGCGGCTGGTTGTGGACCACGCAATATGGGGGGCAGCGGTTGAAGACGTATGACCGGTTGAGCTTTGGCTTTGGCTTTGAGTGTCGCCTCCCCAACTACACCAACTGTGATCGATTCCAACCCGATGGGACGTTTGATGTTTATGACTATCGCAGTGACAACGAACGACGTCTGAGTGATGCATTACAAACATCATTTGCCGGTGTCATGTCACTGGGCGGTCTTCAGCACCATCTCAATTTCAGCCTCACACGCCATCGCCAACTTGACAGGCTTGATGCAACTCAACTTTACAGCTATGCGGGACTCAGTGACCTGAACGGCCAACCTGTGCCAGAACAAACGCTCAACCAAACATACTCCAATACAAATCGCAGTGAGTACAGCACTGAACTGGCATTGAGTGATCGCATCCAATTGAACTCACTCACAACCGCATGGTTTGGATTGAGAAATACGCAAACAACACGAAGCACCATCAGTTTGGACCAGACCAATCCAAATCCCGCACGCCACTCTACAAACTTCACAACACCCTGGTTCGCACTTTCACATGAATATGCAGCGGGCCAGACCTTGTTCGCTTCTTATGGTGAAGGGGTCGAACTCTTCGCTGCACCCAACAATGCCAATTACACAAACGCTGGGCAACTCTTGGGTGTGAGTCGAAGCAAACAAATAGAAATGGGAGCCAAAGGAATTCGGGGCGCGTGGCGGTGGAACACCAGCATTTTTCAAATCGAACGACCGCTCGCCTATGACTTGAACTACGAGCGAGTCGTTGATGGCGTCCAAATGCACCGTGGCCTCGATGTTGGGCTGAATTGGACGCAGGGACCATGGATGTTAGGCACGCAATTCCAATGGCTGGTGACCAAACTCTCTGGCGCTACCAAAGACATTAACAAAAACGGACAAAAAGCTCCGAATGTTCCAGATCTGACCCTGCGCGCCATGGCCCAGTACCGCTTCACCGACATCCCCGGTTTGCGCAGCAGCTTGCGCCTGAACCACGAAGGATCGCGACGTGTGACCGAAGACGGCAGCATCCAGTTGCCCAACTGGACCACCGTGGACTTGGCCACGCATTACGACACCCGCATCCAAGGCACCCGCACCGAATGGACCTTGGCCATCGACAACCTGGCAGACCGTCGTTACTGGCGCGAATCGCCCAAGCAGTTTGGCCACTACTACCTGTATCCCGGTGCGCCTCGAACCGTGCGCGTGGGTGTCAAAGCAAGCTTCTGAAACACAGCGGCAAGAATTTTCAAAAATCTTGCCTCTCCTCTCAAAACAGCCCAAAAATCACTCTATAATTCGCAGCTATTCCTCAATAGCTCAGTCGGTAGAGCGCCGGACTGTTAATCCGTAGGTCCCTGGTTCGAGCCCAGGTTGAGGAGCCAAAAAAGACAAGCCTCTGCACTCACGTGCAGAGGTTTTTTCTTTAGGCCGAACACTTGCGCGGCCTTCGTCTATCCCACCCAGGCGCCAACGGTCTGCTCAGAACCGATTGTGCGTGTCCGACGCCTCGGACCGTGCCTGCAATTTTTTGATCAGTTTGCGCCCCACATGCGCCTTGATGGCTGGGGAATAAAACAAGGTATCACCCCCGTTTTCGAGCTGCAGCAACTGGGCGTGCGAAATCGCGTTTTCAATGGCGAAACGGGAACTGTCCAAATGCGCTTGCAGCCTGAGCTTTTGCAACTCAGCGGCTTCCTCTTCAGACCAGGGTTCCCAGGTTGCGTTCATGGCTCCAACACTTTCGGATCGAGGCCTTTGCACAAGGCCAGCAAGTCGGACAGCTGCGGTGTTTCCATCTTCTGCAAAACATTGGCACGGTGTTTTTTGGCCGTATCGGGCAAGATATCCAAACGCTCGGAGATGCCCTTGTTGGTGTGACCCTCCAGCATCAAAGTGAACACCGCACGTTCACGCGAACTCAAGGTCTGCCATTTACGGCGTATCTCATTTTTTTGAATGAAGGCTTGTCGGTTCAGGGTGTCGATCGCGAGGCCCCGTTCAATGGCGTCGATCAGGTCCTGGATCTGAAAAGGCTTCCACAAAAATTCGATCGGCTGGCCCTTCATGGCCCGGATGATTTCTTCGGAATGGCTTTCGCCGCTGATGAAGATGATAGGCGTGTGACGCCCCAGCGTTTTCATCTTTTCCTGCAACTCGATGCCAGACATTTGGGGCATGCGCACATCCAGCACCAACACCGCAGGGAACATGTCAAACGACTGCTGCAAGAACGCCTGCGCGCTGTCATAGCCCTCAATGCTGTAGCCCATCTGCCGCAGCAAATCAGTCAAATAGAAACGGATGTCGGGATTGTCATCGACAACGTAGACATGGCCGCGTGCAGATAGGCTCATTTGGGAATTATGCAAATCATCAAATTTGCCGATACTAGGTGGCAAACCCTGCGAAGAACATCCCTATTTGGGGAGTCTCGGTCAACATTTTCATAGATTAAAGACTTGACCTCATTTTTTAAGAATAAAAAAGGCCACAAAATACATATATCACCGCTCACGCAGTGCCTGAGTCACGTTTTGCAAAGGCCGGAACAGGTATTCCAGCACGGACTTTTGACCTGTCTTGATCTCCACGGTCGCCGTCAACAATGATGATTCAAAGATAGGCTTCGCAAGCCGTTTTTCGGTTACACCCATGAAAAAAGGCTTCTAACTATCACTAGTCAGAAGCCTTTTTCAGATCAAATGGTCGGCGTGGCGGGATTCGAACTCGCGACCCCTTGCACCCCATGCAAGTGCG
>VFQS010001022.1_pt1 | contig 27328 bp, 30 predicted proteins | sample 3512361 | NCBI WGS metagenome assembly VFQS01 (sample SAMN10412375, study PRJNA504923) | tailings metagenome | isolation source: Relicate 1 Philex TSF3 active mining | place: Philippines
TAATTTAAATTTGGAGAAATCAAATGAGTCAAGTATTTGTTTGTGATGCAATTCGTACCCCCTTCGGCCGTTATGGCGGCGCGCTCAGCAGCGTGCGCACCGACGACCTGGGCGCCGTGCCCCTGCGCGCGCTGATGGCCCGCAACCCCAATGTGGACTGGGCCGCCGTGACCGACGTGCTGTACGGCTGCGCCAACCAGGCCGGCGAGGACAACCGCAACGTGGCCCACATGGCCAGCCTGCTGGCCGGTCTGCCCATCGACGTGCCCGGCGCCACCATCAACCGCCTGTGCGGCTCGGGTCTGGACGCCGTAGGCACGGCCGCGCGTGCCATCAAGGCCGGTGAGGCTGGCCTGATGATCGCTGGCGGTGTGGAGAGCATGAGCCGCGCTCCCTTTGTGATGCCCAAGGCCGAAAGCGCCTTCTCGCGTGCCAACGCGGTCTACGACACCACCATTGGCTGGCGCTTCATCAACAAGCTGATGAAGGAAAAGTACGGCGTGGATTCCATGCCCGAAACCGCCGAAAACGTGGCGGTGGATTTCAAGATCGAGCGCGAAGCGCAGGACCGCATGGCCATGAACAGCCAGCTGCGCGCCGTGGCCGCCCAAAAGGCCGGCCACCTTGCCCGCGAAATCTGCCCGGTGACCATCCCCCAGAAAAAGGGCGACGCCATCGTGGTGGACAAGGACGAGCACCCGCGCGAGACCAGCCTGGAAGCGCTGGCCAAGCTCAAGGGCGTGGTGCGCCCCGACGGCACGGTGACGGCCGGCAACGCCTCCGGCGTGAACGACGGTGCCTGCGCGCTGCTGCTGGCCGGTGAGGCCGAAGTCGCCAAATACGGCCTGACCCCCAGGGCCCGCGTGGTCGGCATGGCGACTGCCGGTGTGGCCCCGCGGATCATGGGCATTGGCCCGGCCCCGGCCACGCAAAAAGTGCTGGCGCAGACCGGCCTCAAGCTCGAACAGCTCGATGTGATCGAACTCAACGAAGCCTTCGCGGCCCAGGGTCTGGCCGTGCTGCGCATGCTGGGTCTGAAGGACGACGACGAGCGCGTGAACGCCTGGGGCGGTGCGATCGCCCTGGGCCACCCGCTGGGCGCCTCTGGCGCGCGTCTGGCCACCACCGCCATCAATCGCCTGCACGCCACGGGCGGCCGCTACGCCCTGTGCACCATGTGCATCGGCGTAGGCCAGGGCATTGCGCTGATCCTTGAACGCGTTTAATTCATGATCTTTATGACGCGGTCAGTGGATTATGTTGATCTAATGACTGCTTTTTGGAGGTTGGCCTCAGTCCGCGAATGACTGCTTTGTTTCATTTCATATGACGCCAACGGGTATGCTGCTGCCGGTCAACTAATGCTTCTCTAAGACCTTGTGTCTTCGATGCGGCCCTTCGGGGCCGATTCTTTTTGGTACTCCGGAAACTTCAGCCAGTCACATCCACTAGGTAAACGAAGTGACTTTGACGTGCGTGTACTGATCAGCCCAGGTGCAGGGAAGGTTCATGCAGAAGTCATTGAAGTTGGCCGTGCATTCCATTTCATTATTGAGAATCAGTTCCACAATTTCGGGGTCTAGCAAATTGAGTTTCATGACACGACTGACGTAACTCGGGTCCACGATCTCACCGACTGCGATATCGCGCAGTGTTTTGTACTTGCCGGTGTCGAGCATCTTTTGCCAACGTCTGGCCCGTACCAGTGCGGCCTGAAGAATAGTCAATTCCTCTCTCTTTTTGAAGTCGGTGTGGCTGATGATCTTGGGCAGGAGGACCTGGCTGCGACCACTGTATTTCCTGATCTTCATGGGAATGGAGATCGTGATGGAGCCGTCTGGCGCTCGGTAGAGCATGGGCTCATCGGTGCGTTCAACAGTGGTCGGTCTCATACGTATGCTTCCTCGATTGGTTTTTTGGCAACCTCGATCACAAGGTTGGCGATGCCCGATGGATGGAAGGTGATATCCAGCCGGTTGGGGGACACAACGACTTTCTGAACAATCAAATGCATGATGCGGTGCTGCTCAATGGGGTAGAGCGCATCCCAAACCCGCTCGACCGTGGCCATCAGGTTGGATGTCTGGAATTCGTCCAGGTGTGCAGTGACCGGGTTATTCAGTTTCCTGAGGGCCTTGAGCACATCTACGGAAATCTCGCTGGTGCGCAAGATCCGTTTGACCTGTTCCATCACTGCGCTCTCAATCTCATCCGCTGGCAGCATGGGAAGCCCTGATGTCCCTGTCTTGACCTTCTGGTCCTGGATGGACTGGTAATAACGATATTGCTTCTGCGTGCCTGGTTTGTTCTTGCCATAGGGGGTCAAGGCATGACCGTCCGGTGTGAAGATCAAGCCCTTGAGCAACGCTGTCTGCTTCCCCTTGCGCTGACCCTTGCGGCAGCCTCGAGTCGCACCCTTGAGCTTGGATTGCGCTGCCTCCCACATCTCCTGGGTGATGATGGCGTTGTGCTCCCCCTTGTATTCCTGCCCCTTGAAGCGGACCACGCCGTAGTAAATCGGGTTGTTGAGCATCTTGTAGAGGTTGCTCTTGTCAATCAGTTTTCCCGCACGCTCAACGCCATCCTGGGTCTTCCAGCTCTTGGTGCGCACGCCTGCATCCCTGAGATGTTGCAGCAGCATCGTCAGGGAGTTGGAGCGGGTGTAGTCGCCAAACAGCCTGCGCACAATGCACGCCTCGTCCTCGTTGATCACCAGCTTGCGGTCCACCACGTCGTATCCGAGGGGAGGGATGCCACCCATCCACATGCCTTTGGCCTTGCTGGCAGCGATCTTGTCACGGATGCGCTCGCCTGTGACTTCACGTTCAAATTGGGCGAATGAGAGCAGGACGTTGAGCATCAACCGTCCCATGGAGGTGGTTGTGTTGAATTGCTGCGTGACCGAAACAAACGACACCTCATGGGCGTCGAAGACTTCGACCATTTTGGAAAAGTCGGCCAGACTGCGGGTCAAGCGGTCAATCTTGTAGACCACGACCACATCGATGAGCTTGGCATGAATGTCCTGCATCAGGCGTTTGAGGGCAGGGCGCTCCATGTTACCGCCTGAGTAGGCCGGGTCATCGTAGTCTGTAGCCACAGGAATCCAGCCCTCATGGCGCTGGCTTGCAATGTAGGCCTGCCCCGCGTCACGCTGGGCATCGATGGAGTTGTAGTCCTGCTCCAGCCCTTCTTCAGTGGATTTTCGGGTGTACACCGCACACCGCACCCTTGGGCGAGAAACTTCTTCAACACGCGCCATCAACGTCGACCCCCGATGACGGCGTCACTCTTGCGGCTGAGCCCAAAAAAGGCAGGGCCAGACCATTTTTGGCCGGTGATTTCTTGCGAGACAGCGGTGAGGCTGGTGTAGGGGCGTCCCTCGTATTCAAACGTGCCGTCAGACTGCACATTGACTTCGTAGCTCTTGCCCTGAAAGTCGCGCTTGAGCCGCGTGCCGGGCACCAGCTTGAAGGGCTCTTTCTTTTTCTGGACCTTGGCCAGGGGCTTGAGACTGTCAGTGAGTTTCTCAATCCGCGCTTCGTTGCTGGCCAGCAGACTCGGGTTGACCTGGGCGTATTCCAGCTCCTGGATCCGATAGGCCAGGCGACCCTCCAAGTAGGGACGGCGCTGCACCGTGGGTGCCTTGCCGTAGAGCTTGTACCAAAGCGCATTGAGCTCTTTGATGTTCAGGGAGGGCAGGTTGGCGATCTGCGACAGCACAGACTGGCTCATGCGATTTTTGGATGATTTTTGCTTTTCAACGGTCATTCGGTTTCCTTATTTCTCGCCCTTGCGGACTGCGTTTTTGGGAACCGTATGAACGCTCTTGTGGCCAGGCATAGCAAGTTGAATCTGCTTTCTCTGCGCAATTTCCTGGGCAGCCTGGGTACACAGGCGAATGACCCCGAAAGCAAGGATCTGGGCGACCTCTTGCTGGCGCTCGTGCTCTGTCATCTGAGCTGGGTCGATGACGTTGTAGGTGACTTCAATCATGGGGAGATCAGGGGTTGTGGACGGGCAGAAATTTTTGAATTTCGACCCCTAGGCTGTCCTTCCCGATAGCTGCAAGAGTTCACGGCTGACCCACAACGCGCCGTTGCTGGAGGTGCCGCTTCGAACTCAGGAAATTCGCCAAAAGCGGGCCAATATGCGCTGCAAACCCCCAAAAATGGGGATGTTTGCATGGTGTCGATTTGTTCTCTAAAATGGTGTCGAAATCAACACCAAACCCCGATTTGATCCATGAGAACACCCAACCGAGATGACGAGCACCTGCAGTCGCTGAGGGACTACTACGCCAGCAACAGGCGCATTCCCAGCCTTCAGCGCATAGCAGCCCTTTTGGGCTTTTCGTCGCGCTCGGCTGCGGTCAAGCTCATGGGGCGGTTGGCAGACGAGGGGTTTGTTGAGCGCACAGTTGACGACGATGCCTGGATTCCAGGCGGTCGCTTTTTTGCACGACCCATGATTGACGCACCGGTGCCCGCAGGCGTGCCGGTGACGGCCATTGATGTAGGTAGCCAGCCGCTGGTGTTCGACGAGTACCTGGTCAAAAAGCCCAATGAGACGTTTGTCATTCCCATCAAGGGTGACTCCATGATCGAAGCGGGCATTTTTGACGGCGACCTCGCCGTAGTTGAGCGATCAAGCAAGGCCAAGGCCGGTGATTTCGTGATTGCCAATGTCGACAACGAGTTCACTTTGAAAGAGCTCGTGCGGGAGAAGGGGCAATACGCCCTCAAACCCCACAACCAGAAGTACCCCTTGATTCACCCCCAGGGCAGTCTTCAGGTCATAGGAATTCTTGTGGGTTTGGTCAGACGTTACAAGACCTAAGACCAGGTCCACCCGAATTCACCATACAGATAATAAAAATCAGCGCGATAGCGCTGAGGGGTTGCTTATTTTCAAAAACACGATGGAGGACGACAAATGCTAGTTTTCAATGACCGCCACTTCTTGCGTCATATCTCAATGCCCACCCTGCGAGAGTTCACGCAACAACACAAAATCAGCCCCAAGCTGAACATCGACTGGGAGGCCGAAGCTGACACGCTGCATGCCCTTGTCGGCAAGGAGCTTGATCGGCTCGAAGAGTCTCTGGTGCAAGGTGGCCTTGAGATTGAGGCACGCAAAGACCTGGAGCATGACCTCATGCTCTGGCACGATGATTTGAAGCGTGCACACTCCATGTCCAACGCACAAGCGGTGCAGGAATTCCGCTGCATCTGCGCCGATGATCCGCTGGCGCTGGCCGCGTTCGACAACCGCACCGAGCGCGAGATCGCCCTGTGGATGCTGGCCTTTCGGGACAAGGCATTCCGTGACGCCGAGCTGCACCTTGCATTCCAGGCCAAGACCAATGGCAAGTTCTGGAAAAAGCACCTGATTCCTGCCGGGCTCAAGCTCTCCAAGGACCGCGCGCAACTCGAATCGTTTTGTGAGGAGGTCACTAAGCTCTACAAGAAAGTGGGCGCAGGCAAAAGCAGCCACGTCGAGGTTAGCGAGCGCGCCAAGGACAACAGCGTTCAGGTGACCATCTATGTTGAAGGTCCCGTCACCGCGATCGCCCACTTTGAGCAAAGCAACTTCACCCGCGTGACCACGCGCATTGCACTGGAAACGGCGCTGGTGTACCACCCCAAACAAGGCATCGTGGAGTCCATCGTCAAGGGTGGTGCCAAGAACCACGCAGCGGTGCTGCAGTTGTTCGGGGAGCATGTGCTGGGGCAGAAGATCGAGCCCGAGGAGATCGAGAAGAAGTCATTCCGTCTGAATGCGCTGCGCGACGGCATGCTTGAGCCTGTTGTGGACTGGTCTGCCCTTGGCGTAGAGAAGGTGCGCCTGCGCCGTGCCCGCTTCACGCCCATTGGCAGGGCGGGTGTGGCCGTTCAGGTCGAGGCCACACCTGAGATGGACAAGCCCGATGCCATCCAGGAGGCATTGGTGCTGCTCAAGGTCAGCAGCTACTTTGAGGCCGAATACGCCATGGCCTCGGCGACCTTGATCGTGTACATGAAGCCCGACGCCAAGGGCAAGCACGCACACTTCAGCTTTGGGGTGCAATCGTCCGGGTCATCGACCATCAAGAACCTCTCCGAGCGCAATCAGGCGATCGCCCAGTCAGTGCTCAAAGCGCTGGATGTGATCGAGGTGGAAGACGCGCCGGGCGACTTTGAAGCATTTGAACAGATGGCGGCTTGATGAGCCAGGCGCAAATCAATTCAACCCAGGTCCTGTGCCGTCTGCTCGAGATGGACAAGCCACAGATCGACGGACAGTCCTTGTTTGGCCAGTCCGGTGATGCTGCCACGCACCTGATCCGGGAGCGCATGCTGGTACTCGGCAGTTCCAATCAATGGATCAATTGCCCGGAGTGCGGTGTGGAGCTGGCGCGGGTCGTTCGGGACCTGTCCAGCGATCAAATCCTGCTCATGTGTCCCGAGTGCGTGGACGTCACGGCGCCCAGGCACTACTGCACCAACCACAAGGTCTCACTGCCCAAGTTGGTCAACAACCTTGCCTCGGGCTTGGGGCTAGGCAGTGCTGGTCACAAAGTGATTGATCACGAGCAGATCTGGCGACTGGGCACAACGCAGTCGGGCAGGGCCAAGCCGGTGACCTGGTATTTCGCGCGCCAGCTCTACAAACCCGCAGTGGCATACAGGCTTCGTGAGCAGATTCGCCTGGAAAAAACCACCGAGTCCAGCGTCGTGCTCACCAGCACCGATTTGCCGCTGCCAGCGGCATCACCCATCGAGGGCTTTGATGTTCGCTTTCTGGGCATGACCGCGCGCATCAGTCAGAGCCGGTTCGAGTTCTTTGATGAGAGCGCGAGCACGGCCACACAGGTCATGGCAGAGGCAACACCTACGACCACCCTGAAGTACGTTGAATCGCAATCCTGTGTCTGGATGGATTGCGAGCGCTATGAGCTCGAGCCTCGGCAGCGGCTCATCATCATTGCACTGCTGGAGGACCTGGACCACGAGCTCGACAAGGACGCTTTGCAGCGCAAGTGTGGATCCCAGTCGCAGAGCTTCTCCCCGAGCAAGGAGTTCGAGCGCAACAAGTCGGTCTACAAACGATTCATTCGCTACCTCCGGGACGATGAGCGTTACCAATTGCTGATCCCGCTGGAGGATCAGACCCACTGATTTCCATTGGTTTGCAGTTGCCAATGTTTCACCAGGTTCAGACACTCGGCTGGCCGAGTTTTTTGCAAGCACAATGGGACCGAATATTGAAGCGAGCGGCAGTTACCGACCCATAGCGGACATAGGGTAGAAGGGCATTTGCGGCTGCTTCGACCCATTGCGGTCGACCTAGATGAACAAACCTAACTGCTGAAAATTAGAAATCTGGCAGGGAATACCCCAATTGTAGACGACCGGTCTAATATTAAACTGATTTTCACTTATGCGTGGTGAGGCCTAGCCCGTCTGCACAAAGCAACATTGAGACACCTCAACTGCAACCAGGAAAGACACAGTTCAAATGCCTGAGCAAGAGCGACTGCTAACTTTGAATCAAGTCAGTAAGAATTTTGGTGGCGTACAAGCCGTTAAGAATTTGAGCTTTGATGTGAACTCAAATGAGATTGTGGGATTGATTGGTCCTAACGGATCCGGAAAATCTACGTCGGTGAATTTGATTTCAGGATCTGTGCCACCGAGCTCAGGTGACATTGTTTGGCGAAACCAAAATGTCAACAAACTGCCCATCAGTCAGCGCGTACCAATGGGCTTATCTCGAACATTTCAAACCACGAGCTTACTTTCAGAGTTCAGTGTGCTCGAGCAAGTTTTGACTGCTTGCCATACAAGTTATCGCGTCTCACCGTGGCGTTCAGTTCTGCGAACGAAAGAAGCGAGAACTCAAGATGCCGAACAAAGAGCCAAGGCACAGGAGTTGGTGGAGTTTGTTGGATTGGGTGACGTAATGAACGATCCAACATCAACAATTTCATCAGCTCAACAGCGACTACTGATGATCGCAACTGCAATGGCAGCTGACCCAAAACTGATCTTGCTGGATGAGCCTGCGGCTGGAATGGTGGCAAAAGAGCGTAAAGAATTGGCCGAAGTCATCATACGTATTCGCAATAAAGGCTTGGCTGTTTTAGTCATCGAGCATCACATGGGGCTGATTATGGAAGTCTGCGATCGCATTGTGGTGCTGAATTTCGGTGAAAAAATAGCAGAAGGCAGGCCTGAGGAAATCCAGCGTAACGCAGCAGTGATTGAAGCATATTTGGGAGGGGTGCATTGATGCTAAATATTAAAAATCTCACAGCTGGTTATGGAAAAGTAAATGTGCTGCACGGCATCAGTCTGGAAGTGAAAGAACGTGAATGTGTAGCGCTTATCGGAGCAAATGGAGCAGGGAAAAGTACCACCTTGCGATGTATCTGTGGCCTTAACGAAGTTCGTTCAGGAAGTATTGAATTCTTGGGAGAAAGATTGGATGGTCTAAGTGGGCATGCAATTGTCCGCAAAGGAATCACCATGTGCCCTGAAGGTAGACAAGTATTTGCAGAAATGTCTGTTGTCGAAAATTTAGAAATGGGTGCACACACACGCAGCGATAACGAGCAAAAAAGTGATGTGGAAAAAATGCTCGATCTTTTTCCTGTTTTGCGCCAACGAGCCAAGCAAAGGGCAGGAACGCTTTCAGGCGGTGAGCAAGAGATGCTGGCGATAGCAAGGGCACTCATGGCCAGGCCAAAACTTTGCATCTTTGATGAACCTTCATTAGGTCTAGCACCCAAAATTGTTGAAGAAGTTGAGCAGATTTTGGCGCGCATTAAGGCAATGGGAACAACCATCGTTTTAGTCGAACAAAACGCAGCCATGGCATTGCGCTTGGCAGATCGTGCGTATGTATTGGAAGCGGGCGAAGTTGTGCTTCAAGGCACAGGGCAAGAATTAAAAAATGATCCGCAAGTGAGTAAAGCCTATTTGGGCTACTGATGCAGTAACGACCCCCCAATGTTGGGTATTTGAAATTTTTAACAGGAGACAAAAATGAAACTGAAAAAACAGATGACTTTAGTAGCGCTGGTGATCAGCGCGGCCTTGATTCCAGCTGTTCATGCAGCAGATGAAGTCTTGGTACTCGGAGTTAACGATGCGTTGACTGGTGGTGGTGCTGTTTATGGATTGCCACAAGCTAACGCAGTTCAAATGGCTGCAGATGAGATCAATGCAGCTGGGGGTATCAAGGCTGGTTCAACTACCTACAAACTTAAAGTCATCACATCGGACGACAAGGCTAACCCCACTGAGGCAACAAACAGTGTGCGGAAGCTGATTGACCGTGACAACGTGAAATACCTTGTGGGTTTTTGCTGCTCCGGTTCAACAAGTGCAGTCGCCTCATTCATGGCCAAAGAGGATGCAGTCATGCTAGTGGGCAATGCTGCCGAACGTACCATCACAGCCCAAGGAATTCCGAACGTCTTTCGGACACGTCCACCAGCAGACTTTACTGGTGCAGCAGCCGGAACGTTTGTCGCACAAAAGGGTGCTCGAAATGTGGCTGTCATCGGCGCACTAGAAGTTGGGTTTTACACCCAATATGTTGATGCATTCGAAAAGGAGCTGAACAAGGCTGGCGGCAAGATTGTAGCCAGAGAAGCGTTTGGACTTCGTGATCGCGATATGACACCGCAATTGACGAAAATCCGTGGACTCAAACCTGACGCAATTTTGGTTGTCGGCTACGTTGAGCCCGCAGCATTTGTTTACCGTCAGGCGGTTGAGTTGGGCATGAATGTTCCGCGCTATGGTTTTACGAGCGGAAGCGAAGAGCAGTTTCTCAAGGTGGTAACAAGCGCACAAATGGAAGGTGTTTGGGATCTCCGTCCAACAGAGCTCACCATTGAAGCGTTGGGACCACAAGCCAAGGCTTACGATGCCAATTACAGGAAAAAGTTCAACCAATCGCCAACACCTAGTTCTCCCTATGCCTACGACCAAGTGTACGTGCTGAAAAATGCAATTGAACGTGCAGGCAGTGCAAAGGACGCCAAGAAAGTCGCAGATGCTGTACGTACTTTGCCAATTCCCAAGGAAGCCGTCATGAAGTACATGCCTAACGATGGTGGCGCAATTTTCGATCAGAACGGCCAAGCCTACACGTCCAATGGCGCTTTCCAGTGGCAAAAAGGTAAGTGGGTCTTCGTGTCCGAGTTGCCATCGGATAACAAAGCTTATTCGCAGTTCTTGCGCAGCATTCGCAAATAAGTTTAGAGCTTTATTGGTGAACCACCCGCGACTCAGTCACAAACTGAGTCGCGATGGTTTCTGTCTCCCGAAGATGCGTTATTCGAACGGTGAAATGCGATGAATGAATTACTCCAACAAATATTCAATGGACTTGCCATTGGTTCCGTCTACACGTTGGTAGCACTCGGACTTACCGTGGTATTTGGAATATTAGGTATTGCGCATTTTGCACATGGCTCGTTGGCCATGTTTGGGGGCTACTTAACGTTCGTATTTTCGACAACGATGGGCCTTCCCCTGTTTGCAAGCATGGCATTGGCTATGCCTGTTGGCGCTGTGTTGGGGATGCTAATTGAGCGCTTGGCATATCGACCAGTACGTGACGCACCTCACATCAATGCCTTCATCATTGCTTTGGGACTGACAATGATGCTGGAGGGTGGGAATTTGCTTTTGTTTGGAGCCGATCAGGTAATCATTCAAACGCCTTATCAGAAGGTATTTGATTTGGGTGGCATCTTCGTTGCACAGCTCCGCATGGTAGTCATCGTGACTTCGGTCACATTGGTTGCGATTGTGACTTTCCTTCTTTTAAAAACGAAAACCGGAAAATCTGTTCGTGCAGTGGCTCAAAACCGGCATGCGGCTGTGCTGATGGGCGTGAATGTGAATTTAGTCTCTTCAGTGGTGTTCGCTATTTCATCTGCTCTTGGGGTTGCTGCTGGAGCACTAATTGGCGCTTTGCTAGCGCTTGCACCTGGTGTGGGTGAAAGTTTCGCGGTGAAAGGTTTTGCCGTGTTGATATTGGGTGGACTTGGGTCATTGCCAGGTGCTATTTTGGGCGGCTTGGTGTTGGGTGTCAGTGAATCCTTAGCAGCAGGTTTTTTATCATCAGCCTACAAGGATGTGATTTCCTTCTTAATCATGATCTTGGTCTTGCTGGTCATGCCACAAGGCTTGATGGGGAAAAAATGATGCGCATTCTCAACAAACCTTTGCTGTTCAGCGTAGCCGCCGTAGCCGGCGCTTTGGCTATGCCACATGCCTTCAAATCTCCCTACTACATTCATTTGATGACCTTGGCTTTGATTTGGATTGTGCTTGCGCAAGGCCAAAATTTAACGCAAGGTTTTGTGGGTTATGTGTCGATCGCACAAGCAGGATTTATGGGCATAGGTGCTTACATATCCACTCTCTTGACAATGAACTTTGGGGTTTCGGTTTGGGCAACTTTAGTGGTTGCTCCTTTACTGACTGGCGCTATGGCTATCTTTGCGGGCTATCCGAGCCTGCGCGTAAAAGGACACTACTTTTCAATCGTCACGTTGGCGTACAACATGGTCATTTTTATTGTGTTGATGACATTTAGCGCTCTCACCGGCGGAGAGGCAGGCATACCTGATGTGCCCCGCCCAAGTGAGTTGACACTCTTTGGCCATGTCTTTAGTTTCGAGGGGCGCAGTAACCTCAACTACTATGCTTTGGCTTTGACTGCCGCAGTGCTGGCGACCACCTGTTGTGCCTTTGTGTTGCACTCCCGCGCAGGCAGAGTGATGTTGGCCATACGTCAAAACGAAGACCTGGCAGAAGCCATGGGTGTCGTAACTTCACGGTACAAGTTATTTGCATTTGTGTTGAGTTCAATTTTGGCTGGTTTGGCTGGGACTCTTTATGCTCATTACATAGGCTTTTTAAATCCTGAACCTTTCGGCGTCGATCAATCTCTGAACATTATCTTGGCAGTCATTTTGGGCGGCTGCGGAACGCTAACAGGCCCTATTGTGGGCGCAGTTTCAGTCACATTTTTGCCTGAGCTTTTACGATTTGCTGACAGTTTTCGGCTTATCACATATGGATTAATTTTAGTTGTGGCGACTATTTTCTTGCCTAAAGGGCTGGTGCCTTTGGTTGCCTCCATGTGGCGTTGGACAAGAGCAAGTCAACCCACTGCAAGTCAGAACAAGCCTGTCAGCAAGGCATGAAGAAATGATCATTGACACTGAAGAGCTGTCTAAACGCACGTCTAGCGTCATCGAAGAAGCAGATCAATTTGCTCAAAGACACCTGGCCCCGAATGCCGCTCAATGGGGGAGAGGTCTTTTTGATCGGAGTGCTTTATTTGAGCCTGCTGGATCGGCAGGATTATTGAGCCTACAAGTTCCGCTTGAATTCGGAGGATCTGATTTGTCATTCACTGACAAAGTCAAGGTTCTGTACAAGCTAGCGCGGATTGATTTCAGTGCTGCTATGGCATTAGTGAATTCACACAACGTTGCAGTGCAGCTTGTAAAGGCATCCCCCCATCAGTTGGCACCCCGATATGTGCGTGATTTACTAAGCGGCAGCATCGTTGCATGCACTGCACTTACAGAACCGGACGCCGGATCTGATTTGGGTCAAATCAGAACTACTGCCATCCGAAGTGGAGATGGTTGGTTGCTTAACGGTTCAAAGACTTGGATCATCAATGCTGTTCATGCTGACGGTGTAGTCGTTTACGCTCAGACTCAAGTGGGTTCAGGCGTCAAGGGAATTGCGGCATTTTTTATCAGTGCTGATTCACCAGGATTCGAGCGCGTTGCCGTTACAACTAACAGTGCCCTGAGCAGCATGGGTATTGGTGGATTTCGATTGACAAACGTCTATTGCGATTCATTTCACCTCTTGTATCAGCCAGGCCAGGCGTTTGTTGACATCATGGGTGCTATCAACCGTGCGCGCACTTATGTTGCGGCAATGTGTTGCGCTATGGTGTCTCAAGCTTTATCCGATGTGAGCGTTTATGGTCATAAGCGAACTGCATTTGGCCAGTCTTTGGATCAATATCAAGGATGGCGATGGCAGGTAGCACAAGCTGCAACTGCATTACAAGCAGCTGAGCTCTTGGTGAAGGATGCCTGTGACCTCATTGACAAGGGTCGAGAGGTTCAAACTGCTGCTGCTCAAGCCAAACTGTATGCAACAAGTATGGCTCAGACGCAATTGGGATCTCTCTTGCATGCTATGGGTGCTGAAGGATTTTTAGATCGCTATGCTTTTTTAAGACATCTCACTGCAGCACATACAGCTTCGTTAGCTGATGGATCGACTGCGATGCTGCTTGAGCGTGTGGCAAATGACTTTCGTTTCAAACCAGGAGCAGTTTAAATGCGCGTCTTTCAAATTGAAGGGGAATGGGGAATTGACCATTTGAAACTTTCTCAGCGTCCTGAGCCGAAAGCGAAAGACGGTGAAGTCTTAGTGCGAATGCGCGCCTCTTCGCTCAATTACCGCGACCTTGTCGTACCCGAGCGCGGCTATGGTAGCTATACCGGTCAATTGCCATTGATTCCCATCTCTGATGGGGTTGGGGAAGTCATTGATGTTGGAGCAGGCGTTACGCGTGTTCGAGTAGGTGACCGAGTCTGTCCCACTTACTTTCAGGGTTGGATCGCGGGCGATCCAGATTTGCAGAGACTCACCCAATCTCTGGGCGGGCCAATTGATGGGACCATGACGGAAGTGATGTGTCTTTCTGAACAAGGTGTGGTGCCAGTACCTGAATACCTGAGCGATTTCCAAGCTGCAAGTCTTCCTTGCGCCGCATTGACTGCCTGGAGTGCTGTTGTTACTTATGGTCACGTAAAGTCAGGTGATCGAGTTCTAGTACAAGGATGTGGCGGAGTTGCTTTGTTTGCACTGCAGTTCGCTAAAAGTTTAGGAGCTCATGTCACCGTCATAAGCTCAAGCGCTGAGCGAATGGATCGGGCAATCGCTTTGGGTGCTGATGCCGTCATCAATTACCGTGAACAGCCCGAATGGGCCAAAGCTACACGCGAGATTACTCAGGGACGTGGATACGATTTGATTTTGGAGTTGGGAGGTGAAAAAACACTTCCACAGTCTCTTCGCTGCATTCGTCCAGGCGGTACTTTGGCGATGATTGGCATCTTGTCTGGAAGCAGTGTCAACACCTCCTTGGGCCACATTATCACCCGCCAAGTTCGCCTTCAGGGTGTGACGGTTGGGCACCGTGATGGCATGGAGGCCATGTTGCGCGCCATGTCACAGCACAAAATCGTTCCCGTGACCGACAGAGTCTTTGCATTCGAGGAGCTTAAAGAAGCCATGACGTATTTGAAGAGTGGCGCACAGTTCGGCAAAGTCTGTATTGCCCATTAAAAATGGGGGTCTGATGTTAATTCCTATTCAACCAATCAACGTTGACCCTGAAAAAATTGCGTTTCAGATGTGCGAGAGTGGTGAACAAGTCACATTTGCACAGCTCGATGGTCGAGCCAATCAAGTTGCTCATCTGGTGTCGGATCTAGGCATCCTTCCAGGCGAACACGTGGCTGTTCTAATGAACAACTGCCGCGAATTACTAGAACTTTGCTTTGGTTTGGATAGATGTGGTGTGTATTACACGCTGATCAGTACACGCCTGACGAGCGAAGAGATTGATTACATCATCCGTGACTGTGGTGCTCGCTTGTTTGTTTATTCGGCCGCTTTGGAGTCTGTTGACCAAGCGTTTTTCTCAAAGCTGCCGAAGACGTTGAAGTGCATGAGCGTAGGAGCATGTGCTGATAAAAGGGCGCACGGAGATTGGGTAGCTGAATGTGCGATCAAGCCTACTTCTGCCAATCCACAAGCTTTGCAAGGCAGTGACATGCTTTACTCGTCGGGTACAACTGGACGCCCGAAAGGCGTGCTGTGGCCATTACCCAGGTCAGCTGCAGGACAACAAACCATGTTGGTGAAGCTGCTGCCGCCACTGTTTGGATACGATGCCGACAGTCATTACCTGTCGACCGCACCTCTTTACCATGCCGCACCATTGCGTCACAGCATGACGGTCATCAAAATGGGAGGGACCGTCACGGTCATGGAGCGGTTTGACCCACTGCTAGCTCTGCAGACCATTGAGCGATGCCGCATCACCCACAGCCAATGGGTACCGACCATGTTTGTGCGATTGTTAAAGCTTGACCTATCGATACGAGAAAAATTTGATTTGTCATCCATGAAAATGGCTGTTCACGCAGCCGCGCCTTGTCCTGTTGATGTCAAAGAGAAGATGATTGACTGGTGGGGCCCTATCGTGCACGAATACTATGCTGGCACTGAAAACAATGGGTTTTGTAGCATCACACCTTCTGAGTGGCTGGAGCACAAAGGCTCAGTAGGTCGCGCTTCGCAAGGAAAATTGCATATTTGTGATGAAGAGGGTGTTCCTCTAGACGTGGGTCAAACAGGGGCTGTTTATTTCTCAGATGGTCCCCAGTTCACTTATCACAATGACCCAGCCAGTACAGCGCAAACCCGCAACTCTCGGGGATGGACTACTCTTGGTGACATTGGCTATCTGGACGAGCAGGGCTACCTTTATTTGGTTGACCGAAAAGCCTTCATGATCATCAGTGGAGGAGTTAATATTTACCCTCAAGAAATTGAAAATGTGTTGCTGCAACACCCGAAAGTGATGGATGCTGCTGTGGTTGGCGTCCCAAATAGTGATTGGGGCGAGGAAGTTAAAGCCGTCATACAACCAGTTCATGCATCCGATATTGGTCCAGCTCTGGCAGAAGAACTGCAGTCATTCTGTCGCGAAAAATTAGCAGACTTTAAATGTCCGAGATCTATAGATTTCGACTTGGAGTTACCTCGTTTACCAACAGGTAAGCTTTATAAAAAATTGGTCAAAAAACGCTACTGGCCTCAATAAGCCTTAGTAAAAAAATCATATGCCAATCGGAGAGTCCTACGTGTCAGAAAACCACAGCAGTCATGTTATGTCGAGCCCTAGCAGAAGCGACAGTCGTGCCGCAACACGAACAGATACTCGCAACGCTTTGGTTTGGTGTGGAACTGAACTTTTGACCGAACGCGGGTTTCAAATAACAGGTATTGATGAAGTGCTTAAGCGCGTGGGCGTGCCCAAGGGCTCCTTCTATCATTACTTTAAAAGTAAAGATCATTTTGGGCACGCTGTAATCGATAACTACGAAGCGTATTACGCAAAGAAAATGGATCGAATTTTTGGTGACACTTCACAGTCACCGTTGCAGAGATTAGTGAACTTCACCGTGAATGCTAAAAATGGCATGGTGAAGTTTGACTTCAAGAGGGGCTGCCTTATCGGCAATCTTGGTCAAGAACTTGCTGCCCTAGATACCCAGTTTCGCGAAAGGCTGGAGGGTGTTTTGGTCTCCTGGGAAAAACGTGTTTCAGACTGCTTGAGTGAGGCTATCGATATCGGAGAACTGGCACCTGGGCAAGATCCCCAAGAACTCTCGCGTTTTTTCTGGGTCGGTTGGGAGGGCGCGATATTGCGGTCAAAACTTATGCGGAGTTTGGAGCCGATAGACCAATTCACATCCATTTTCTTTAGATCTGTATTGATTCGTTGATTTCTTGAACATGCCCTCAGACCTGAAGACCAGCTCTAATCAATTCGTTCTTGCGCTCGATCAAGGTACCAGTTCCAGCAGGGCGCTGGTCTTTAACCGCCGCGGTGAGGTTGTGGCTCAGGCACAAAAGCCATTGACACAACATTACCCCCAACCTGGATGGGTAGAACACGACGCTTTGGAAATTTGGCAAAGTCAACTGAGTGTGGCAAAAGATGTCATTGATCAGATTGGCTCATCGGGATCAATCATCACTCTCGGAATTACTAATCAGAGAGAAACAACGGTCATATGGCACCGCAAAACGGGTCTGCCAATTCACCGAGCATTGGTGTGGCAAGACCGTCGAACAGCTTCAGAGTGTGAGCGTCTGCGATTGGCGGGTTACGCTGGCCTGATTCAGGCCAAGACGGGCTTGGTTTTAGATGCCTATTTCAGCGCCACTAAGATCGCTTGGTTGCTTGAGAATGTCCCAGGAGCACGCTCCATGGCTGAAGCTGGAGAACTGGCTTTTGGCACCATAGACAGTTGGTTGCTTTGGAATCTCACACGTGAAGAGCCAAGCTCAAGCAATCAATTGTCCGTGCACGCGACAGATGTATCTAATGCTTCGCGCACCATGCTGTGGAATATCCATCAAGGTGATTGGGACGCTGAGTTACTTGAACTTTTTCGAATCCCACGCACTCTATTGCCCGAAGTTCGTCCAAGCAGCGGAGATTTTGGGCCTGCCCGCCAACTAGGTGGCATACCTATCATGGGCATAGCTGGAGACCAACAAGCGGCAGCGTTTGGCCAAGCTTGTTGGAGCCCAGGCATGGTGAAAAACACCTATGGAACTGGTTGCTTTTTACTTTGCAACACAGGCTTACAAGCAGTGTCATCACAGCACCATTTACTCAGCAGTGCTGCGTGGAAATTGAGTCAGCCGCAAATAAGTCCAACTCAATACTGCCTTGAAGGTAGTGTTTTTATGGGTGGGGCCATCGTTCAATGGCTGCGTGATGAATTGGGCATCATTTCCCAATCACACGATGTTGAAACTTTGGCGAGCAGTGTTCCAGATAACGGCGGTGTCATGTTGGTTCCCGCCTATACAGGGTTGGGTGCACCTTATTGGGATGCATCTGCGCGGGGTAGCTTGCTTGGCTTGACAAGAGGCAGTAACAAAGGTCATGTTGCCCGCGCAGCCTTGGAGGGAATTGCTCACCAAGTCTGTGATGTTTTGCACGCCATGTCGGCAGACTTGTCCGCGCAGTCTGGCACTGAAATTTTGGAATTACGTGTAGATGGCGGAGCGAGCCAAAATAATCTTCTACTCCAAACACAAGCCAATTTGCTGCAGATTCCTGTGATTCGGCCACAGATCACTGAGACAACAGCCTTGGGCACAGCTTACTTGGCGGGACTTGCAGTGGGTTATTGGAAAAGTCAAAATGAATTGACACAGTTTTGGAAAATTGATCGTCGCTTTGATCCAGAGCCAGGCAGTGATTTATGGCGTCGCAATGAGCGAGAACGCTGGGCTACCGCCATAGAAAAGTCACGAGGTTGGGGGTAAATGTACAAATCAAATAACTACAAAGAAACTAGCAGCACTCAAGGCCTTAGTCGAGACCACACTTGGCAAGCGTTGTGTCAACAACCGATATGGGATATTTGTGTTGTTGGAGGTGGCGCTACTGGGTTGGGTACAGCATTAGACGCAGCGTCCCGCGGTTTCAGCGTTGTATTGGCAGAAGCTGAAGACTTTGCCAGCGGAGCCAGCTCTCGATCTTCGAAAATGTTACACGGCGGTGTGCGCTACCTGCAGCAGCTCGACTTTTCTCTTGTTAAGGAGGCATTGCACGAGCGGGCGACTGTACTTGCGAATGCACCACATGTTTCTCGAATATTGCCATTTGTAATACCCTGTGAAAATTTAGCGCACGCGGCTTTTTATGGCAGTGGACTTAAACTTTATGACTTGCTTGCTGGTCAGCACAATGTTGGCCGTTCGCATTACATCCCTTCAAAGAATATCAGCGAACAAGCCAGCGCCCTAAAAGCCAGCGCTCATGGCATCCAATACTTTGACGGGCTATTTGATGACGCTCGTTTAGCGCAATCAATCGCGCGCAGCGCGCGACAGCGGGGTGCAGTATTGATGAATTACTGCCATGCTGAGATGGATGGTCAAACTGATGATGACACTGATTTGATCAGCCTTAAACGTAAGGACACTTCTGCGCAGCACACCTTACGCGCCCGATGCACCATTTTTGCCACCGGCGCTTGGAGTGGGGAGCGAGTGGCGGTTGCTCGTGGAAGTCACATTGTTTTAAGCGATATTGGCCTTGCAAGTGGGGTCTTGGTACCCAAAACGCCTGATGGCCGTGTTCTCTATATGCTTCCATGGCTTGGGCACACCTTAATCGGGACGACTGATATCGGAGTCAGCAATCCAGACTACAGCGACACCGCACCGCAAGATGATATTGATTGGTTGCTGCGAACGGCCAGCCATGCCCTGAAAAAGCAGCTTGATGCATCGCAAATTACAGCAAGTTTTGTTGGCTACCGTCCATTGGTTCGGATACCAGGATCCGATAAAAGCTCGTCCCAATTTTCACGAGCTCATCTTGTTGAGCGCATAGGGGAGCGAACTTTGCGTGTGGTCGGCGGCAAATGGACAACCTATCGCCGCATGGCCCAAGATGCATTGGATGCAGCAATCGAACATGGAATTTTGCCAAAAGGTAAACCATGCATCACAGATCAACTTGTTCTAAGCCCTAACCCCTTACTTGACAATGCATGGCTCACTCAAGGTCAATGGAGCGATCAAGAGTTACAAAAATTCGTAAAAAGCGCAGTTGATGACGAAGCTGCCTGTAGCTCTGAAGATATTCTTTATCGCCGGCTGCGTACAGGTTTTACAGACCAATCACTAACTCGTGCATTGCAACCTAAAGTTGATCAGTTTCTAAAGACATTTTGAAGACGATTGAATAGGTGCTGTCGGTCGCCAGTTCACGTTGACCTTCAGCTTTCAGCCTAGATTAGAAATTTGGGCGCGCGCCCGAATGACCCCTTATGGCCGATTGCTGCCGATCCCGGACTTTGCTTCGACTTTGTGAATCAACGGAGCATCCAATCACCTAGAGCGGTGGCAGCAACCTAGACGGCATCTACGAGCAATACAGAACATAAATCTTCACCCGGTTCAGACGCCAGTCTGGCCGGGTTTTTTGCATTTGGGGCGTTCGAAACGCTTTTGAGTAACGCCCCTGAGTAGTCTGAGTAACGCCTGGCGCACCCCCCTTCGAGAGGATCACCTCCATCGGTCAGCAATGCACAGCAAGTGTTGTCAACCGGTGGTTTTTAACTCTCAAAGGAGCTGCACATGCAGACAGAAGCAAGCAGGTCACGGCACCTGACCCAGCAGGAGCTCGCCATCCGTTGGAACAAGTCCGTACACACAGTCGAGCGCTACCGCTCTGATGGCGTTGGCCCGGTCTATCTCAAGATCGGCGGCAAGGTCATGTACCGACTCGAAGACATCGAGGCCTACGAGCACGAATGCTTGTACGCCAACCCCCATTCCCGTCTTGCAAGCGCGGAGGCCTAAGCGATGTCAAACCTCATGGTCTATCCCGCAGAGATTGCGGAAATGTCGGTCAACCAGCTGGCCGCACTGCCTCACGCCAAGTTGCTCGAGGCCACCACCAACCTCGATGAGCTCCTGAAGTGGGCCAAGGAAAACCGCCAAAAGCTCGACGCCGCCATGGAGCTGCGCTTTGGTGGCCAGGGCCGCAGCGCATTGCACGAGTCAGGACGCGACTTTGGCTCGACCCACTTCAACGACGGCCCGCTGTCGGTGAGTTACGACCTGCCCAAGCGCGTGAGCTGGGATCAGGAAAAGCTCAAAGCGATAGCCGAACGCATTGCGGCCGCAGGCGAGCCCCTGTCCGAGTACATCGACGTGGAGTTCTCGGTGTCGGAAAAGCGTTTCACGGCCTGGCCCACGAACATGAAAGAGCAGTTCATGGATGCCCGCACGGTCAAGGGTGGTAAGCCCGCGATCAAGGTCGAGTTCAACGGTGTGGAGGTGCAGTGATGTCTTTGCCCATCATCTCCGCAGAAGAGCGCCTGCGCGAAAAACACAGCGCCAAGATTTGCCTGGTCGGCATCCCCGGCATTGGCAAAACCAGCCAGCTGCACACGCTGCCCGCCAAGGCCACCTTGTTTGTGGACCTTGAGGCAGGTGACCTGTCCGTCAAATCCTGGACGGGGGACTCGGTGCGTCCACGCACTTGGCAGGAGTTCCGCGATCTCGTGGTGTTCCTCGCTGGCCCCATGCCGACTGCGACCAAGGACCAGACGTTCTCGCAGGCGCATTACGACCACGTGTGCGAGAAGTACGGGGATCCGGCGCAGCTGGCCAAGTACGACTACTACTTCGTCGACAGCCTCACGGTGCTCTCGCGCCTGTGCCTGGCCTGGTGCAAGACCCAGCCGCAGGCCTTCAGCGAAAAAACCGGCAAGCCCGACAGCCGTGGTGCCTATGGCCTCTTGGGCCAGGAAATGATCGCCGCGCTCACCCACTTGCAGCACGTTCGCGACAAGCACGTGATCTTCGTGGCCATTCTGGAAGAGAAGACCGATGACATCGGCCGACGCACCTTCCAGCTGCAGCTCGAAGGCAGCAAGACCGCACTGGAGTTGCCGGGCGTGCTCGATGAGGTCATCACCCTGTCTTCCATCAAGGACGAGAACGGCGGCAGCTACCGCGCCTTTGTCACCCGCGCCGACAACCCCTATGGCTTTCCGAGCAAGGACCGCTCGGGCCGCCTGGACGCGCTCGAAGCACCCGATCTGGGGCAGCTCATCAACAAGTGCCTGAACGTGAACCCTGCGGCAAACGCCCAGACCTTCACAGCCCAAACACAACAACCCATTGCTTAAGGATTCGACATGAACACCACCCACACCACTGGTTCCAGCTGGAACGACTTCAACGACGCACAGTCCCAGCAAGGCGCCTTTGACCTGATCCCCAAGGGCACCATCGTGCCGGTGCGCATGTCCATCAAGCCCGGTGGCTTTGACGACTACACCCAGGGCTGGACCGATGGCTACGCCACGCAGTCCAACGAGACGGGCGCCGTGTACCTGGCAGCCGAGTTCGTGGTGACGGCTGGCCAGTACGCCAAGCGCAAGATGTGGACAAACATCGGTCTGCACTCGGCCAAGGGACCGGCCTGGGGGCAGATGGGACGCGGCTTCATCCGCGCCTTGCTGAACAGCGCCCGCAATGTCCATCCGCAGGACAACTCTCCGCAGGCCTCCGCTGCCCGTCGCATCAACGGATTTGTGGACCTTGATGGCGTCGAATTCCTTGCCCGCGTGGATGTTGAAAAAGATGGCCGGGGGGACGACCGCAACATCGTGCGCCTGGCTGTGGAACCCGACCACAAGGACTACGCCGCCTTCATGGGCGTGCCCAGCAAGGTGAGCCCAGGCGGTGGCAACTCCGGTGCACCGGCAGCGGCAACTCCGGCCTTTGCGGGCAACGCCCACGTTCCCCAGGCCCGCCCTGCAGCGCCTGCGACCTCTGGCAAACCGAGCTGGGCTCAGTAACAGGCGAGGGGCATGAAATGTTGGGTCTGCTCACGGGAGGCCAGGGGCTTCCTACACACAGACACCCGGCAACGGGTGGGTTCGCCCGCCCGTTACCCCATCGACTGGGTGTTTTGCTCTGGGCGCTGCCAGCGTGCGTTTCACCGCATGTACGGCAGCTGGGTCAGGGCATTGGACAACGACACGCCAGCGGAGGCGCTCATGGTTGACGCCACAGAACTCGAGCTGGAGTGCATGCGCAAGTGCCTGAAGTTCTTCGGTGAAGCGGCGTCCGAGATTGGCTTTGACAAGCCGCTGGGCAGCTACAGCGAGGAAGAGGCGCTTCGCGTCATCAACGCCATCGTCACAGGCTACGTCGAAGCCATGACGCAGGCACATGAAAAAACCAAATATCCACCCGTTCGCATGACGGCCAAGCCTGTGCACGACCCCATCAAGGATGCGGCGGCTCAGGCGTTCTCAACCAACCCGTTTGCGGACATGGAGGATGACTTACCTTGGGAGGTGAAGCCATGATGGACTTCAACTCGAATGCAAGCGTGAGCGGACAGATCGAATGGTTGATCGATCACGCCATGCAAAAGAAAAACGAAGCGAGCACGCCCCGCACCTACCTGGGGGGCTCACGACTGGGCGCGGCCTGTGAGCGCCAACTCCAGTACGAGTTCGTAAAGGCACCGGTGGACCAGGGCAAGGGCTTTTCGGGCCGCATCCTGCGCGTCTTTGAGCGCGGGCACCAGACCGAGGACATGGTCATTGGCTGGCTGCGCATGGCGGGCTTTGACCTCAAGACCCACAAAAGTGATGGCCACCAGTTCGGCTTCTCGCTCGCACAGGGCCGCCTTCGCGGGCACATCGATGGCATCTTGCTCGGTGGCCCCGAGGGTTTTGCGTACCCCGCGCTGTGGGAGAACAAGTGCCTGAGCGCCAAGTCCTGGAAGGACCTGGTCAAGCACAAGCTGGCGGTCTCCAAGCCCGTCTACGCCGCGCAGGTCGCGGTGTACCAGAGCTACCTGGATCTGCATGAAAACCCGGCGCTCTTCACAGCCGTGAACGCCGACACCATGGAGATCTACGCGGAGCTGGTGCCTTTTGATGCGCAACTGGCGCAGCGCATGTCAGACCGAGCCGCACGCATCCTCAAGGCCACCGCAGTGGGCGAGTTGCTGCCGCGCGCCTTTATGGACCAGACGCACTTCGAGTGCCGCTTCTGCTCCTGGGCGGACCGCTGCTGGAGAGGTGCGTGATGGTGATCGATCCCAGAAAGCTGCACAAGCCAGCCCAGCCGCTGGTCAGGATTTCCGCCATCTTTCAGATGCTCTCGCGCCAGGCACAACCCCAGTGCCCAGAGGCCAATCTGGTGGTCGGAATGATTTGCCAGGCCATCCACGACTGCCTGTACGCCACGCCTGTGGAGCAAAGCCGAGCTTGGAATTTCATGCACGACGAGCGCCTGGACATCTGGGCGGGCACCGTCAGCCTTGATGCCAACTTCATCCGTGAGGTGGCGCTCAAGACCGGATTCATGAGCCCGGAGGCGCCAACGCGCGCCATCAAGAAAAACAAGAAGGGGGAAAAGAGTGCTTGATTTCAATGAACAGGGCGATGCGACAGAGCGCAAGGGGCCGGGCGATGCGGGGCAGATGCGCGAGCGGGTGAGAGCCGCATTGCTTGACAACGCCGAGAGCGTGCTCACACACCTGCTGCCCGCAGGCGTGATCCGGCGCAACTGCTTTTATGTGGGCAACGTCTATGGCGCGGCAGGCGACAGCCTGGAGGTGGTCCTGAGTGGCCCCAAGGCCGGACTGTGGACCGACAGGGCGGAGGGTACCGGTGGCGATCTGTTCCACCTGATTGCCGGTAACCGGCATCTGGACATCAAAACCGAGTTCTCGCGGGTTATCGAGGTGGCGCAGGAGATTTTGGGCATGCCCAGGCTTGACATCCCCAAGGCAAGGGCCAAGAAATCGGGCCCCGCCGTCGATGAGCTGGGAGTGCCCACGGCCAAGTGGGAGTACCAGGACGCCAGCGGCAAGCTGATCGCCGTGGTCTCGCGCTATGAACCGGAACCCGGCAAGAAGGAGTTTCGGCCTTGGGATGTCAAAAAGCGCCGCATGGCACCTCCCACCCCCAGGCCGCTGTACAACCAGCCGGGCATGCTCGCCGCCGAGACGGTCATCCTGGTCGAGGGCGAAAAATGCGCCCAGGCGCTGATTGATGCCGGGTACTGCGCGACGACTGCCATGCAAGGGGCTAACGCGCCGGTGGACAAAACCGACTGGCGTCCGCTTGAGGGCAAAGCGGTGCTGATCTGGCCGGACAAGGACGCTCCAGGCTGGAGCTACGCCGAATCGGCCGCCAAGGCTGCGCTCGAAGCTGGGGCGCGCTCCTGCGACATCCTGATCCCTCCCGATTTCAAGCCCACAGGCTGGGACGCTGCAGACGCGCTGGCCGAGGGGACGGGGCAGGGCGAGGCACAAAGCGATGGCGCCGCTTTTGATGTGGATGGCTTCATCCTCACGGGGCACAGGCTGCCGATCGCCAAAGACCCGGATCCGTCGGAGATGGACACCTCATCGGTCGACCTGGTCGATGGGGTGAACTGGAGCACCGAGGACGGTCTGGCCATTGCGTTTACCAACCGCTACGGCATCGACCTGCGCTACTGCGCCCAGCTGGGCAAGTGGTTCTGGTGGAACGGCAAGCGCTGGATCGAGGACAAGATGCTCTACGTGCAGCACCTCTCGCGGGGCATCTGCCGCGCAGCCTCGCGCAAGGCCGATACGCCCAAGCTCAAGTCCAAGCTTGCCAGCGCCTCTTCCATTGGCTCGGTCGAGCGGATCATCCGCTCCGACCCCAAACATGCCGCCAACATCGAAGAGTGGGATCCCGATCCCTGGCTCCTGAACACACCCGAGGGCGTCATCGAGCTCAAGACCGGGGTGCTTCGGCCGCACCAGCGCATAGACCGCATGACCAAGATCACGACCGCGAGTCCCCGAGGCGAGTGTCCGCAGTGGCTGGCGTTTCTGGCGCAAGTCACGGGAGGCGATGCCGAGCTGCTGGCTTATCTGCAACGCATGGCGGGCTACTGCCTCACAGGCCTCACCACAGAGCACGCACTGCTGTTTCTCTACGGCACGGGCGGCAACGGCAAGTCGGTCTTCGTCAACACCCTGTTCACCATCATGGGGGACTACGCCGCCAATGCGCCCATGGAAACCTTCATGGAGTCGCGCAACGACCGCCACCCCACCGACCTGGCCGGGCTCATGGGCTCACGCCTGGTCACGGCCACGGAAACCGAGCAGGGCAGGCGCTGGAACGAATCCAAGATCAAGGAGATCACCGGGGGTGACCGGGTTTCGGCGCGTTTCATGCGCCAGGACTTTTTCACCTATGTGCCCGCCTACAAAATCGTGATCTCGGGCAACCACAAACCCGCCATTCGCAACATCGATGAAGCGATCAAGCGGCGCATGCACCTGATCCCCTTCACGCTGTCCATCCCGCCAGAAAAACGCGATCACCAGCTGCAGTCCAAGCTCCTGAAGGAGCGCGACGGCATTCTGGCCTGGGCTGTTCAGGGCTGCCTCATGTGGCAGCGCGAGGGCCTGAAGCAGCCCACCTCGGTGACGTCTGCCACCAACGAGTACTTCGAGTCCGAGGACGTTATGGGTCGCTGGATCGAGGAGCGCTGCGTGCTGGTGAGCAACGCCAAGTCCCTGACCTTTGAGCTCTACAACGACTGGAAGCAGTGGGCCGAAACGAACGGGGAATACCAGGGCTCGCAGCGGCGGTTTTCTGACCTGCTGATCTCCAAAGGGGTGGAGCGATGGCGCAACTCAAGTGGTGTGCGCGGCTTCCAAGGCATCGGTTTGAAGCAGGGCGCACCCGTTCGCTTCACGCCCCACGAGGTCGACTAAGACCAAACACAACCCGAAAACAAACTCAAAAGAATTCACTTTCAGACACACGACTGACGCATGACACAGCTCGACGCTGTTTTCCTATTATCGACGTCTCACGCGTACGCGTAATAGAGGGAATATAGAAAACAACGTCGATATGCGTCGGTGCGTCAGAGCAAGGACCACCATGAGACTCAAGACGATTTTGGCCCTCGATCTGGGCACGACCACGGGATGGGCTCTTCGCGATCAGGCGGGGAGCATCACACACGGCTTTGCCAGCTTCAAGCCCCAGCGCTTTGAGGGCGGCGGCATGCGCTTTCTGCGCTTCAAGCGCTGGCTCACGGAAATCAAGGGCACCACCGACAACGGCATCGACGCCGTGTACTTCGAGGAAGTGCGCAGGCACCTCGGCGTTGACGCTGCGCACGTGTACGGCGGCCTCATGGCCACGCTCACCGCCTGGTGCGAGCACCACCAGATCCCGTACGAGGGCGTGCCTGTCGGCACCATCAAGCGCCACATCAGCGGCAAGGGCAATGCCTCCAAGGACGAGGTGATCCGGGCTGTGGGTGAGCTCGGGTTTCACGTGAGCGATGACAACGAGGCCGATGCCATCGCCTTGCTGCACCTGGCCATGCAAAACCGCGAGGAGGTGTGAGATGAAGATCCCGGCTCCTCGCTACCCGTCTCCGCTGGGCCGCGCCCAGCCCATCCCGATGGACATCGAACGCACCAAGCGCGACGGCTGGCAAAACAACCACCTGCTCGTCATCTCCTCGAGTGATGCGCGGCTCGATTTTCTGGAACAACAACTCATCGAGCGCATCGGAAACCGGCTCTATGGGGCAAAAAGCAAAGGGGGAAAAATTGGATGAACACACCATCGAGAGCATCGGCGAGCGCTTTCGGCAGGCTGCCCGCACGGCCTACCGTCTGCCCGCTGTCCGGGTGCAGGGCTACGTCAGCTACTGGCCCGAGATCAAGGCCACGGGTACGGAGCGCAGCGCGGTCGAAGAGCGCCGCTACATCAAGTTCCCGCCAACCCCTCAAGAGGTGGACGAGATGCTGGAGGTCATGCGCTGGATCCAGTGCCTGGAGGTGGAGCAGCGAAAACTGGTGTGGATGCGCGCCCGACGCTACGGCTGGCGCGACATTGGCCAGCGCTTTG
>VFQS010001023.1_pt1 | contig 27321 bp, 44 predicted proteins | sample 3512361 | NCBI WGS metagenome assembly VFQS01 (sample SAMN10412375, study PRJNA504923) | tailings metagenome | isolation source: Relicate 1 Philex TSF3 active mining | place: Philippines
ATCTGCGCCACGCCGCCGACAAACACCACCGCAGCGTTGTTGCCAGCGTAGGTGTAGCTCAGCGTGAAGGCAGTCGTGCTGCCATTGCCCTCGAACAGGTCAACAGCTTGGCCGCCGCCCGTCAAAGCGCCGTTGGCGATCAGCAGCCATTTGCCAGCGGCAAGGTCGGTCGCAAATTGCGTCACGGACGTGTGCGCAACAATGCACAGGTAGGTGGCGGCGTTGTACGTCACCACATCGCCAAGCACGTAAGCCACCGCATCGCCCCATGCACCGCGTGGCGCGTATTCGCCCTGGTGAATCATGGCCAATGCGCCTGTGGATAGGCTATCGGGCGTCACGCTCTGGTTGGCCAACGCACCATCGTCACGCTGGATCAGGCCCAGGTTGGCACGAATTTGGCCAGCGGTGAGCGCAATAGCATTGAGCTCGGCATCGAGCTCGGTGGCAGGCAGAGGATCGGTCGGATTGACCGTCTGGAAATCGGTGAAGCTGTACAGGCGGTTGTACGGGGTCGGCTGGGACATGTTTGCACCCTTCTCAATTGCTCGCAATTGTAGGGTGGACCGTCTGAAAAGTGTCTGATTTTGATGCAGGTTTGTGGTCGCCATCCACGCGGCAAGTGGCAACGCGGCAGGTCGAAGTCGGCAAAACTGAAAAATTGGTGGGGGCGGGGGTAACCAGTACGCCGCGGCGCGGCCGGCCTACCCAGGGGGGCGGGCGGGCGCGGCGGCAGGCAGGCACGGGCAGCACGCGCGCCACGGCCGCGGCAGGCCGGGAGCTGGGCGCGCCAGCCTGCACGCGGTCAAAGTATCGGGTGCACTGCCCTAGTTAGGCAGCGGTCAATCAAGGCAGGGTGTGGGTTTGCGCTGGGAGCTGCGCTCTATCTTGCGCTGAATCGACGATTACGACGTCGGCCGGGTCGATTGCCTGCGCCAGTGCAGCCTTTTCAGCTTGCCACTTGTCGATAAGGCCCGCGAGCTCTTCGGCCGACATCTCGGACAGCGGCCGATCGTCGTCGGCCTTGGACTTATTGCGGCCAATTTCGCCCGACATCTCCAGGACGGTCCTGGCGGCCTGCACCCTTGCCGCCGCCGGGGCCTGCTTGTCGGTCAAGATGGCGTGCAGCGTGCCGGTGGCGACGTTGGCGAGCTCGCCCGAGATATAGCGCTCGCGTTCTAGGCGGATGGCGGCCTGAACGTGCGGGAGCTGCTGTAACTCATACCCGGCCTGCCTGGCGACCGAATACCCGGCTATTTCAGCCGCTTTCGTGGCCGTGCACCCATTCCTGACGAGTGCACCAACAAAAGCCCGCTGCTTTGGGGTGAGGTCAATCCCGGGTGCATATTGCGTGCGAGGTCTAACAAGCGTCTTTTCCATGACGAAATTGTATGAAGACCGGGACTATTTGTCTTGCGCAACATACAAACACCAGACAATAATATCGTTACCTTCAAAGTGAAGGGACGCCACAGGAGTGAAACACCATGAACGCAACGACAATCCGCGCAGCCGTCTACGTCGGCACGTACGCCAAGTACAACAACGGCAGCATCGACGGTGCTTGGCTGGACCTGGAGGATTACAGCGACAAAGACACCTTTATCGCAGCGTGCCAAGAGCTGCACAAGGACGAGGCAGACCCTGAGCTGATGTTTCAGGACTGGGAGGGAATCCCGAACGGCATGATTTCCGAAAGCCACATCGACAGCGAAGTTTTCGCCTGGCTGGACCTGGACGATGACGACCGCGAGATTCTGGCGGCCTACCCCGTGACGGAGTTTGCACTGTGACCATCCGCCAATTCTTCGAAGCCCTGGCCGTCGGCCTTGTCTTCGCCGCCCCCTTCCTGATCGAGATTGCCAAGGAGCTGCTGAAATGACCCACAAGATCCCCGCCCACCTGATCGACATCGACGGCCACCGCGTCGAATCCCACCAGCTCATGACCGCAGGCCCAGACATGACGGCCGACGACATCAAGACCGCCCGCCTGTTCTTGGAGCGCCGCGCGAAGTTGCTCGGGATGCAGCTTGCCGGACAGTGGCACATGTCCAACGGCGAAATTCGCGTTTGGGCGCATCGTGACCCGCACCAAGCCGCCGAGGCTTCGGCCTTCGCCTTGACGCCCCAGGCAGGCCCGGCAGCCACCGACACCACCGGCGACCTTTTCGGGCTGGACTACGACGACCTGGCCGACTGGACGCCGGACGCCCTCCGCTGTGCTTCACACCGTGCCCGGCGATCCGCCCCTGGCCCCGACCTTTTCGCGTGAGGCCTGACATGCCCAAGCTACTCGCCCTGATCGCTCGCGCCCGTCTGGTGCTGCTGACCGAAGAGCTCCGCCGCTTGTCAGTTGAACGTAAGGCGGTCTGCGATAATGACCGCACCGGCACACAAAGCCGGGCAGGATTGGCGTCCTGAAAACTGGAGCGCGACAAGACCCGCGCAAGCGGGTTTTTTGTTGGCATAGTCCGTTTATGGCGGGCTGTGTGGGGGCATCGCAAGATGCGCCGGTCGCTCCGTCCGGTACGCCAACCCTGCACAGTCCGCCGCCCCGATTGGCGTCGAGGTGGCGGGTTTTAACCCTAACGGAGAAAAGACCATGTCCACCACCCGCAAAGCCGCCGCAATCCTCAAGCGCGCCCCCGCAATCACTTTCGACGATCTGGCTTATGAGCTGCGCCAGTTGCGCGAATGCCTGAGCTCCGACACCTACCCCGAGGCCTCCGACCTGGCTGCCGCGCGTTTCATTGCCGACTCGGTGCTGTCGAAGCTGAAGCAGACACCGCATGCACGCATCGCCTGACCGCCATAGACCCCACACACGAACCCGGCCACGCGCCGGGTTTTTTCTTTCCCTGTGGATAACATGCAACCCGCCACACGTGCGGGTACGTGCGTACATGCGTCCCCTAAAGGGAGACGCACGTCTTGCACGTATCGTTTACCCTACGTGCGCGCACGTGCATGCACGTCCGACGCACGTACGCACGTAAACGCAATGCCTCATTTCCTCAAAACTCACGGCCAGCCTCCCGCCGATCCATCCCCAGGTTATCCACACCAAGCGGCGCATACATGCCCAGCGTTTTGGTGACCAGGCCGAGCTTTTGCAGCTTGTCGAGGGCCCGGGTGATGGATGATTCATTGACCGTCGGCCGGATGCCGCGCATGTGCTCGATGAGCGGCGCGCGGCGGATCGACGGCGAGTTGGCCCGGATGAAGTCGAGAACGTCACGCTGGACGGCTGAGAGCTCCTGCTCCTTGTCCGGTTTTTGTGGCGCTTTTTCCTCCACCACGCAGGTGGTGAAGACGTTGCCGAAGATGCCGGCGCCCAGCTCGACGATGACCAGATCGAAACCGATGGACGTGTTCTTGCCGGGAAGGTCGCGCTGCTTTGTGACCTTGGCCTCCTTTGGGCTGCCGTCCTCGCGGTCGCTGACCTCAATCTCGGTATCAGTGGCCGCCCTGAGTGCTGAGCTGCCGCGTGCGCCGTTGGTCTTGTCCTTGCCGGTGTGGTGGATCAGGATGAACTGGCTGCCAGTGCTGGCGCGGATCAGGTCGATGTGCTGGATGACCACGCCCATGTCCTGCGCCTTGTTCTCGTCGCCGCCGCCCATGACCCGGGCCAGCGTGTCGGCCACCACGCACCCGACCTTCACGCCGTAAGTGCGCTGGATGTAGTTGATCGTATTGACCACGGCCGACGTGTCGCCGTTCTCGTCGTACAGGTCAATCGGGCAGTTGACGATGAAAAGCTGGTTCAGGGGCTCGTCCAGGTGCTGCGCAAGCGCTCGGGCCCTGTCCACGATGCTGCGCGGACTCTCGGCGGCCAGGTACACGACCGCGCATTGCGCCACCCGCTTGCCCATCCATGGCTTGCCGGTGCTGATATGCGCCACCATGTCCAGCGCCAGGAACGACTTTCCGGTGTTGCTGTCGCCGTAGATCACCGTCATGCCGCCCTGCATGAGCATGCCCTCGACCAATTCCTGCGGGGCTACCCACTGCGGCAGATCGCTGGCCAGAACGAACGGAAGCATTCTGTCCTCTGTGCCGTCCTCGTCATCCGCCGGTGCTGCGGCCGGCGCGCTTTTGCTTGCCACGGCATCGGCTGTCGGTTCGGCTGGGAATTCCGATTCTTCGGCTGGCGGCTGCGCTGGCGCCTGCATCTGCGTGAGCTGGTTGGCCCGGATGCGGTCGGCCAATCGGCCGATGTCGCTGGGCGGCGGCTTGATCCCGAGCTGGTTGGCTGCGCTCTTGATTGCTGCCGTGCGGTCATTGCTGTGCGTGTAGAAGCACCACACATCGAACGCATCGCCGAAGCAAGATCCACCGTCGCGGGCATGGCTGCCGACGTCGGCCGCAAAATCAGACGCGCTTTTGCTGACCCAATACTGGCCGGCGGGTTCGTCGAACACCTTGGTGGCGAAGCTGTCCGTGCTTTGCTGCGGGCTGCGCCAGCCACCACGCGGGCCGCGCTTATAGCCGCAGGCCGTGAGCACCTGCTCCAGGTCGTTGGCTGCGTTGAACTGCTCAATGACCGACTTATCGCTGTCTGGCCTGGCACGCATCTGCGCGATGCGCTTGCGGGCCTCTGCCGCCCGTTGCTCGTACTCCTGGCGGCGCTCATCTTCTTCGGCCATCACTTGCAGCACAGCATCGGAGCCGGCGCACTCGCGCCAGTTGAACAGCGGTGCTTCGATCAGCTTGTCGGCGATCAGCGGGTCCAGGCCGTCGTCGCGCGGCGCCGTGTTGGGCATGTAGTTGCCCTGGCCAGCACCTTCGAGAGCTCGGTCAGGCCGAAAGCCGGTGACCTGCTCAATGTGGCGGTTGATGGCCACCGACACCGAATGCCACTCGTCGTGCGGCATCTCGGTTGCGGTCGGGATGATGACGCGCCACTTTCGCGCGCTGGCCGTCGCGCTTGAGCTGGAGTAGACGCGCATCATCACCTCGCCGGTGAATGACTGCACCGCAGAGACGACGGCGGCCCCCTGTAGGTTGCCGGTGTCCAGGTCGATGGCGTGCATCACAAAGCGACCGTGCTGCTCCTGGGCCTTGTGGCTGCGGGCGTCGTGCTTGTTGTATGTCGAGCACAAGGTCAGCGCTGCCTGATCCTTGGCCACGAACGTGCGTTCGCACGTCAGCAGGTCGCGCACGCTGATCGTGTCGTAGTCCTTGCCGGTGTCGATGTTGGTGACGCGTAGGCGAAAGCGGGTCACCCCCGCTTGAAGTTGTGGGGCGTCCAGCATTAACGCCCCTTGATCGCCAGGTCGGCAAGGTCGAAGGCGAACTCCACCATGTCAAACTCAGTGAAGTCGGTCGCCAAGGTCCAGCCGCCGCTCTGGTTGCGCTGGATCACATTCGGGTTGGCGAGCAGTCCTTGCAATGACTTGGCCGCGAAGTAGTCGCGCAGGGTCATTCCGGGGAAGATCGGTTGAACCGCATCTTGTGGTGTCGATGGGTCGATCAGCCCGGATGGAAACGCTGGTCCGCCTGTATTTTTCTCGCTCATCGCTTGCCGCCTTTCTTGCTGCCCTTGCGCTTTGGCAGCTTGATGCCCTCGCGCTTGATGGCCTGGTAGACGGCTTGTGGCCAGATGCCTGATTCGGCGGCGGCTTGTCGGATCGGCATGCCTTGCTGCACCTTAGCCAGTGCCGCGGTCACACCTACGGAGAGTCGGGGATTGTTCATGTGTCCAAATTGTTTTCAACAAACAGGACGTCGATTCTATGTATGCCATCAGACAAACACCAGACACGCGAGCCACATGAGGCCGAATGTGGCCGCGTGAGCCTGGTTTGTTACTGCTTTGCTTTCGGCTGCTTAACAGCAGGGTCACGCGGTGCGGTGGCTGCGGCGACCAGGGATGCCATCACCATGCCGCCTTTCTTCTTGCGCTGCCGATAGGCCTTTTGCTTTTCGGCGTTCGTGAGCCGCTGCCTGGGGATGCTCGGGTCACTGCCAAGCCCCCACACCGGCTCGACGGCGCGGCCGCTGTCGTCCTGGTTCCAGTCGCAGATGCGCGCGACCTTGGCCACTTCGAGAGCGCGCAGGGTTTTGTAGATCGTCTGGCGGGTGACGCCGGTGCTGGTGCAGATGGTGGCCACTGTGGACTTCTTGCCCACCAGGCGCATGAGGGTTGCGAGTTGTTTGCTGTTCATGTTGTTGTATTCAGAATGGCGCCGGCTCGACCTTGCTCCAGTCGATTGGCGGCTTGCGTTTGGTTTGCTTGCTGCCCGCCGGTGGTTTGACCGGCTGGCCGTTATGTAAGGGGAAAGGCCAAGGGAAAGGTGTGCTCATATCAATCCATCCCAAGAGGACTGACGTGTTCTTGCGGATACCAGGTATCCATCAGATTGCGGTACTGCTGCAATGATTCGTGGGCTTCGTTGTGCCATTTGCTTGGATTAAGCAGAACGCATTCCAAGTCGAGCGCAAGGCGCTTGGCGACGACTTCGATGTCGTCCAGCTTTTGGCCAATTGCCTCGCGCTCCATCGCCACCGCCAAGTCGATCATGCTTCGTGAGTTGCGATAAGCCTGCGAGTACAAGCCGCCGTCTCCAGCAACGAAGGCATGGCAGGGCGAGCACAGCAGGCCAACGAATTTGCCTTGGTGCGAGTGGTTCTCGCAGTCTTTGACGGCGCATTTAAAAGGTGTGCTCATAGCTTTTTCCCCGGCCACTGACGTAAGGTGCGGTACATGTCTTCGAGCTCGCCGTCCCACGGCACGAAGCTGCGCGTCGCATCGTGCATACCCCACTGGCGGCGGCAGCGCGTGCAGCCGACTTGGCGAGAGCCTGGACTGAAAACGCGCTGCACCACATAGCGGTGGCCGAGCAGCGCGCACAGGATGCGCTCAATCATCATGGGCCTCCGTTTCGTCATCGCTGCACTGCTCGCAGCCCGGGTGATCCGGATCGCGGCAGTCTGGGTGGCGCATAAGGATGTTGCGCTGCTGGCGCTCGAATCGCGCTTCGGCGCGCAACTCCTGGAGCTCGTCGTCCACCAGGTCGGGGTCGCGGTAGAACATGGTCATGCGTCCCCCTTGATTTGATAGTCGTGGAACACCACGCCTTTGCTTGCATCACCAACCTTGTGAGGCTTGACCCAACAGGTCTTGCCGTTTTGCAGTCGGCGCAAATGTCCCCTGCGGTCATGCAGTCTTGGGCTGGCGTGTGTGCCACCTTGATCCTCTTTGCGCTGCTTTACAGGCTCAACAACAACTGTTTTCCAGTCGTATGTAGGTGTCTTGCCTTGCGCGATCTTCCTGCGGTTGGTGAAGGTTTGTTGCACCACTGGCACATAAGCCTCATTACGCAGTGACAACGACTCCAACCAATTACCGACATAAGCCAACATCAGTTCGGCAACGTCTTTCTCAAGCTCAACACCATCGTCCATTGAGCCGTAGCGCAGCATCTCACCGTCAGCCACGTAAACCATCGTCGGGAATCTTTGGGGTTGTTTGCCAGTTGGTCCCTTCCACATGGTCACCAGTACGCCTTGTTGCGGGTCATTGCCGACCACCATAAAAATGGTGTCGTAAGAAACATGGCTTCGTGTTTTGCCACGCCACACCACAATGTTTTTCTCAAATGGTGGGCGATGTGTCATTAATGGCTCAGTGACAGCATGGCTTTGGTCGTTGACGTAACCAGACAAATCAAACCATTGCAAATCCACTGGATCAAAATCAACCGCAGATACCATCTTTACCATTTCACGGATTAATGGTGTCATGCATCCCCCTTGCTTTGTTGTGGTGTGTTCTTCTCCTTGAGTTTGGCTTCTAGGTTGCGAACAATGGATTTCACGATTTCCACCTCTGCAACCCACTCTGGGTTAAAACCCATCAAAATCGTCATGTTGTGTATCTCTGCGTCACTCAGCCTAATCCACTGGCGCGGCTGTGGGGATGTGTAAAGTGGGAAAACGTCCGAGTGATCTGCAAACTCTTTGCCGACGATGTTGCGCCCATCGTGATAACAGAATGGCTCCTGCTTCGGATGCGCAGACTCGTACTCCATGAGTCTGATTCCTTGGCTTGTCACCAAGTCTTGAAGCCGCTTGTATTCAGTCATGCTGATTGTTTGCTCCGGTTTCGCCAGCCTCTCGCGCAGGGCGGTGATGGCTGCGGTAGTCTTATTCCACCCACCAGTTTCCAACGCCTCCAGCGCCAGCTTCAGCGCCTCTGTCTGTTTGCTCATTTCTTCCCCTTCGGCCGGGTAGCCCGATGCGTCCAGCACACGGCGCACATCCAGCGGCCGTTGCCCATGTCCATGCCACCCTCTGGCGGCTTCTTTTCTTCGCACTTGTTGCATAGCTTGAATGGGTGCGCATTGCGCGGCGCCTCACGCAGGTTGAGTTGTTTGGTGACGAAGCTCATGCGGCCTCCGGTAAAAGACTGATTGGTATGTACATGCAGGCCGGATCGCGCGGCCTGGTCGCGTTGACCAGCGGCGTGACGTTTCCGTAGACCTGCTCAGGGTGATCTGCCCAGCGCTTGCAGTTGGCGCACTGGATGCTGGATGTTTGCGGGCGGCAGCGTGTGACGTCGAAAGGTAGGTTGGTCATGGCTTGACCCCTACCAGGATCGACGACGGCATTGGCAGCTCGGCCTGTGTCGGGCGCCACAAGTGCAGGCAGTGTGGGTGGTTGTTTACGTATTCGCTGCGGGGTGGGTGGTACTGCACAACGCAGTCCTCGTCATCCCAAAACAAGGCTTTGACTTGGCACATCTCGTCCCACAGCGGCGGCCTGTCCTTGCGCGAGACACTGACGTGCTCCCAGCCCAGGCCATCGCCAGCGATGACGAACACGTGCTGACCGTGCTTGAGCGGGATCTGGAATGCGCCGTTGTTGCCGAAGTGTTCGCTGGAGGCCAGACGGCCTGTGCGAATCCTGTATTTGTCTGGAACGTGAAAGCTCATGCCAGACCCCTCGTCAGCGATACAGTCACCGCGGCCAGCGCCAGCATGGCCAGCACGATCAGCATCCACTTGGCCAGGTGGCGCATGTATGAGCGCCACACGGTTTGCGGCAGCGCCGCTTTGCCGTGGTGTCGGTTCTTCACCTTGGCCACTTTTGCTGGCGCTGTGCATGTGCACGGGTAGCCGCTGGCGTCGTATCCAATGCCGTGGCAGTGCTTGCAGGCTTTTGTCCGCACAGGGCAGTCACGGCCCTGGCGGCAGTCGCCGTATTCGTCGCAGCAGTTCATGCTTGGCTCCCGATCAAGATGACGATTGGGCTGACCAGCACAACGAAAACTCTCTTGACGCTCTTGCCGCCGTAAAAGCCGATAGCAACTGCGGGCCAGCGCGGTTCCCATCGCACTTCCAGGTAGGAGGTGGAAATCAGGCGCTTCATGCTGCGGCCCCTTGAATGCGCTGGAGCAGCCGGAACTTGCGCCAGGTGCGGGTCACGTCGGTCTTGGATGAGTCGCGCCACTTGAAGCGCGGGTCGGTGCACAGCCTGGACGGCATGGTGATCTTGGCGGCAGGCGTTGCGAATTGGATAGGTAGGTTGATGTCGGTCGTCATTTCAGACACTCCGGATAATTTGATTGAGGGTTTGGCCACCGCGGATGCGGTTGGTTGTCTCCCGTATGAGGGATTCGTACTCGCCGCGGCTGATGCTGCCGCGCTGCAAGTCGTGGTACTCGTAGAGGTCACGCCAGCACTGAAGCGCTGGCCCCGTGCCGCCCATCTTGCCGATGCGCTTGTAGCGCTCTAGCGCCTGGTCCAGGTGGTCGCGGGACTGCATGCACACCGACATCACCTCCACGCCAATGCCGTGCTGGCTCATGACGGTGGCGATGCTGGTCAGGGCTTCGAGCTCGTGCCACTCGACCATCGTTGCCTTGCCGTTGGCAAAGGCCTCGATGGCGCTCAGCTCGATGTAGCGCAGCTTGTCGAGCTCGGTGCCAGTGGTAACGGCCGCGCCCTCAATAGCGTGCCGGATCGGGTTCACGAGCGCGTAGACCTTACGCTTTGTGCGCTTGCGCATTGCGGACTTCCTTCCACAGCCCCAGGCTGTCAGCTTGGCGCAGCTCCAGCTCCAGGCTGGCCAGCAGGTTCCAGATCATCTGCGCCTTGTGCAGGCAGCCGGTGTCGCGGTCGCGCAGCTCGCCGGCGCCCAGCGCCAGCATGTGCCGCCCGAAGGCCTCCATGTAGCGCGCTTGGCCTTCCGGAACGGTCATCCAGCCGTTGGGCGTGTACTTGGTCGCGCCTTTGGTGGTGACGTCGGCCACGGCTGCCAACGCGTGCGAGAAGCCAGCCAGGCACAGCCAGACCATGGGCTTGCCGGCGTCGAGCTTCGCGCCTGGTGTGTGTGGGTCGGTGCCCAGGGGGTCGCGTTCGGTCATGATTTCATCCCTTTCTCTGCAAGCCAGGCGCGGACTTCCTCGACCTTCCAGGCGGTGACGCCTTCGGACAGCTTGTGAGGGGCGGGAAATTTCTTCGCCTTTACCCAGCGCCAAAGAGTTGCTCCGCATATCGGGAGGGGCGCGACGAAATCGGGACGCTTGGGACTGAGCACGAGTTGCGATTGACGGACGTAGCCCGTCTTTGGCAAAGAATCGGTCATTGTTTCTCCTGTGAAACTGTATGGAAAATGTCGTATGCGTTACGTGCATATGTATGATATCAGACAGATGGGCAACAAAAAGCCATGCCCGACTGTTTTGCTCAGATACCAGCGCTCGGATCATCTTCCGGTGCAATGGTTGCGTGGCGGGTGACGCCGGCCTGCACCAGGCGCGCGTCCGGAAACTGCGCCTTCAGGATCGACACCTGGTTGTCCTGGTCCCAGACCTCCAGGATGCGCGCCACCTCGGCCAGTGTGTAGCAGGCTACGCCGTCCTTCATCTTGGCGTTGCGCTGGTCGTGGTCGGTGCGTGCGATGGCATACACCTGGCCGCCCGGCGCGCGCACCTCCCACACGTCGGCCGATGACCAGGGCTCCGCGCCCGCAGCCGTGGCCAGCTCGTCGAGCTTCACCCAGCCGCGGCGCATGATTTCGGCGCGCTCGCGGATCGCCGTCATGTCGGCGGCCAGCAGGGCGGCGTTGAGCTTGCCGGCGGCGCTGTGGAACTTGAGCGCCCATTCCTCGGGTACCAGCGTTTCCAGGCGGCCAATGCCCCACTTGCGCTCCATGCTGCTGGCCACCGTGTCGAGCGGGCCCAGGATGGCCTGCGCGCTTTCCTGCTGCTGCCGGCGCAGGTCTTCATTGCGATCGGCGCGGGCTGGCAGCTCCGTGCCCGCGCCCTTGGGGTTCGCCCCCGGCGGTGTTGGTTTGCGTCCCATCTGTTTCTCCAGTTGTTCGATGGCCTCTTTCCCGGTCGGCAGGAACTTGCCCGTCGGCTTGCCGCCCTTGCCCCTGACGGGCACACGCGGCAGCTCGGCCGGCGCTTCTTCGTACAGCCAGGGCGAGTCCTCGCGCTGCACGGCGTCCATCCAGTCGATGAACTCCCGCATGCCAGGCGTCAGGAAGGCTTCGGCCATCGCTCAGTCCATAAAAAAGGCCGCCACCAGGTCGCCCTGATAGCGGCCGCTGTCTGACATGGCCGCGTCAGAATTCTTCGTCGGCCGGTGCTGCTGCTGGCGCAGGCTTGGCTGCTGGCTTGGGAGCCGGTGCAGCGGCCTTGGGTGCAGGCTCGCCGGCGCCGAACGCGGCCGGGCGTGCAACCCACTGCGTGATCTGGAACTGAGGCACGCGGGTGTTGCCCTTGCCGACCTTGATGCCCTTGCTGCCGGTGATCTGCACCACAGGCGACAAGCCTTGCGCAAACTCGGGGGCCTGCTCAGCCTCGTCGTAGAGCGCCTGGATGAACATCACGTTGCCCGTGCTGTTGCTGGAGTAGCTGCGCACCGGCTCGTCGCCAAACAGTTTCTTGCTGTACACGTTCACATCGAAGCCGGCTTTGTATTCGCCTTCGGGCTTGGGCTGCTGGACGTTGTTGGGCCAGGGCTTCCAGTCGCGGTTGCCGGTTTCCAGCAAGAGCCAGCCGAGCTGCACGTTCTGGATGTCGAAGACCGCGGGCTGGTCGAAGTTGAACTCGACCGGCTTGCCGTCGGCGTCTGACATTTGCCAGGCGTTGATGGCCGCACCAAAGCGGATGTAAGGGGAGGCGTCGCCGCCAGAGGGGATTGCGAGAGGCATGATGATTTCCTTTCAAGCCGTTTTACGCCGAAGCCGTCGGCGGGCGGTGCAGGTAGGAATGACCTGCGGCATTACATGGGTGGGGTACTCGCTGCGTCCGGGGCTGTTTCAGCTTGAGTCCCTAGACCCGGCATCCGCTTTCCCCCGTCGATCAAACGGCCTCGCTCTTGGTGATGAGCGGGACCATGTAGCCTGCGCACTCGATGTGAGGCTTGGGCTGGTGATAGAAGATGCGCTTGCTCAGCGTGGCCTCGGTGTGAAAGCAGCCCGGGTACTGCGCCTTGATCTCAGCGACCACTGCATCAAGCGCATCGTTTTGCGTCGCCTGGTGCTGGTCGTCGATCAGTGGCCGCACCTGGGCCTTGATGCGTTCACGTTGGAAGTGGTTGAGCATTGCCATCTCAGAGTCCGCCGTTGAGCACGGTCAGGCCGGTCTTGTCCTGAATCTCTATCCACACGGCGTGCACCGCGTCTTCGAGAATCTTGTGTGGACGCACCAGCTCGAACCAGATCGTCAGGCGGCCGCCGTCCTGGATGCGGTAGCGCAGCCGCGCCTGCACGGCGTAGCGGTGGCCACCTTCGAGCACAGGGATGCCGATGGTGAACAGCTCGGGCACCTGCAACTTGCCTTTGGCTGCCGTTCCGCTGACTTCTTCTTCGTAGGTCAGCTCGTTCTGGCCGTTGGCCAGTCGGATGCCGCTGGCGAAGTTGACCTTCTTCTTGGCCTCCAGGCTGCGCGAGATTTCCAGCATGTCGGCCGCCGGTGGGTCGGCCACGTCGGGCAGGTTGTTCTCGATGAACTGCGCAAAGTCCACTTGCGACATCTGCTTGCCGTTCTGTGCGGTCCATGTCTTCCACTCGACCGACGTGGGGCAGGCGTACACGGCGCGATGGTCTTGCCAGCCGGCCGGCGTGTCGGCGTGGTCGTTGAACACCGCCATGAACTGCGGGTTGGTGTAGCTGCCGTACAGCCTGGTCGATGGCGTCTTGTCCGCATTGACCACGGTGATGAAGCTGCCGGTGTCGCGCAGGCTGACGATGCCGCGCTTGCGCGTCGGCGCCAGTTGCAGGTGCTCCAGGTCTTGGACCTGCGCACCGTCGGGCACGATGGCGAAGCGATGGCCTTCGATGGAGCGATGCTCGGTCATACCGATGCCGGCATTGATCGCAGCCTGGGTGTTATTCATCTCTTGCATGTCAGCCTACTTTCTTGAGCTCGCCGGTTTCCATGTCCACGCTGCGCAGGCCTTCAAGCTTGAGCTGGCGCGGGTCTTCGCGGGTCAGGTTGCCTTCGGGCGTGGCAAACATCAGCGTGGTGCCTTTCTCTTCCTTGGGCAGCTTGACCTTGATGTCGTCGATGATCTCGATCTGGCCGCCCTTGCCGGGCTTGAGCGTCAGGCTCAGGGTCAGCGAGCCGGCCTTGCCGGTGTTGGCGCACTTCTCGATCAGCTCGTGCAGGGATTCGCTCAGGTCGTCGTTGAGCGTGCCGAAGCGCAGGGCGTGCAGGGTGTCGGTGAATGGTCGGATTGCCATGTTCATTCCTCAGTGGTGGTGGAAACGGTTTCGACTTTGACGCCGGCACCCATGAGCTCGGCGACGTCGGTGGCGCTGGATGCCTTTACGTCGTACTGCGCATGCGCAACGTGGCGCAGCGCTTGCGACGGGTTGGTGGCCATGACCAGGCGGCTGGTGCCGTCGGCCTTGTTCTTCACGGTGCAGATGCGTTGGGTCACTTTTGCTCCTTTAAATCTTGTTTTCGTCGATGCGGTGATCGCCGCACCAGTCGGACATGTAGACAACGGGGTAACCGCCCATGGTCGGGGCGTGACGCCGGCAGCGTCCGACTTCGGTAGCCTTGACGCTTGCAATCAAACCGGTCGGCTCTTTGCGCGCAAACCAAATGCAGGTTTGGCACCGCATGCCGGCGGAACGGTTGCGCCATGGGTCGGCTGCTTCTGGTTTGAGCTGAGCGCCGGTATATTCGCCTTCGATCCGCACGCGACGCTCGCGCTGGTCGATGGCCTGCTTTGCCTGGTAGTCTTCGTTTTGCATGTCAGAACTTCCAGGTTGCGGCTTTGACTGCCCACATCTGCGCGCTTTGCGCTTCAGTGATGGCGATGCTGGCCATACGTGCGATTTCGGCGTCGGGCTGGTTGGTGCGCAGCTCGTGGATTTCGTCGATCACGTCGGCGAACTTTTGCTTGATCGCCTGCACAGTCGGGTCGTTGCTCGGGTTGAAAGTCAGACCTACGGCCTTCTCGCCGTAGGTCATTTCACGTTGGACTTCACTCATGGTTTCTCCTTGGATTTACGCGGGTTGCGGCGTGGCCAGCGCCTGGATGCGGCCTTCAAGCTGCTGCAAGAACTCCCGCAGGTCGCGGTCGTACTCTTGCAGCGGCATGTCTTTGGCCTTCACTTCAACCAGGAACAGTTGAAGGTGGGGCGGCAGTCGGTCATCGAACGAACCGAAGAACAGGGACTCGGAGCCGCTGACGTACAGGTTGTGCAGCACCTGCCCGTGGTAGTCCTCTGGCAAGGTCTTGCCTTCGATGTAGTTAAGGTGCGTCGTGGTCTTGGGGCACTTGAGCTCGACCACGGCGCGAAAGTCGTCGATGTCGCCGTCGAGCGAACTGCCAGCGCGCAGGCTGGTGTGCGCCAGGAAACCGGTCTCGCGAATCTGCACACCCAGGCGCTTGGCCACCGCGCGGCGTGCAATCGGCTCAAGCTCGATGCCACGTTGCATCTCGAAGGTCACGTACACGTCGTCGGCGCTGATGCCGGTCAGGGCTTCAGCCAGGAGCTGGTCCTGGTACTTCTTCCAGCCGGCGGTGCGCTCGCCCTTCTTGGTCTTGTCGAACACGTTGGAGGCCATCGAGCCGGTGACGCGGGCCAGCCTGGCCTCGAACCATTCCGGGCTGCGCTGTTCGGCCTGCACGATAAGGAACGGGCGCGACTGATGTTTGTCAATGTTGGTCGTCATATCAGACACTCGGGGAAAAAGAAGCCAGCCAATAGGCCAGCAGGGCGGCATCCGCACGGCCATCGTCCTTCACACGAGCGAACGATGCGGCGTAGGCCGGGAACAATTGCGCGGCGCGCTGACGGTTGGCGTCTTTGCCTCCAGACACCTTCAGGTCGCGCGTCCACTTGGCCGGCGTCACCATGGTTACGGGGATGCGTAGGCCAGCGAGCACGCCGCGGATGGCGCCGTAGGTCTGGCCGAAGTTGAACATCGACGTGACGCCCTGGCCAGGCATTGCGGACACCTGCTCCAAAGCGACGTGCTCAATCTCGTGGGGGCGCAGCAACTCAGCAAGCATTGGCTCGCTGAGCTTGCGCTTCATGGTCTTGCCGGACTTGACCTCGACCGTTGGCATGTCGAGGATGGTGAGCATTCCCTTGTCCACGTCAAAAACGCAGACGGCGCCAGACAGGCCTGGGTCAATACCGGCAATCTTCATGCGACCTGCGACGTGTAGTTGAGTAGGGCGGCACTGGCTGACTGCCGGATTTCGGCCGTCACGCCATGTCGGAAGAGCGCCGACAGCATGTTGCATGCCGCGCCAGGATCGTCGCAATCGCAGCCGTGCCCATCGAGCACGGACTGCGCCCACATCAGATCCTCTTGCTGTTCTTTTTCTAACGTCGTCATTTCCTTTTCACCTTTCGAGTGTGTATGAAGTTACCGAAGTCAAATGGCATGCGTTTTCTTCGAGCCACTTGCACCGCCTCCAGGACGCGAATCGTGGGGACGGTATTGCGCATGATCCACTTGTCCTGCGCTCCTTTTGTTAGGTGAAGGCCTTGCTGCGCCCAGAGTGAGCGCATGGCGGCAGGTCCACCGAAGAACTCGATGAAGCCGCGCACATTGACCATCGTGCCTTTATCGCTTTTGTCGGATTTAGCCGTTTGCATGGTGAGGGATTCTTGCGGACGGCATACAACTTGTCAACACTTTGTCACGACTATCTGTTGCGGCGGGGGTCAAAAATGCCATACACTCCGCTTCCATGGTGTACAACTTGTACGGCATTAACAGGAGGGTAACGATGCCAAGGTATGTCACGCAACCAAAGCCTGCACCGAAGAAGGCGCAGGAGCCGGATGTCTTGAACAATCGGCATGTAGTCAAAGCCGAATTTGCAAAGCGTCTCTACAACAAGATCGCAGAGCGCGGATGGACGCAGAGCGAATTCGCTCGCCACTGCGACCTGGCGCGCGATGCGATCAGCACTTACGTGCGAGGCCGATCCATTCCGTCGCCGCAGGCGCTGGAGAAGATGGCCAACGTTCTGCGCGTGCGGCCCGAAGAGCTGCTGCCGAACTACTACGAGTCGGCGCACACCAGACAGGAGCCGACGTTCGAGCTCCGCGATGTGCCCAACGAAGAGGGCTACATGTGGCTCAGGCTCAACATGCGCCTGCCCAAGAAGATCGCCATGCAGATTTTCATGCTGGCGCAGGAGCACAAGTGATGAGGTGGCCGGTCAATATCCCGGTGATCGACGAGCTCGACTTGAGCCGGCGCAATGTCTATGAGCACCCGCCACTAGACCCTTATCGCGGCGAGTATCCGAGATACCTGCGCGAGCCAGGCAAGAACGCGCCGCTGACAAAGACCGTGTGGGTCGAAGCAGCGACGCATGAGGACGCCGTAAGCAAGGCGTTGCAGATGGTCAGGGCTGGCAAATGTGTGAGCTGATGCTTGAGGCCGACGTCGCCGCGCTGCTTCATCGCAGCCGACGCTTCGTGCGCGAGCTCCGCAAAGCAGGTGAACTCAAGTGGATGCCGGGCGCTGGCCGTGCGCCGATCCTGATAACTCGTCAATCGGTCGAAGACTACATTAGGAGGAAGATTCAATGGCAAGAAAGCAACTACCGCCGCGACTCAAAGAAGTCGATGGCACCTGGTACGTCATTTACTCGGACGAAGGCCGCTCGCAGCGAACAAGCCTTCGGACAAGCGATCTACAAGTCGCGCAAGATCGGTTTCAGGGTTGGATGAAAGCGCGGTCCGAGGACGCAAACTCGCGCGACCCACTGACGCTGGCCGGATCGTGCCGCCTCTACATCCAGCAGCACGGGCCGACGGTGGCGTCACCCGAGTCGCTTGAGCACATCGGCAAAAGGCTGGGGGCGTGGTTCGGCGACAAGACGCTGGCCGAAATCACGCGCAAGGACGTCGAGGCCTACACCAAGGCGCGACTGACTGGAGCCATCGGCTCGCGGCCGGTGTCGCCCGGGACCGTGCGCAAGGAGCTCACCATCCTGCGCGCCGTGTTCAACTTCATGGTCAAGAAGGTCGAGCCCAAGGAGCACCGGGTCAACCCGATGGAGCTGGCTTACGTGCCGCTGCCGCCCAGGCCGCCGGCGCGCAATCGCGTGCTCAGCGATGCCGAGCTGGCCACGATCCGCAAGGCCTGCACGCCGGCCGATGGCGAGCGCATGGACCGGATCAGCCGCTACCTGTGGCTGCTCATGGAAACGGGCGCGCGCTCCGAGGCCCTGCGCACCCTGACGTGGGATCAGGTGAACCTGGAGCACGGCCTGGTCCAGCTCAACCCGTGGGGGCGCCACCAGACCACCAAGCGCCGGCCGACGATTCCGATCAGCGACGACCTGCTGCCCATCCTGCGCAAGTGCAAGGGAGAGGCGACGGGCCCGTTTGTGCTCGACCACAGCGGCCAGATCAGGAAGTCCATGGAGCGGTTCTGCGAGCGCCACCACCTACAGGATGTGACGGCCCACACCTTTCGCCACACGCTGGCCACCCGCCTGGCTCAGGCCGGCGCGCCGATGACGGACATTGCCGCGATGCTGGGCGACTCGATCGCCACCGTCGAGAAGAACTACCTGCACCTGTCGCCGCAGTACCTCCGGGGGGCGCTGGCAAAACTCAAGGCGGCCTAAGTCATGACCACTTTGTCGGGCGGGCTACAGGCTGTCACAGAGCATCACTCTGCGCTTTTGGTTGCGCTAAATGCCCCTTTTACTGCGCTTTTGCGCTGTTGGCTGTCATACAACAACAAGACAACGCCGGTCTAAGCTGTTGAAATTCCTTGTGTATGACGTGTTTGGCGCGAACCGATCTTTGCCTTCACACAACCACTAGGTTGCGTAAGGTAAATCGGCCGCAAAGCTAGTATCCATGCGGGTTTGAGGTAATCAGACACGTCGTCAGATGCGCTGTTCGTTGCGCTTTTGCCCAGGAATAGGACGTTAGCTCAGGGGTAGAGCACCTGCTTCACACGCAGGGGGTCAGTGGTTCGAACCCACTACGTCCTACCATTTCCCCGATGATGGGGAACATTGCCGACATATCATGCTCGGCGATTTTGCGCACTCTCCTGGCCTGATTGTTCTTGGCCTGCGCATCGCGAATCGCAATCTCAGAGCGGTCTAGGTCTTCTCCGTGGACGATGAAGAAAAGTCCGGCTGAACACTCAACTCCCAAAACGCAGTCCACTCTTCCGGCGTAAGAAATTGCCTGCCTCCCTCGGTGGTATTTGGAGGATGTGAGCTTGATTCTGAAGCTGCCATTGGCCAAGCGACTTGCGCGCTTTACCTGTACCTTGACAACCCTACTGCCGGTGTCCACCAGCAGATCGTATGCGGCTCCATTGGTAAGTGGACGAGCGACGATGTAGCCTCGCTTGACCAGCTCTGCGGCGGCCATGAGCTCAGCAACATCGCCTCGGTGTGTGGTTTGGTCCATCACTTCGCCAATCCCCTCGACTTCTCGAAGGTGCGCAGCGCGCCCAGGCCAAGCATGCCGACGGTTAGCTCCATCAGCGAGCCATCCAGCGCCGGCAGCGGTGGCACATCACTGACACCGGCCACTGTCAGCATCCAAGGCAGCAATGGCCGCACGATGTACTGGTAGACGAATCCATAGCCGCACACCCAGCCAATGAATGGGCGCCAACCCGCCACGAAGACACTGGCATGCTGAGCCTCGCTGTTGTTGACGCCGATCTGCGCCATGTCAGGCCGCTGGTCGAGCTCCTTCTCGCGCAGGCCCAACTCCATGCGCTCTTTGTCCGTGGTGATGAGGTCGCCAGCAACCTTGCCGACGGACTCGATGACAGATCCAATGCCAAGAAAATTCATGCTGCCACTCCTGCCAGCGTTCTGTTGATCCACCCAAGCAAAAACTTTTGCTGGGTGCGGTCGCGGGTCACGATGTCGCGGTAGCGTGCAATCTTTGCCAGTGCGTAGGCCATGACAAACTTGTCGGGGTCGAAGGCATTTAGCGCCTGCACGGTACGCGGGCCGAATGACCCGTCCGGCGTTGCTCCGACTACGAGCTGCGCCAGCTTGACGGCCACCGTCGGGCGCCCTGGTGCGCTGGTATTGACGGCGAAGTTGAAGATGCTGGCTGCCACCGCCTGGTGCTCAATGGCATCGCCCTGAATCGGCGTCCAGTAGTTGATCCGATACCACTCGCGCACCATGTCAGTCGGCGGTACCTGGCCACGGTCGATGAACGCCCATCCAGCCCAATCAGGGTTGAAGTTGCGCGCGATGCCGGCGTAAGTCATGCCGCCGCGATCCCCCGCGACGTTGTGCAAGACATAGCCACCCTCATCGCGGATCATGGCCTCATAGGCTCTCTCGAAGTTGCTCACAGTCGATCCTCCTGCTGGCCGCTGCCTGCCTTCTTCTGCTTGGACTCCTTCTCGCCGGCGAGCCAGGTTTGCCACTGCGACTTGAAGGCCGGCGACGTCATGTACATGTAGCTCGCGCCCAGGCCATAGCCGACAACCGGACCGCCAGGCAGCGCGCCGGTGGCGTAGGCCAGGCCGGGCTGCACTGTCAGCTCGAACAGGCCGCGTGCCGCGTTGCGCTCTGCGCTGTTGGTCTTGTCGCTGTTGACGCTGAAGTACTTGATGATTCGCTCAAGCGCCTGCGCGGCGTAGCCGTAGGTGGCGCCGGCAAACAGAGCGGTGAGGTCGCGCTGGTACTTCACGCCGACGTAGGCGTTGTAGAGCGGATCGGCCAGGCCGGTGAAGCCGGAGCGGCTGAAGGCCAGCGCCGACAGCCACTTGATCGGAAAGCCGCCCTCCTTCTTCTCTTCCTCGTCCCACTTGTCGGGGTTCAGGATGAGCTCGCGCAGCATCGTCACAAGCAGGTGGCCCATGTAGAGGCTGGCAATCGGCGCGATGACCTGAGCCGCTGCCACGCTGGCCGCTTGCGCTGCGCCACGGTCGTTGTACTCGCGCTCGATTTTCTTGACCGACTTGACCATGACGTTGCGGAAGAACGCCATCGAGAACGACAGCAGGCCGTAGGTCAGGCGCCCGGTCGGCGTGTTGGCCGCCCAGGGCCGGTCGACGGCCGACGGCGACTGGATGGCCTGATTGACCAAGCGGCCGACCATCACGCCATAAATCTTGCCCATATCAGTTAGGCTGCCGTCGACGTCAATCAGCTCGTCGTAGCGCGGCATGCGGTTGCCGTACTCGCGGGACCATTTGACGAACGCGTCGATTTGCGACTCTTGGATACCAGCGTCGATCATCTCGGCGCGCGCAAAGCCCCTGTCCTTGTCGCTCGCCTGGTCGTTGTCCAGCGTGTGCGCGAGCTCCAGCACGTAGCGGCCAGACAGGTGCATCGCTGCGCGCCTCTGCGCGTTCGTCAAGCCCGTCAAGCCCACGCGGCGAAAATAGTTGGCCGACGCCTTGGTCAGTTTAGTGGACTCGGCAAACGATCCGCCCAGGCGGTTTGCGATCATCTCGTCGGCGTAGTCGCCCGCCACGATGCCAAGCGTCCTGGCCATCGCCCGGCGCTCCTTGACGTCCTTGGTGGCGATAATTTCCTGCACCGTCAGGCCGATGGCCTTGAGCGCGTCCAGCGGCTTTCCGGTCTGCACCGCAGTCGTGATCGGCTCGGCCAGCGACGTGAGCACCACGCGGCCCAGCAGCACCATTTGGCCAAGCGCGTGCGAGTTTCCCAAGAAGCGCTGGTACTCCGATGGCGTGTTGTCGCGGCGCGTACCTGTAACCTGACCAACGATGGCCTCGGCCATGTCGCGGTCTTCGCGGCGCACGCCGGCGCTCATCATCGACTCCAAGATGCCAAACAGTTTGGTGTTCTTCTCTCGGCCGTTGGCGTTGCGTCCGAAGCGCAGGTTGTACTCGGCCTTGCGCACCGACATTTGCAGGTAGTTCGTGACGCGCTCGATCGGGTCTTGGATGTAATACTTGGCCAGCAGCTTGTCGGCCTCTGGCGGCAGCGTGCGCTCCTTGAGGTACGAGCCCGCCGGCGAGTGCGAGCTGAAGCTCTCAGGCGATCCGAAGCTAATGCGCGTCTGGTACTCGGCCGCCGCTTGCGCGGACCACTGGTCGCGAATGTAGTCGTAGGCCTCCTCGAACACCGGACCGTTCTGCTCCAGAAACTCGTTGAGCTCGGCCTGCGCCTTGTCGATCTTGTCCGCCGAATCCGGGTCGGCCGGGTCGATGCTGTTGAGCGCCCGCATCAGCTTGGCCAATTGCTTGCGCGCATCGCGGTAGGCATCCAGCTCCGGGTCGCGCTTGCGATCAATGCCCGCCTCGTCGGCCCGCTTGTCCAGCGCTTGCAAGGCGATCAGGATTTCGTCGGCATCCATCGGGCGCTCGGTGTCGCGCTCGAACACGATCTTGTAGACCTCGGTGGCGTCCTTGATGAACTCGCCAGCGTTGGCTGTCACCAGCGGCTCGTCCAACAGGCGAGGCAGGTAGCCCTGATCCTTGACAAAGCCGATGTCCAGGCCTGCGTTCTTGTTGTAGTAATACAGGTCAGTCAGCAGCTCGCGCAGTTGCGCGCCAAGCCGGTTGACCGGCGTACCGGCCGATGCGCTGGCCTCGTCGCCAATCGCTGTCAGCACGTCAGTAAGCATGGCCAGGTCGGCATCGCTTATCAGGTCAGCGCCGGCCGCGTTACGAATGTTGGACAGGCGCGTCATGAACCGGCGCGTCTCACGCTCGACCGCCTCGGCGTAAGTGCCGCCCTCGAACGTCTTGCGGCCGCTGCCGGGGTCGGTGGCAATGCGCTCGGTCAGATTGCGGATGGCCGCAGCGGCGGCTGCGTTGCCCGTCTTGGCGTAGTGCCGCTCCATGGCCAGCAGCACGCCACGGTTAGTGACGAAGGCCGCACGTACGGCGTCGCTCATGCGTTTGAGCAAAGGACGCGGATCGCTGGGGCGCTGGCCCTGCTTCTCCAACTCGCGAGCCCGCACACGCCAGGCGCGTTTCTCGGCCTCCCACACGCCTTTGGCCCCTGGCGACTGTGCCGACTGGATTTGGTCGTCAAAGTAGACAGCCGGATCAGAGAGCCGCACGCCGGCAGGCATGCCTGCCACCGCCTCGCCGTTTGGGTTCAGCAGCGCGTCTGTGCGAATTGCATTAAACAACAAGTCATAAGCGCGGAAGATGTTATAGCGGTCTGCGTCTTTGGGGAACGTCTTGGCAAAGCGGATGTGCGCGTCGCTCTGGTAGGCTGCGTCACCTTTGCCGATGAACTCCGTCGTGCCGCCGGCCGCTTCGACCTTGTGCGCGATGTAAGCCTCAAACGAGCGGGCCAGCATTTCGGTCGGCTTGCGCCAGTAACTCGGGTCGCCGCCGACGGCCTGCGCGAAGTCGCCGGCGGAGCGGTAGAACTGACTGCGGTCGTTGCGACTCTTGCTCGCTCCCGAGCGCAACTTGTCGAGGTCGGTTTGCAGCTTGCTCGTGTCCTTGCCAGCCTGCGTCGCCTCCTCGATCTTGCGTTCGAGCTCCATTATCTTGGCCGATTGCTCGGCCTGGTCGAAGAAGATGGCATTGAGCAGGTGGCGGAAAGCGCCGCCAGTCGTCTCGGGGAACTTGTCAGAAAGACTTTCACCTTCGCGCAGATAGTCCGACAGATTGGCCAACGCGTCGGCGTGCGTGCTGGCCAGGTAGAAGTCCAGCGCATGGCCCCACTCGTGCGCAAACGAATTGGACCGGCCGGGCATGACGATGGTTTGCGTGTCGGTCGCGATGCCGCCCGAGCTCGCGCCACTGCCGGTGCCCAGCGGGTAGTGCGCGCCCAGGTATCCGGCGTCCTTGACCAGGCCCAGCGCCAGCTTGCCGTCCAGGCCGATGGCCGACGTCGGCAGGTCCAGAACGTGCGCCATCAGTTGCAGGCCGCGATAGGCGTCCAGCAACTGGTCGATAGTCACGCGCAAATTGGCGCGGTCAGACTTCTGTACGAGCGCCAGGCCGTAGGTCTTCTTCAGGCCCTCAGCCAGGATGTTAAATTGCCGCTCAGGCGGCAGCAGCTCGGCCTCGGCCGGGTCGTATCCCAGCTCTACGAACGCGTCCCGGTAGATGCTTTGCCGGTTCGTGAACGACGCGGAGATGAAGGGGTCGCCGACGGCACCTTTGACGCGCTGGTTTTGGTCTGCGCGATTGCCTTGAGCTCGCGCCTCATTGCCGCGATCTGCCGTCGCATCTGCTTGGGTGTTCCGATCGGCTCCACGCGTTACGCCCTCTTTGGCTTCGGCGCCGGTCCCAACGCGGTCCTCGGCCGGCGCTGGTCTCCGAGCTTGGGCGCGTCCATCGTTTCCTGCCTGGCCGCCACCATCAGGCCGCGCCCCGCCACCTTGAACGTCTCGATCCCGCGCTTGTCGCCCACCTGGTTGAACGCTCGACCCAGCGCCTGCATCGCGTTGCGGCTGGGCGTCGGCGTCGGCTGCTCCAAATAGGTTTCCGCTGGTAGGTTGTCTGTTTCGTTCATTGCGTTGCTCCACTGCGCCCTGCACCATCTCGGTCGGCGTCGGCGCGTCGCCAAACAAGCCTTCGCTGGTCTGGGTCTTGGCCATGTCGACGTAGGCTCGCAGCACATCGGCGATGGCTTCGCGGCCCACGGCACGGGACAGGCCTTCATTGTAGAAGGCGGTGACGAACGCATCCACCACCGGGTTGCGCTCGTTTGCCAAGTCTTGCTGCGCCAGCCACTCTTGCACGCGGCCTTTGCTCTGCCGTAGCTGATCGACCACGCGCGCCGCCTGCACCAGGTCGGCCGTCACGTTGTATGAAGGGTCAATGGCGCCAGACTGCGCCATGCGCTTCATTTGCAGCCACGGGCCGGCGCTGTCAAACAGTGCATTGCCGATCGACTTGATGTTGTCGTCGGCGCTCTCGATGAGCTTGACCAGCAGGTCGCGGTCCTCGTAGGCCGCCGCCAGCAGCGCCCGGCGGATACGCTGCGCGCCGTCGGGGGCCAGCGCCCCGTTGTCGTCCAGCATGCCGTTGCGCTGGGCCTGCGGCAGTTGGCCGATGAAGCCCCGCACGAAGTCGCGATTGCCGGCGTCCGTCACGTCGCCGCCGGCCCACACCTCCAGCACGCCGTCGGTGATGGCGGACACGTCGATCTTGGCGCGCTCTACCGGCGTCAGGTCCATGGTGGCGGCCTGGTTGGCCTCCTGCACGAAGGCGACGCGCTCTTGCGGCGACATCGGCGTCACGCGCTCGCGCACGAGCACCGGCTCATTGATGCCGGTCAAGTCGTAGCCCTGGCTTTCCAGGTGCTGGCGGTAGGCCTGGCCGCGCTCGGGGAACATGGCGTAGGCCCGGCGGATGCCCTGCACGCGGCCGTTGCCGGACTCGACGATCAGGTCAGGGCCGACGATCGGCGCGCCGCGATCGGCCTCCGCAGACTGGCCCAGGCGCTGCGGGTCAAGCTGGCTGGCGATGGCGTTGATCTGTTCGTCGCTGGCCGCCCGGGTGCGGTCGCGGGGTTGCAGCTCGCCCGTAGCGGCCTGCAAGCTCGCGGCGTCCACCACGCGCATGCGGGTTTCTACCTGCCGGCCGGTAACGGTGGAGACGCGCTGGGTTTCGGCAGCGGGTGCGGCAGCGGGTGCGGCCGGCGCAGGCGTGTTTCCAAGCAGCAGCTCGTTAATCATCCCCATGCTGCTGTTGCTGATGCCGCCTTGAGTCAGTGCTTCAATCTGCGCAACGATTTGCTCGCGGCTGCGGCCGGCCGTCACGCCGTCCTTGATGATCTTGATGACCATCTCGCGAACTAGCTTGGAGTCGTCGGCCGAAATCTGTTCGTTGGGGCCGTCCGGTCTGGCGGGCCCTCTGGGCGTACCGATGATCGCGAACCATTGATCGCTTGTTAGGTCGATGGCGGGCTTGGCCGCCGGCGTGGCAGGTGCAGGTGCAGGTGCAGGTGCCGCAGCGGGCGCCGGCGCAATCACCGTCTCTGCCGGCGGCTCCTCAGCCGGCGCCACGACTTGCTGTGGGATGAGGTCATCAAAGCTCAGGCGCGTCGGCCGCTGCGCTTCGCGCAGTTGCGCGTTGTCCGGGTTGAGCGCTTGCACGGCGGCCTGGCGCGTTGCCTCGGTGTTGGTGGCCACCGCGCTCAGGTCGGCCTGAATGGCTCGGCCAAGTGCCGACGCCGGGTCGACCTGCGGCTGCACGACGTCGCGGTAGAAGTTGTTGGCGGCCTGCACGCCCTTGGTGGCGCCGGCCATCGTGCCGCTCACCATCAGCGTTTGCAGGAACTGCTTGCGGAAAGCGCCCACCAGGTCGAGCTCTTCTTTGGTCAGGCCGGCCTCACGCTCGGCGGCGTTTTGGCCGAGCGCGGTTACAGTCTCCGTACCCTGCTCGGACGCCAGCGCCCCGGCCTTTTGCGCAAGCAGAGTCAGACGCGTGCCAGCGGCACCGCGCACGGGGGCCGAGAACGCCTTGAGGAAAATGGCGTTGCTCAGCGCTTCAGGGATCGCTTCCCAGTAGCTGTATTTCGTTGCTGCCGAGTCGAAGTCTTGCAGCGCCTGCTTCCACTCGTTCTCGTCCAGGCCGCGCCCGTACAGCTTCGTAGCCTGCTTGTTCAGGTTCTCGCGCACGCGGGACAAGAACTCGTCCTTGCTGGCGCGATAGGCGACGGTGCCCGAGGTGCCCATGCCGGCGGCAAGGCCGACGGCCGGGTTGGCAGTCATAAGGCCAGCGCCAGCGGTGGCCATCGCCGACGTCACCAGAGTCGTCAGGCTATAGCCCAGCGAGTCGCCCAGGCCGGAGAAGCTGGTGTAGTTCGGGTCGGTGTACTTTTCGGGCGCGGTCGTCGCGGTGATGACGCGATCGAGCATACCCTGGTCGGCTAGCGGCACGGCGCCGCCACGGATGGCGCGAGCGGCAGCATTGACTGCCGACGGGCCGACGCGCTGCAAGCTGTCTGCGGCAACGGCGGCCGCTTCGGGAATCGCCTGGCCTAGGACCCGACCTTCGGGGTTGAACATGGGCCGACGTCCGCCTGCCGACTGATACACGCTGTCGATTGGCACTTGCTGCTCGCGGGCAATGCGACGCGCGGCGAGCTCGTTCGATGCGCGGGCGCGATCGGCCGGCGTCAGTGTGTTCAGCCCCAGCGCGTCGGCAAGCTGGCCCAGCAAGCCGCGCTCGGGCGCCGGGTACAGGCCCGGTTCGGTCCTGGTAGGCGGCACCGGAGTCGGCGGCACGGGTGCACTGCCTTGACGAAACGCCCTGGGGTACACGCCGAACGCGGCACCCCCATTCATAACAGTGCTGGATGCCGCCCCACCATCCAGTCCCGGGTTCACAACGGCCGCAGGAGAGGGCAACGCCTGCCCTTGGGGCGGAGCCGTTGGAATCAAATCGTCGAAGCTGACGCCCTGCGCCTTTTGCTTGGGGATCAGGTCGTCAAAGTTCACTGCCATGCTTACAGCCCTTTCGGGTCAATGCCGTTTTCTTTCAGGCGCTTGATGACTGCATCACGCGGAGCGCCGCGTGCGATGGCGTCGCGAGCTGCCGCCAGCGGATCAGAGCCAGCGGCAGATGCTGTCGGCGCTGCTCGCGTCGTGCCCTTGCGCTCGGTGCCGGGGATCGGCACGCCGGCGACGGTGCGATTGCCTTTGCTGACCGACACGCCGTTGATCGCCTCACCCGCGCGCAGGCGCTGCAACACGCCGTCGGCCGCCAAATCCGGGTTTTTGCTCGTCTGCCAGGACTCGCCAGCGGCGGCCATCAGGCCAAGCACCGCGTTGTCGTCCGGGTTAATGCCATCGGCTTTGAGGCCCTCGCGAATCTTGGTCTCCATGCGCTTGAGGGCTACAGGCGGAACGGCGCTCGGGCCTTTGTCTGCTGGCGTGCGGCCAGCGCGTCCAGCCGCCGGCGCGCGCTCTCGACCCTGCACAGTTT
>VFQS010001024.1_pt1 | contig 27287 bp, 20 predicted proteins | sample 3512361 | NCBI WGS metagenome assembly VFQS01 (sample SAMN10412375, study PRJNA504923) | tailings metagenome | isolation source: Relicate 1 Philex TSF3 active mining | place: Philippines
TGGCACTATTCGCTAACCAACCTTCTCCATTAATCATCTGAGCTAATTCACCTAGGGTGCATCCGTGCACGACTGGAATTGGATTCAAGCCCACGAAAGACGACTGCGCCTTTTCTAAAACCGGCCCATCCACATAATGTCCGTTCGGATTAGGTCGATCCAATACCGTTAAAGGAACCTTATTCTCCGCACAAGCTTCCAATACATAATGCAATGTGGACGAATAGGTGTAGAAGCGCGCACCCACGTCCTGAATATCAAAAAGTACGACATCGATTCCCTGCAAATCCTCTGGGGTAGGTTTCTTGTGTTTACCATATAGAGAAATAAGGGCAAGACCCGTTTTACGATCCACCTCATTATCGATATGCGCACCGGCATCTGCCGTCCCTCTAAATCCGTGTTCTGGAGCAAAAATCTTTTTCACAAAGACGCCTAATGACAATAAAGTGTCTGCTAAATGCGTCTTCCCCACCACGGAGGTATGATTAACAACCAAGGCAACTTGTTTGCCTTTTAGGGCTGGCAAGTAAGCGGGAAATTGGGCAGCGCCTGGAATGAGCGTTTTTTGGCCAAATCCCATAAAAGCCAAAAGGCTGAACAATAAGACAATACTATTTGATTTACGCCCCATTCGTGTTTTCTTTGCGGTTCAGAATTGAAAATCAAATCTAATGAATTTCCCTCTTTTTGTCGCTAGGCGTATTCGGAAAACTCAGGACACCTCCTTTTCTAAGACAGTGACCTATGTGGGTATCGGTACGGTGGCGTTAGGAACGGCAATCATCCTGGTGGCCTTTGCCATTCTTTTTGGATTTAAGACGACCATTCAAGACAAATTGACGAGCTTTTCTGGAGATGCGCGTATTTCTCAGATATCAAGCAATCGTTCGTTAGCTGAAAGTCCACTGACTCGCAATAAAGAATGGGAGTCCAATACAGTTAAGCGCTCAGAAATCGACCATATTCAAGCGCACGTACAAAGGCCAGGGATATTAGTAGGGAAAGAAGGCTTAGCCGGTATTGTAGTGAAAGGGATTGGAAAAGATCTTCCGGCAAAGCAATTACAGAAAAATATCATCAGTGGTTCTAATAGCCTTTCTGGTCCACAGGAGGTTATTTTGAGTAAGGCATTAGCTAAACAACTAAAGGTCAAAACCCAAGGTTCGTTGATTCTCTATTTCCTCAGTGCTCCGCAGAGACCCCGTAAAGTGAAAGTAGCCGGCATTTATGAAACCGGACTAGAAGAACTTGATAAACTATTCGTCCTAGCAGATCGCGACTGGGTTCAAATAATGAATGGCTGGACGGCTGACTCCCTAGGTACCTATGAGGTGTTCTTTAAAAATAAGGATAACCTAGAAGCGAAAACAAATGCGCTAGCAAAAACGATGCCGCCTGAATGGCGCATACAACCATTGACGGAGATTTATCCTGCTCTTTTTGATTGGATGACCATGCTCGACCGCAATATCGTCATCTTTATCAGCCTCCTCTTTGTCGTGGCCTGCTTTAATCTTATCGCTACGCTTTGGGTACTAATCATGGAACGCGTACCCATGGTGGGATTATTGAAGTCGATGGGCGCCTCAGCAGCCCAAATTCGCCATATTTTTTGGTGGAATGGCTTGTTTATCTTAGTGCGCGGATTACTGATTGGAAATGGACTTGCCTTCCTATTTTGCTATTTACAATCAACTTACCACTTGATACCTTTAGATCCAGAAAGTTATTACATGACAAGCGTTCCCATCGAATGGGATGCGACTACTTGGGGTATCGTTAATCTACTGACGATGGTGCTAGTGGGTTTCATGATGTCCATCCCTACCCTTTTAATTACTAAAATCCAGCCAACTGAGGCACTGAACTTCAAGAATTAATGCTAAAAAAACTCCTACTTCTGCTTTGTTTTGTTTACAGCACAAATGCACAAGATAGCCTCCGCTATTCGATTGATCTAAATAAACTCAAAAATGATCGATTGACCGTAGAAGTTCAATTGCCAGCTGGCGCAAAGGAATACTGCTTTCCTAAAATCGTTCCAGGCACTTATGCCATTTATGATTTTGGACGCTATGTCAGTAACCTGCAAGCCTTTGATGCTGCTGGTAAAGCTGTAAAAGTGAGACAAAAAGACGTCAATTCTTTTCTCATCGGGAATGCTTCTCGCCTCAGCTACAAGGTGGATGACACTTGGGATAGTCCTGAGATCGAGGGCAAATACATATTCGAGCCCGTAGGAACGAACTTTCAGGAAGACACGCTCTTTGCGCTGAACACTCATGCGCTTTTAGGCTTTGTGAAAGGTGCTGAGAAAATGCCTGTTTCGCTACAACTAAATGTACCTGAGGGTATGTTAGCTTCCTCCGCCATTGCATCAAAAAAGGGTTATTATGTAGCAGATTCCTACCAAAGTCTAACGGATGCGCCCATCCTAGTCGCGCACCCAGATACCGCTATGCTAAAAGTGGGTGATGCTGATATCTTGATTTCGGTCTTTTCTCCTAATCAGGTGATTCGTGCCTCCCAAATTGCTGAGAAAATCCTTCCCTTGTTGAAGTCACAGCAAGCCTATTTAGGGGGCACTTTCCCGGTTAAAAACTACGTTTTTCTGGTGGTGATGTCGACGCATCTAAAGAATGGTAGTTATGGAGCTTTGGAACATTCCCAATCTTCATTTTATTACCTACCAGAATACAATATCGCCACCATGGGAAGCACCATTCGCGATGTGAGTGCGCACGAATTTTTCCATATTCAGACACCACTTAACTTTCACTCGGAGGAGATTGGGAATTTTGATTTCCAAAAGCCTAAAATGTCCCGACACCTTTGGCTCTATGAAGGCCTGACGGAATACGCAGCCCACCACACCCAGTTGCAAGGAGGGTTGACTACTTTAGAACAGTTTATGGAATCCATGACCGAGAAAGTAAACCGCGCAAATGATAACTATAATCCCTCACTAGCCTTCACTAAACTTAGCCTGGTCGCATTAGATAAATATAAGGATGAATATGGGAACGTGTACCAAAAAGGAGCACTCATCGGTTTCTGCCTAGATTTACTCTTGCGCAAGGAAACGAACGGCGTCTATGGCACACAGCAGATGATGCGTGATTTAGCCACTCAATATGGACCTACCAAATCCTTTAAGGATGAAGAGTTATTTGACATCATTGAAAAGACGACAAAAGTTCCAGCAGTAAAAGAATTCTTTGCCCGATATGTCAGTAAAGGAGATAAATTACCCTTAAAAGAATTGGTATCTACCATCGGAATGGATTTCGGGGAATCCATCCCAGGTAATAATACCATTACGTATGGTTATACAAACAATATTGAATTCAGGGCTTTGAAAAACCCAAGCCCATCTCAATTAAAGATGAGACAGGCTTGGTTGCATTTTTAGACCGTCTGCGCTTCTACCACTGCGATTGCGACCATGTTCACAATCTCACGAACAGAGGCGCCTAGTTGCAATACGTGCACCGGTTTACGTAATCCCAATAAGATAGGTCCAATGTACTCAATGTCCGCCGCTTCCTTCAACAAGTTATAGGCAATATTAGCCGAAGAAAGATTAGGGAAAATCAGCGTGTTAGCGGTGTCATTTCCCAAAGTGGCAAACGGATAGTTTTGTTGTCTTAATTCTTTGTCAAACGCTAAATGCGCCTGCATCTCCCCTTCAATCACCCAGGTTGGATGTTTTTCTTGCAGGATGTGTGTTGCTGCCCGCATCTTCACTGCGTCCTCTCCATCCGCAGAACCAAAGTTCGAGTAAGATAGCATGGCAATCTTTGGCTTTAAATTAAAGCGCTCAACCGCCTCTGAAGTCAATTCCGTAATCTCCACGATATCAGCTACCGAAGGCGAAAAGTTAATCGTGGTATCTGAAAAGAACAATGGTCCTTGCTTACTCAATAACAAGTACATACCTGCCACCTTCGTTACTCCCGGCTTTTTACCGATAATCTGCAAAGCAGGACGAATAGCGTCTGGGTAGTTTTTAGTCAAACCAGAAATAACCCCGTCCGCGCGATTCGTTTCTAACATCATCGCAGCAAAATAATTACTCTTACGCACCTGCTTCTCTGCCTCCCACTTCGTGAATCCACGACGCTTACGCTTTTGGTAAAACAATTCGGCGAATTCTGCTAACAAGTCTGCATTATCCGGGTGTTTGAAATCAAAGATCTCAATATCCCCTAAATCGATGTGGTGCTCTTCGCAGATCGCATCGATATTCGCTTTACGACCTAATAGAATTGGCTTAGCGATTCCTTCATCTAACACCTCCCGAACGGCCTTCAATACTTTCAAGTTCTCCGCCTCTGCAAATACAATACGCTTCGGTTTCGATTTAGCTCGTTTCAAGATGAATTTCATCACCTGGTTATCTAGTCCCAGTCGCTTTGCTAATTGATTCTCGTAGACATCCCAGTTTTTAATCGGCTTCGTTGCTACACCTGATTCCATCGCCGCTTTTGCCACCGCCATGGAGATGGTCGTAATTAAACGCGGGTCAACCGGCTTAGGGATAATGTATTCTGGTCCAAAACTTAATGATTTTTCATTATAAGCTAAATTCACAATATCAGGTACCGGTTTTTTAGCCAAGCAGGCCAAAGCCTTGGCAGCCGCCAGTTTCATCTCATCATTTATCTCTGAAGCACGTACATCTAAAGCACCTCTAAAAATGAAAGGAAAGCCTAGAACGTTATTCACTTGATTAGGGAAATCGGAGCGACCAGTCGCCATAATTAAATCCTCTCTGACTGCTTTTGCTTCCTCATAGCCGATCTCCGGCGTCGGATTCGCCATGGCAAATACGATAGGATTAGGGGCCATCGTCGCCACCATCTCTGGTTTTAATATGCCTCCTACTGAAAGGCCAAGGAAAACATCCGCTCCCCTCATCGCCTCTGCTAGGGAGGTATTTCTACCTGCTTTACCCGCTAATGGAGCTAAAAAACGATTCAGATCTGGACGGTCTTCCGAAACTAAGCCATCCTTATCGAAAATAGAGAAATTCTCGATACGCGCTCCGAGCTTTAAATATAATTTGATGCAAGAAATAGCTGCAGCTCCCGCACCAGAAATGACAAATTTTGACTCTTCAATCTTCTTGTCAACGATTTCCAATGCGTTCAACAGTGCCGCGGACGAGATAATGGCCGTTCCATGCTGATCGTCGTGCATGATGGGAATCTTCAAACGCGCTTTTAATTTCTCTTCGATTTCAAAGCATTCTGGGGATTTGATATCCTCTAGATTAATCCCGCCAAAAGTCGGTTCTAAACGCGCTACCGTATCCACAAATTCATCTGGATCGCTCACGGCTAATTCAATATCAAATACGTCGATATCGGAGAATACTTTAAAAAGAACTCCTTTTCCCTCCATTACGGGCTTACTAGCCTCTGGACCAATGTTACCTAAACCTAAAACAGCGGTACCATTCGAGATAACACCTACCAGGTTTCCTTTGGCCGTATAATCGTATACTTTCTCTACATTATTCGCAATTTCTAAACAAGGCTCAGCCACACCCGGCGAATAGGCTAAAGACAAATCGCGCTGAGTTGCTGTTGATTTAGTGGGTTTTACTTCAATTTTGCCAGGTTTCCCTCCTGAATGATACTCGAGCGCATCTTCTCTTAAAATGGATGAAATAGACATATATGATTAATTTGTTGATTGTTCTTTTTCAAATTCCCCCTCGTGCTTCGCTATCCAAACCGTTGCCACTCCGTTTCCAATAAAATTGGTAATCGCTCTCGCCTCTGACATAAAACGATCCACTCCTAGTAATAAGGCTAAGCCTTCCACTGGGATCACTTGCAATGCACTCAAAGTGGATGCTAAAACAACAAAGCCACTTCCTGTCACGCCAGCAGCCCCTTTAGAGGTCACCATTAAAATACCGACAATAGTCAGCATCTGTTCCCAAGACAAATGTACGCCATAAACTTGAGCTAAAAACAAGGTGGCCATCGATAAATAAATACTCGTCCCATCCAAGTTAAACGAATAACCCGCGGGTACCACTAGTCCCACTACGGACTTCGAACAGCCCATATTCTCTAGTTTATGCATCAAAGATGGCAAAGCAGCCTCCGAAGACGAAGTACCCAAAACCACCAATAATTCGTGTTTAATATAGCCCAAAAACGCCCAAATACGCTCTCCGCAGCTTCGCATAATATAACCCAATACCACGAAAACGAAAATGGCCATCGTCACATAGACCGTCAGCATTAGTTTCGCTAAAGGAATCAGGGAATGTATTCCAAATTTCCCGATGGTAAAGGCCATCCCACCTAGCGCACCCAATGGCGCTAAATACATTACCATCTTCAGGCCTTTGAACACCCAATGCGAAGCCTGTTGCATCCCCGCAATCATCTTCGCCTTTCCTTTGACATAGTTCAAAAAGATCCCAAAGAAGATCGAGAACCCTAATACCTGAACTGTAAAGTTTTCTTTTAGAAAGCTGATCCATGAGAATCCTGCCGCTTTTTGCGTGTATTTAGAAATATCTCCACCCGCGATATCTTCTCTGATGACTCCGATTCCAGGTTCAATGAAGCTAGAAACGGCTAATCCGATTAAAAGCGCAACGGTTGTTACCACCTCAAAATAAAGTAATGCCTTACCACCCACACGACCTACTTTTTTCAAGTTACCCATATTCACGATCCCTAATGAAATCGTCAAAAAGATGATAGGATTGATAAAAATCTTCACTAAACTGATAAAAACACCACTAAATACCTCGCTCAAGGAAGGACCAAAGCTTAGATCTGCTCCCAATAAATTATAACTAAACTTCGAATCAAACACCTTGAATAAGGCCAAATCAGGAGCGAAATGTCCAACAAAAACACCTAATAAAATAGACAATAAAACCCAAAATGTCAGGTTCTGAAAAATAATTGATTGCTTCATTCGTTAAGGTTTGGTTGTTAAACAAATGTAAGAATTATTAAGAATAATCTCCGCTTGTGATTCTGCCTATATTTCCCGAATTTTGTAGGCTCATTCCCTTTTGATAAAAATACAGATGTCAGAAAAAATCAAATGCCTAATTATCGGTTCTGGCCCAGCCGGATATACCGCAGCTATTTATGCTTCTCGCGCTGGTTTACATCCTGTGATGTACCAAGGTGGACAACCCGGGGGACAATTAACAACTACCACTGAAGTAGATAATTTCCCTGGCTACCCGAATGGTATTGATGGTCCAGCTATGATGATCGATTTAGAGAATCAGGCGAAGCGTTTTGGAACGGATGTTCGTTACGGAATGGCGACTAAGGTAGATTTCAGTGTATCACCCAAGAAAGTGTGGATTGATGAAACAACCCAGATCGAAGCAGATGCGGTCATTATCGCGACTGGAGCTAGTGCGAAATGGTTAGGGTTAGAGGGAGAAACGAAGTTCAATGGCCTGGGCGTATCCGCTTGTGCAGTATGTGATGGTTTTTTCTATCGTAATCAAACCGTAGCCGTAGTGGGAGCGGGAGATACAGCCGCTGAAGAAGCAAGTTATTTAGCGAATTTATGTACTAAAGTACACTTAATCGTGCGTCGTGGCGAGATGCGTGCTTCCTTAATTATGCAAGAGCGCGTAAAGAATAACCCGAAAATCGAGATCCATTGGAATTCTGAAACAGAAGAAATTTTAGGTGATGCAAACGGGGTAACTGGCATTCGCATCGTGAATAATGTCACTAAAGAAACCGAAGAAATTGCCTTAACCGGTTTCTTTGTTGCGATTGGTCACCAACCTAATACGTCTATTTTCAAAGGACAATTAGAGATGGACGCGCAAGAATATTTAATTACTGAAAAAGGAAGTGCTCGAACAAATATCGAAGGTGTTTTCGCCTGTGGTGACGTTCAAGACACGATTTATCGCCAAGCCATTACGGCCGCTGGTAGCGGGTGTATGGCGGCTTTGGACGCGGAACGTTGGTTAGCCGCGAACCATTTACATTAATAAAAACATATGAGGTTTATCACCTATATTTTTGGATGTATTCTATTGCTATCGGGCTTTAGCTTGAAGGCGCAAGAGCGGAATTTATTCAAGAAAAAAACAGAAATCGAAGTCAAATCCAATTCCCAACTTTTCCAAGAAAAGAACAAGAAGAAGGATGAACTAGATGAACTTCCCCCCTTGCAATTCAGAAATGAGACGGAATCCGTGGGGGTTACCGCCGGCTCTGAATTACAGGAACGTAAGTTCGAGCCCATTAAATTGGTGAATGCGAGCATCAGCAATTTTGATACCACTTCGATCGACGAAGGTGAAAATCTGATTGTTGAGATCGAAGAAGAGGCTGCACCAGAAGGAACAGAGGATTTTGTGTCGGTGGCGTCTTATTACGCGATTTGGGACACGAAAATTATTGACCCTTATGATATTGATGCTAAAGAATTTGATGAACCTGTTGACATCGAATTATACAATACGGCAGCTGGACGTAACTGGGCAGCTCCTCTAGAGATTGTTAAGCAAACCAGTCCATTTGGACCACGGTGGGGACGCCTGCACGCTGGTGTCGATTTAGACTTAGAGACCGGTTATCCCGTCTTCTCCGCATTCGATGGGATTGTCCGTGTCAGTCATTATGACCGATCAGGTTATGGTAATTACGTCCTAGTGCGCCATTACAATGGCTTTGAAACGTTATATGCTCACCTTGCCTCTCCCGGTGCGGAACCAGGCACACTGGTTAAAGCTGGGGATCAAATTGGTGTAGGAGGTAGCACAGGGCGCAGTACGGGTTCACACTTGCACTTTGAGACACGTTATGAGGGTAATCCCATGAACCCAAAGAATTTGTATAATTTCAACCCATTTGAACCTGTTTCCGATCACATTATCATCACAGCACGTTCTTTTGATATTCGTTCCCTTTCATTGAAAAATGAATATGGTTCGGTAGGAGATAAAGTGCGTTCCAGAACAAAGGCATGGACTAAAGTACGTCAAGGTGATACCCTAGGTGCCATCGCGAGACGTACCGGTGTTTCAATTGCTAAATTGAAGAAGTTAAATGGAATGAAGAACTCCTCAGTTATAAGAGCAGGTCGCCGAATTCGCATCCATTAATCCCTATGAAATTAGATATCCTTGTGATGGCTGCACATCCAGACGACGCAGAATTAAGTTGCGCTGGAACCATACTCTCCCACATTGCTGCTGGCAAAAAAGTAGGAATCGTCGATTTCACTCGAGGTGAACTAGGGACAAGAGGAACACCCGAAATACGTCTTCAGGAATCAGCTGATGCCACTCAAATTTTAGGTATTCATGCCCGGGAAAACCTAGGCATTCGGGATGGTTTCTTCAGAAATGACGAAGAAACACAATTAAAACTCATCGAAGTCATTCGCAAATACCAACCTGAGGTTGTTTTAGCTAATGCTTTGGAAGACCGCCACCCTGACCATGGTAAAGGAGCGCAATTAGCGATTGATGCCTGTTTTTTATCAGGTTTACGCCAAATCAAAACTGGCGACCTAACTGCCTGGAGACCTGCGCAAGTCTACCATTATATTCAAGACCGCTATTTAGAACCTGATTTCGTTATTGATATCACAGCGCACTGGGATCAGAAAGAAGCGGCTATTCGCGCTTTCAAAAGTCAATTCTTTGATCCTAATTCTACCGAACCTGCCTCTTATATCTCTAACCCAGACTTTTTACATTTCATTCAAGCGCGCGCTATGGAGATGGGACACAAAATTGGGGTAAAATATGGGGAAGGATTTCAAAAGCACGGACCGATCGAGGTTAAATCTCTTGTTTAAAGCATAAAGAATAAAGTACAAAGTATAATGGTGGAATAAATAGGGCTCGAAATTCGAGCCCTATTAACATTAAATGAAATACTCATCGCCACAGGCGATTCAATCTCTATGCTTTATTCTTTGTGCTTTATACTTTAAACTTGCGCTTTTTAAGGCGCTACCCGATAACACTCCCACTCCCCTTTCTCCCGTGCATCATAGACCACTCGGTCATGCAAGCGAGAAGGTCTACCTTGCCAAAATTCAAAATAATCGGGCACTAGTCGATAACCTCCCCAATGATCAGGTTTCGGAATCGTTTTGCCTTCGTATTGTGCAGCTAATTCAGCGTAGCGAGCTTGTAAAACTTCGCGGGAATCAACCCGGGCACTTTGCTCTGATACCCAAGCACCTAATTGGGACTCACGCGGACGCGAATGAAAATAAGCTGTCGATAATTCAACAGAGAGTTTTTCGACGTGACCTTCGATACGGATTTGGCGTTCTAATTCGCCCCAAAAAAAGGTGATTGATGCCTGCGATGTAAAGGCTAATTCTTGGCCTTTACGGGATTCGTAATTTGTAAAGAAACTAAAACCGTGATCTACAGTTTTTAATAAAACAATACGGCCAGATGGACGGCCTGTTGCACTTAATGTGCTTAAGAACATGGCATTAGGCTCAGGAACCTCAGCAGATTGGGCTTCTTTAAACCAAATAGCAAATTGAGCAAAAGGATCTGGATGTACGTGTTGTTCGTGCAATTCTCCTTTTTGATAGTTTAAGCGTAGATCAGCTAAGTTCATAAGTCGATGATATTTATTATCTTTACAAAGGCACTCCTTATCCCCAAATATAGCTGAATTACATGAAAAAATTATTCCTTTTTGACGCGATGGCCTTGATTTATCGCGCGCATTTTGCATTTGCTAAAACACCTCGCATTTCTTCGAAAGGGATTAATACTTCCGCCGTTTTTGGCTTTGCAAATACGATCCTTGAGGTCATTAACAAGGAAAAACCAGACTATTTAGGGGTTGCCTTCGATACCCCAGCCCCTACTTTTCGCCACGTTGAATATACGCCCTACAAGGCGCAGCGCCAGGAACAGCCGGAAGATATTACAATAGCCATTCCTTATGTTAAGCGTTTGGTTGAAGCGATGGACATCCCCTTGCTGATTTTAGATGGCTATGAAGCGGATGACGTGATCGGAACAATTGCTAAAAAGGCGGTGCGTGCGAATCCGGACGTCGAAGTTTTCATGATGACGCCGGATAAAGATTACGGGCAATTAGTAGAGGAGCGCATTAAGATGTACAAACCAGCCTTTATGGGCAAGGGTGTAGAAATTTTAGGGCCCAAAGAAGTATGCCAACGATGGAACATCGCTCATGTCGACCAAGTAATCGATATGCTGGGTTTGATGGGCGATGCGGTAGATAATATTCCAGGTATTCCGGGTGTGGGTGAAAAGACGGCACAAAAACTAATTGAGCAGTTTGGGTCTTTGGAAAACCTATTAGATAATACCGATCAACTAAAAGGCAAATTGCAAGAAAACTTGATCAATTTCCGCGAGCAAGGGATTTTATCCAAGCATTTGGCCCGAATTATGATCGAAGTACCTATTGAATATGAAGAGGAAAAACTAAAAACAACCCAGCCTAATCGGGCTTTATTAGAACCCTTATTAGAGGAATTAGAATTCAGAACACTGCGCAAGCGGATTTTGGGAGAAGAGGAACCGGTGGTTGCCAAAGTGAAAGCATCGCCTAAGGTGGATGCGAACCAGATGGATATGTTTGGATCGCCGGCTCCAGCAGCCACTCCTGAAATAGAGGAAGAAGAAGTTATCACGACCAGCTATTCAAATCTCAGCAATACCGCACATCAATACCATTTAGTGCAGGGCGAGAACGCTATTAAGTCCTTAATCAGCTTTTTGGATCGCCAGGATTCTTTCTGTTTTGATACCGAAACGACAAGTTTAGTGGCCATTGAAGCGGCCTTAGTGGGAATGTCCTTCTCCTACCGAAAAGGCGAAGCATTTTATGTACCGTTTCCAGAGGATCCGGCGGCTTGCCAGGCGCAGGCTGATTTATTTAAAGGGATTTTTGCCAAAGAATCGACTACCAAAATCGCCCAAAATATCAAATACGATATGAGCGTTTTGCGTAATTACGGTATCGAAATCAAAGGCGCGACTTACGACACCATGCTGGCTCATTACCTGATAGAACCGGAGAAACGCCACGGAATGGATGCGTTAGCGCTCGCCTATTTAAGCTACGAACCGATGTCGATCGAAAACTTAATTGGCAAAAAAGGGGCGAAACAAGGCAATATGCGCGAAGTGGAGCTTAACTTGATCAAAGAGTATGCCGCAGAAGACGCCGATATTACTTTGCAATTAAAACCGTTTTTGGACAAACAATTAACGACGAACCCGAAAGCCGTTCAACTACTGCACGAGGTAGAAATGCCGCTTGCTCGTGTTCTTTCAACCATTGAATGTGAGGGCGTGAATTTAGACGTACCTTTCCTACAAGAGATGTCGAAGACTTTGGAAGCAGATTCCAAAGCCGTTCAAGAAAAAATATTTGCTGCTGCAGGCCAGGAATTTAACATTGCCTCTCCTAAACAATTGGGGGAGATTTTATTTGAAAAACTGAAGCTAGATCCGAAAGCGAAAAAGACTAAAACCGGTCAATACATGACGGGAGAGGAAGTCTTGTCTAAACTAGAAGCTGAACACGAAATTGCCTCTTTAATACTCGACTTCCGTGAATTACAGAAATTGAAATCAACCTACGTGGATGCCCTTCCGGCCCTTATTTCTCCCAAAACAGGTCGTATCCACACCTCCTTCATGCAGGCTGTAACGGCCACTGGCCGCTTGTCTTCGAAAGATCCAAACTTACAAAACATCCCGATTCGTACGGTTCGTGGTCGAGAAATCCGCAAGGCCTTCATCCCCCGCGATGAAAACCACTTGATTTTATCTGCCGATTATTCTCAAATCGAATTGCGTATCATGGCTGCCTTCTCGAAGGATGAATCCATGTTAGATGCTTTCAATAATGGCTTAGATGTCCACAAAGCAACCGCCGCAAAAGTATTCCATGTCCCTTTAGAAGAAGTTACCTCCGACATGCGTCGCAAGGCGAAGACGGTGAACTTTGGGATTATTTACGGCGTTTCGGCCTTTGGTCTCGCTTCCCAATTAAGCATATCTCGCACTGAAGCAAAAGAAATCATCGATCAGTACTTTATCGAATTCCCTAAGGTGAAGACTTTTATGGACCAAAGCATCACCGACGCGCGCGAAAACGGCTATGTCGAAACCGTTTTGGGCCGTCGCCGCTACCTGCGTGACATCTTATCAGCGAATATGAACGAGCGTGGCTTCGCGGAACGCAACGCCATCAACGCCCCTATCCAAGGTTCAGCTGCCGATATGATCAAAGTAGCGATGATTCAGATCCAAGGTTTCCTCGAAAGAGAAAACTTAAAATCGAAAATGATTTTAACCGTGCATGATGAACTCGTGTTCGACGCACATAAAGACGAAGTCGACTACTTAAAAGTCCAAATCAACAAGATTATGTGCGAAGCCATGGATCTAGGCGTCGCTATGGAAACAGGAATTGGTGTGGGTGAAAACTGGCTGGAAGCGCATTAAAATCAGCGGAGCAACTTTTCAAAAGCACAAATAATAATGCATAAAGAATAAATTAGAGCATAAAGCACAAAGAATAAAGAATAGAGTTGGAATCGCCTTCGGCGATGGATTCAATTAAAATATTTCATGAAAATAAAAAAGAGCTCGAAATTCGAGCTCTTTTTATGCCTCATTTGTACTTTATGCTTTTTGCTTTATTCTTTATGTATATCGCCGCAGGCGATACCAATTTTATGCTTTGTGCTTTATTCTTTATGCTTTAATTTCAATCAATAAACCGCTCCGTCATCCCGCCATACGAATCGATCCTACGATCTCTAAAGAATGGCCAAGTTCTACGGTAATATTCACTAGAATCAACGTTAACGTCCACTAAAGCAATTTCCTCTTGATCGTGAGAGGCTTGGTAAATCACTCGTCCGAAAGCGTTAGAGACGAAGCTTCCACCCCAAAATTGTTGACCATTTTCTGTCCCAACCCGGTTTACTGATACGACAGGTACACCATTAGCAACGGAATGTGAGCGCTGTATGGTTTGCCAAGCTTGGTATTGCTCGCGGTTGATTTCACCGTCTTTTTCTTCTAAATCCCAACCAATTGCAGTAGGGTATACTAACACTTCTGCCCCTTGAAGTGCCGTTAAACGAGCTGCCTCGGGATACCATTGATCCCAGCAGATGAGTACGCCTATTTTGGCAAACTTCGTTTCAAAAACCTGATATCCTAAATCTCCAGGCGTGAAGTAATATTTCTCGTAATAGCCTGGATCGTCTGGAATGTGCATTTTGCGGTATTTACCGAGGTATTTCCCGTCTGCATCGATGACAGCTGTCGTGTTATGGTAAAGCCCTGCTGCCCTCTTTTCGAAAAGAGATGCGATGATGACAACGTTTAATTCAGCTGCCAAAGCACCTAATTCATCCGTCGAAGGTCCTGGGATAGCCTCTGCCAAAGCAAAGAAATCCTGCTTTTCTTCGTAACAGAAATAGACTGATTTAAACAATTCTTGCAAGCAAATGACTTGCGCACCTTTAATCGCTGCTTCCCGAATCGAGCTAATCGTTTTTTGCCAGTTTTCTGAAACAATGTTGCTGCAGGATAGCTGAATTAAGGCGAAGGAAACGTTTTTCATCAATATCTTGGTTTTTACGTTGTAAAACTGAGCAAAATTAAGAAAAAACACGTTGCAAGCCTCATTCTTTGATTCTTTTCGGTAAATTGCAATCTAATACGATTGAAAAAAATTGATTTAATGGAAAATAAAAAACAGGATACCGCCTCGGCATTGAAGGATATTATTTCACACGCGAAAGAATATGGTTTCGTATTTCCTTCTTCAGAGATTTATGATGGTTTGCAAGCGGTATATGATTACGGTCAAAACGGTGTCGAGTTAAAAAATAACTTAAAAACGGTTTGGTACAAGGCGATGACGATGTTGAATGACAACGTGGTCGGTCTTGATGCAGCCATTTTTATGCACCCACTGACATGGAAGGCTTCTGGTCACGTGGATTCGTTTAATGATCCGATGATCGATAACAAGGATTCTAAAAAACGGTACCGGGCAGATACTTTATTAGAAGAAAGAGCGGCGCAATTAGAGGACGAAGGGAAAGAGGCAGAAGCGAAGGCTTTATTACAAAAGATGGCGAAATGCTTAGATGCAGGGGATTTAGAGGGAGTTCGCCAAATCATTATCGATGAAAATATCAAGTGTCCTATTTCAAATACCGCTAACTGGACTGAGGTTCGTCAATTCAATTTGATGTTCTCGACTCAAGTAGGTGCCGTTTCTGAGGATGCGAGTTTAATTTATTTACGTCCTGAGACGGCTCAAGGAATCTTTGTAAACTTCTTGAACGTGCAGAAGACAGGCCGTATGAAGGTGCCTTTTGGCATAGCCCAAATCGGAAAAGCCTTCCGTAACGAGATCGTTGCACGTAATTTCATTTTCCGTATGCGAGAATTCGAACAAATGGAGATGCAATTCTTCGTTCGCCCTGGAACGGAAATGGAATGGTATTCGAAGTGGAAAGAAACGCGTATGAAATTCCACCTAGCGTTAGGAATTCCGGCTACTTCATTGAAATTCCACGATCACGAAAAATTAGCGCACTATGCGAATGCGGCGGTAGATATCGAGTATAAATTCCCATTTGGCTTCAAAGAAATGGAAGGAATCCACTCGAGAACGGATTTCGATTTGAAAGCACACCAAGATTTATCGAGAAAAAAACAACAATATTTTGACCCTGAAATAAACGAAAATTATATACCTTATGTGGTAGAAACGTCCGTAGGGGCGGATCGTTTGTTCTTGGCGATTCTTTGCAATGCCTATACAGAAGAGACGGTGGGTGAAGGAGAACAAGAAAAACAACGCGTTTTCTTGAATTTTCATCCGGCTTTAGCTCCTGTAAAAGTGGCCGTACTGCCTTTAGTCAAGAAGGATGGTTTAGCAGAGAAAGCACAAGAAATTGTTAACAACATTAAATTTGCCTTCAATACAACATACGACGATGGTGGCGCCATAGGCAAGCGTTATACCCGTCAGGATTTAATTGGAACACCGTATTGTGTGGTGGTTGATTACCAAACTATGGAAGACAACACCGTGACCGTTCGCGATCGCAATACGATGACCCAAGAGCGCATTTCTATAGCAGACCTAAAAGAGAAAATTGGTTATGCTGTATCGATGGAGCGTATTTTTGAAAAACTTGTAAGTTAAAACGCAAACAACGACGATTATGATCACCGAAGAGAGCAATCCAGCAGAAGAATTGGAAACTACTCCTACTCCAGAAGAAGCACCTGTTGAAGAAACGGCTGAAGAAACAACTATAGCAGAAGCAGCAGCTCCAGCAGAAGTTATTTTCCCTGTAATAGAAGAAAAAGCTGTAGAATTTCCCGTTTTAGACCTTTCAAAAGCAACGAAAGAGAGCATTCTTGCCTTTTACGAGCAATTGAAATCCATTCTTCAAGCGAGCGCCTCTGCGGCGAACTTCAAAAAAGTCGATGAATTAACGAAAGAAGTAAGAACGGCTTGGGAAGCCATCAAACAAGGTGAACGCGCTGAGGCTCTTGCTGCCTTCAAAGCTACTAACGAAGATTCGGAAGAAGGATTCTCCTTTAAAGGGGATGAAATCTCGCAACAAATCGATGCTATCGCTGCCTTTATCCGTACAGAAAGAGGGGCATTCTACTCTAATTTGGAAAAATTAAGAGAGAAGGCACTTGAAGGAAAAACGCGATTAATCAATGAATTAAGAACATTAGTGGATTCGGATGATAATTCAGATCCTGCACACGTAAATGCGAGCTTTAAAGCCTTCAAGAAAATACAAGAAGAGTGGAAAGGTTTAGGTAGTGTGCAGGGACCGATGAATCAGACACTTTGGCAAAGCTATCATGCCTTAGTGGATCGTTTCTACAGCAATAGAAGCATTTTCTTCGAACTATTAGAATTAGATCGCAAGAAAAATTTACAGGCCAAAGAAGTGATTGCCACCAAACTAGAGGCATTAGCAACGGAGATTTCAAAAGGCGGCGCTTTACAGAAATTATTAAAAGAGGCGGAAGAGCTGTTTGAGGAGTACAAGCACATTGGACCAGCGAACAGAGATGACAATGAGTCACTATGGGCGCGCGTGAAAAAATCATTAGATGTACTTTTCGAACAAAAAAGAGCTGTTCAAGATGCCCAAAAGCAGGTTTTTGAAGAGAATCTGAAAGTGAAACGTGAGATTGGCGACTTAATGAAGCATTATGCCAACTTCTCTGCTACGAACATAAGCGAATGGAATCAAGCTTCTAAAGCGGTATTAGCCCTTCAAGAGCAATGGAATAATTTAAAAGGAGGTTTACCCCGAGATGGAGGAAAAGAAGTGAGTCACCATTTTTGGTCTGACTTAAAAACCTTCTTTAAACATAAGAGTGAATTCTTCTCGAAGATTGATGCGGAGCGAAAAGCAAATTTAGCTGCGAAGCAATTATTAATAGATCAGGTAAATGGAATTGTGGAAACAGGCACCATCACTCCTGAAGTAACCCAAATGGTCATCGAAACACAGAAAAAGTGGAAAGAGATTGGTCATGTACCAGAAAAGCAGAAGGATTCCATCTATGCGAAATTTAAGGCGGCATGTGACGCCTATTTCAACTTAACTCGCGAAAAAGGTAAGAATGCGAAAGATGTGGAATTCGAAGGCAATTTAGAAGCTAAACAGGCCATATTGAAGGATATGGAAGCGATGTTAAAAGACCCAAGTCTTTTAGCCTCTTTAGGAGAAAAGAAAGCAGCTTGGGATGCCATCGGTTTTGTACCTCGCAAAGAGGTGAAAGCCATTCAAGAAAGTTTCCGAACGACTTGGAATGCTTTAATTGATTTAGCTCGCACACAACCCAAAGAACAGTTAGCTGCCTGGGGCTTTGAATTAAAATCATTGGCTTCGGAAGCAAATGCAGGGGCAGAAGAGAAAAAATCAGCTTCTCCAGATGCACGCAAGAAAATCCAAGCCTTGGAAAATGATATCGCCGTGTTAACCAATAACTTAGAATTCTTCGCGAAGTCTAAAAACTCGGATAAACTACGTGCTGAGGTCGAAAAGAAAATCGCTCAAGCGGAAAAAGAACTCGAAAAATTGAAAAAAGATTAATTTTTTTCAATCAATATTTTGCGTTTTAATCCATTTGGCTTACTTTTGTGAACTCAAATGCGCCTCCTTAGCTCAGCTGGTAGAGCAACTGATTTGTAATCAGTAGGTCATTGGTTCGATCCCGATAGGAGGCTCTGAAAAGCTCGACAGCAATGTCGGGCTTTTTTGTTTTACCACATTTTGTCCACCTGCCTCACAATCTCTGGCAAATCCTGCTTTTTCATACAAGCAAAATGACCTTTGGGACAAGTCTTGGTGCCAAAATTCGAACAAGGTTGGCAACTTAAATCAGGGACAATGGATTGAAAAACCTGAGCATTCGAATCTAAAGGCATCAAAGGCTCTACCTGTAAAGCGGGAGAAGTGGCTCCCCAGATCGCGATTACGTTCTTTTCAAAGGCACAGGCGATATATAACATACCTGTGTCATGCGAAATGACGACACGAGCTTTAGAAACAATCAACGCCGATTCATGAAGAGAATAGGCACCGCAAGTATTCACGATTCTGGAAGGATCTAACGCTGTTAATCGATCACCATCTTCCTTCTCCTCTTTGCCACCAATTAATACTATTGGATGAGAAATCTGAGTACACAATGCTTGCAATGATTCCAACGGCAACTTCTTGGTAGCATACGAGGCACCAATGACTATTGCCACAAAGCCTTCTTGAAAAAAATTGGGCTCTTTCACTTCAGATGGCACAAAATAGTCCAAACCATTTCCATCGTAGACAACCTCTAATGGCGCTAAGGTATCCACACTGCGCAAGGAAATGTGGCGATCGGCCATTTTATTCAAGTGGAATTTAGTCAACAAAAACTTCTCTAAACTCAGCTTATTATACGATAAAACAGGGACGCCTAAGGCCAAACGAATCCGTAAACTGCGCAGATTCTTGTGCAAATCGATGATGTAATTGAATTTGTAGGCTTTTAATTCTTGGATGGTGGCCGTAAGATCTTTGTCAAAATAATGGAACCGATCCACGTAAGGATTCGCCTCTGAAACAGCCTTCATCGACATCTTCGTCAAAAAATGAATCTCTACACCGGGAATCTGCTGCTTCGCACAACGCAAGGCTGGAGAAGCTAAAACAATGTCGCCAATGGCCGAGAAACGAATAAAAAGTAGCCGCATAGGTAAAATATGAATTTAAAGTTAATTCATCCTAGGAGAATTTCTATTCTAAATGTTTTATTTTAAATTTAGCTATGCAACGTAGAAACTTTCTCAAAGGTGGCCTTTTGGCTTCTAGTCTATCTTTAAAATCCTCATCTTCGGCTTTTGCGCCCATCGAATTTACGCCCATCAGTCCGGAAGAGCGTAAGCTGCGCGTGGCTAAGGCGCAGAAATTGATGGCTGAGAAGCAAATGCAAGCTATCATATTAGATGCGGGGATTAATATGAATTATTTCACAGGCATCAACTGGCATCCATCAGAGCGATCGATGTTAGCGGTCATACCAGTGAAAGGGGAGGCATTTTTTATCTGCCCAGCTTTTGAAGAAGATCGTTTTCTAGAAATGACGCCGGCAGGCACTCATGTACATACGTGGGAGGAGGATGAAAATCCATTTGTGTTGACGACAAAAAGCTTGAAGAAAATAGGGATTCAGAAGGGCCAAATAGGTATCGATGAATTCTGCCGTTTCTTCATTTTTGATGGATTGCGCAAAGCAGAGGCTAATTTTCAATTTGTGAGTGCAGATTCCATCACCATTCCATGTAGAATAATCAAATCTGCTGCCGAAATTGCCTTGATGCAAAAAGCCAATGATGCTACGGTTAAGGCGATTCAGGCCGGAATTGCAGCTTTATCGATTGGATGTACCCCTCGCCAAATCTCTCAAAAGATCGCTCAAGCTCACGCAGAGCAAGGTGCGATGCACGGTTTTGCGTCGGTGACTTTTGGGGTGGCCACTTCATTTCCCCATGGCAGTTCGAGAAAACAAATCTTAAAATCAGGCGATGTAGTGATGTTAGATTGCGGATGTAGTGTGGGAGGTTATGAATCGGATATTACGCGAACGATTGTTTTTGGGGAGCCTAGCGCGAAGCAAAAACAGATCTGGGAGCTAGAGAAGAAAGCGCAACAAGCAGGCTTTGAGGCGGCTAAATTAGGTGCACCAGCTGAAAATGTGGATTTTGCTGCGCGTAAAGTATTGATTGACGCAGGCTTTGGCCCAGATTATAAATTACCTGGTCTACCACACCGTACCGGTCACGGAATCGGGATGAGTGGACACGAATGGGGAAATATGGTGCGTGGAAATAAGGCACCGTTAGAGATTGGGATGTGTTTTAGTATCGAACCGACCATCGCGATTCCAGGGGAATTTGGGGTACGATTAGAAGATTGTGCCTACATGACGGCAGATGGACCTAAATGGTTCTCTAAACCAAGCCCATCCATCTCAGAGCCGTTTTAATTCCAACACCTGATTCACGCAAGACGGAATGTCGCGGTCATAGTGACTGACGTAGAGCAAGGTCATTTCAGAATTGGCGGCTAAATAATCCAATACCGTTTTAAGGTGTTCCGTTTGAACCCGATCTAAACCTTGGCAAGGCTCGTCAAGTATCAAGAGTTCAGGATTCTTGACCAAAGCACGCGTAATTAATACCATACGCTGTTCTCCACCCGAAATCTGCAAAAAGGAGCGCTCCATTATATGAGCAATGCCCATAACCTGCATCCAATGATTCACTTGATCCGTTTGCTCTTCAGTCAAGCGCTTGAACAATCCCATCGTATCAAACAAACCAGAGGCCACTACCGAAAAGCAAGATCCACCCTCTTTAAAATACAAATGCAATTCCGGACTCAAATAACCTATCTTGCGCTTTATATCCCAAATACTCTCTCCTGTCCCTCTTTTTCGATCAAATAGCGTAATATCTTGTGAATAAGCCTGCGGATTATCTGCCGTAATTAAACTAATCAAAGTCGATTTACCAGCTCCATTGGGACCTTTGATCGCCCAGCGCTCTCCCCTATTTACTTTCCAGCTAATATCGCTTAAGATGGTTTTTAATCCGTATTTTATCTGCACCTTTTCCATTTTCACAGCAATTTCGAATAGATCCAATGGTCGTAGCAGCGGCGCTGGTTTCGCATCAACCATTCGCGTGAAGGGCAATTCAATTACCTGATTGATAAAGTCTGGCACATCACCCGGCGATGAAACCAGAATAAATTGGATTCCTTTCAATGCTAGGGATAATAATCCTTTGCTTAGGATTTCTCTTCCATTCACATCCAAACCCACATAGGGATTGTCTAAAATCAACCAATCCGGCTGGTAAGCCAGTGATTTTACGATTTGCAAGCGCTTGTTCTCGCCATTAGACAATTGAATCATCGGACGCTTTAGAAGTTCGGACAGCTCAAAAATCGAAACCCAATCCCCTACATCTAATCCGGCTAATTCCTCTTCCACCGTGTAAGCATCCTCGCAATCCGACGAATTAAAACGCTGTTGCAGATAAAATTCTGAGAGATTGCTACGATTCTTAAATTGATGTTGTTGCTCCACAAACATCACATAGGCTCTTTTATCGGAATTTCGCGAAGAGAAAAAGACCTCACCCGTTCTAAATAATCGTCCTGCTAAAGCCTTCGCTAAAGAAGTCTTTCCTGATCCCATTGGCCCTACGATGGCCGTTTTTTGACCAGGTAAAATCTGAAAAGAGATTGCGGAAACGACCGGTTTAGCTCCAAGGGAGACCGAAACGTTTGAAATTTTAGCGAGGCAATTATCCAAGAATATTTCCTATTTTTAACAAAAATAAACCTAATCGATGAAAAAAGCCTCATTCCTTGCCGGACTCTTATTCCTGTGTAGTTTAACCATTCTTGCCCAACCTTTGCCACACAGCACGCCAGAAGCAGAGGGCGTGTCGTCTGAAGCCATCATCAAATTCATCGAGGGCTATTCTGCAGACAAACATGAATTGCATTCATACATGCTAATTCGCCATGGTAAAGTGATTTCAGAGGCTTGGTGGAAGCCATTTGCAGCAGATAAAAAGCATACGATGTACAGTGTCTCTAAAAGCTGGACCTCTACCGCCATCGGGTTTGCTGTGACCGAAAAGCGCCTAAGCGTACAAGATAAAGTCCTTTCTTTCTTCCCAGAACACGCTGATTTGAAAGACAAACCCTTTCTAGCGGACCTACGTGTTCAAGATCTCTTAACGATGTCTGCTGGCCATGAAAAAGAGCCTTTACGTAGTGTCATCGTCTTTTCACCGGATTGGGTCCGTGGATTTTTGAACTACCCAATCGCGCATAAACCGGGCACGAAGTTTTTATACAATACCTTAGCCACGTATATGTTGTCAGCCATCATTCAAAAGGTGACTGGAATGACGACCTTAGACTATTTAAAACCGCGCCTTTTAGACCCACTGCACATCCGTGGTATCGACTGGGAATCAGACCAAAAAGGCATCAATGTGGGTGGCTGGGGCATTCGGGTAAAGACAGAGGATATGGCCAAACTCGGCTTATTGTATTTAAACAAAGGTAAATTCGAGGGTAAACAAATATTACCAGCATCCTGGGTAGAGGAAGCGACCAGCAAACACATCGACCAAGAACCAGATGCGAGCGAGGACAAAAAGGCTAACGGGCAATATGCGGATTGGTTGCAGGGCTATGGCTATCAGTTTTGGCGTTCTAGACATGGGGCATTTAGAGGCGATGGGGCTTTTGGTCAATACATTTTGATGATGCCTGAGCAAGATGCTGTGCTTATTATTACATCGGAATCTCAGGACTTACCGGATGATTTGAACCAGGTATGGAAGAACTTATTGCCTGCTTTTCAGGCCAAAGCCTTACCAGCTAATCCTGCTGGACTAAAGGCTCTTGCAAAATTCAATCAATCCAGGCAGATAAAAGCGCCTGTTTCCCCTATTCTTGCATCTCTACCTTCCAAACAATATGCATTCGGTACAAATCCACTGGATTTCCGCCACTTCAAAATCGATTCAAAAGGGACGTTAACTATCACAACCAAAGATTCCACACAGCACGAATTTAAACTCGCACAAGGTGCATGGGCCACGGGAAAATCAAACTTGGTAGGTCCGTATATGCTAAGAGCCGCCAGAGTTGATTTAGTAAAAAAAGGTCCATTCGATTACGCTGGCTCCTATCGCTGGATAGATGCCGAGACTTTAGAGATTACGCTTTTGTATTTTGAAAGTCCGCACCATTGGACCTTTACCTTAAAAGGCGATGAAGTGAGCGTGGTTAATTCTTTTGAACCTAAAACGGAGATTAAGATACCCCAACGAAAATAGGTGGGATTTCGTCGCAAAATTTGACTGCAAGGATATGAATTTCAAGATATATTCGTAAAATGTGATCAGAAACCTATATAAACATGAAAAATAATAACAACCCTTCTCGTCGTCAGTTTTTGGCGGCTAGCTCAATGGCCTCTTTAGGCCTTTTGTGGGCATCTAATTCCTCCTTCCGTTTTGCAAAACCAAACTCGGTTTTTGGTGGCGTTCAAGTAGGAACAATTACGTATTCTTTTCGCAGTATGCCGGGAGATATCAAGCAAATCATACAATATTGCGTAGACTCAGGTGTTTCAGCCATTGAATTGATGGGTGACGCTGTAGAGGATTATGCAGGCCGTCCGGTGAATCCGGTACCCATGCGTTGGACGCCAGGTCAACCACGTCCTACCTTAACTGATGAGCAAAAAGCGCAATTGGCACAATACCAAAAAGACGTTGCTGCTTGGCGTGAGTCTGTTTCAATGGACAAATTCAAGGAAGTGCGCAAGATGTTAGATGATGCGGGAATCTCTGTATATGCATATAAACCCAATGCATTCGGTGAAAGAAACTCAGATGCTGAAGTGGAATCAGCTTTGCGTGCTGCTAAAGTTTTAGGAGCGAAATCGGTGACTTTAGAATTACCTACTTCTTCCGCTCAAACACAGCGTTTAGGGGCTTTAGGAGAAAAACACAAGATCTATTTTGGCTATCACACGCATACTCAAGTGAAAGATACAGTGTATGATGAGGCTTTGGCCCAAAACCCATACAATTCCATCAACTTAGATGCTGGTCACTATATCGCTGTGGGAGCACCTCATAATACCGCTTCTTTATTAGCATTCATCGAGGCAAAACATGACCGTATCACAAGCATGCACATCAAGGACCGCACCTCAAAAGAACACGGCGCGGGTAACTTAGAATGGGGCAAGGGTGACACACCACTTAAAGAGGTCTTAACACTATTAAAGACAAAAAAATACAAATTCCCGGCAACGATTGAACTCGAATACGAAGTTCCAGCTGGTTCAACTGCGGTAGAGGAAGTGAAAAAATGTGTGGCTTATGCCAAAAATATACTGGCTTAAATGGCATCGATTTACCAAAAGGGCCGCTCATAAAAATGAGCGGCCCTTTCTTTTTATTTATAAGCATCTATCGTTTCAATACTACCATCCGGTCGGTATTTCAACTCAGTTACCTTTACGTTTCTTAAGTGGGTCTTACCTGAGATTTCTACATCGTGGTAATATAAATACCATTTACCATTCTGTTCCACAATGGAATGGTGATTCGTCCATCCTTTAACAGGCTTTAAGATGACACCCTGGTAAGTAAATGGACCATAGGGACTTGTTCCCGTCGCATAAGCAATGTTATGCGTATCTCCAGTCGAATAAGAAAAATAGTATTTCCCTTGGTATTGGTGGACGAAAGCGGCCTCGAAGAAACGGCGATCGTGATCTTCGGACAACAGAATCTTTCCGTTTGCGTCTACAATCTGCACATTGCGAGGAGCTTCTGCCAGCTGCTTCATATTGGCATCTAAACGCGCGACCTTTGCCATCAAAGCTGGTTGACCATTCGCCGGTTGAGACTCATCTGTGGCACTATAGCTTCCTGACTTCCAGCGTTGCAATTGACCTCCCCATATACCGCCAAAATACAGATAATATGATCCGTCTTTATCTTTAAACACACAAGGATCGATACTGAACGAACCTTTCATATAGTCTTTCTCCGCTTTAAATGGGCCACCTGGTTTAGAGGACGAGGCTACGCCAATGCGGAAAACTCCGTCCTTATCCTTTGCTGGAAAATACAAATAATAGGTTCCTTTCGATTCAGCAGCATCCGGAGCCCAAAGCATCTTCGAGGCCCAAGCCACATCTTCCAATTTCAAAGCGACACCATGGTCTATAACCGGACTGGCGGGTGTCTTTTGAGAAAGCACATGGTAATCACGCATGGCGAAATGGCTTCCTAAATCATCTTCTTTCACACCGGCATCGATGTCGTGGGACGGATAAATGTAAATTTGACCTTGAAATACGTGAGCGGATGGATCTGCAGTAAACATATGCGATACTAGAGGTTTTGACTGCGCTAGTGCAGTTAAACTGAATAGGCTTAAAGCGAGTATTTTTTTCATGTTAAATCGTTTATGTTTAAAGTTCTGAATTGCTTATTTTTACTTCTATGAAACCGATCGAAACCGCTTTACTGTCTTTTGGAATGTCTGGACGCGTTTTTCACGCCCCATTTATCCAGCTACATCCTGGATTCAATTTACGTGGATCCTGGGAACGCTCCAAGAAAAACATCGAGAATGCTTATCCTGACTCATCCTCCTACGATACATTGGAAGCCGTATTAGCCGATCCTTCAATAGAGTTAGTCATCGTTAACACTCCCATCTATTCCCATTTCGAATATGCTACGGCAGCTCTAAAAGCCGGAAAGCACATTGTGGTGGAGAAAGCGTTTACTTGCAACGCAGATGAGGCAGAAAAGCTCGTATCCTTAGCGAAAGAAGTGCATAAAAAAATCTTTGTTTACCAAAACCGCCGTTGGGATTCCGATTTTTTAACCTTGAAAAAGGTGCACGAATCAGGTGTTTTAGGCGATATCGTGGAAGCGGAGTTTCATTTTGACCGCTACAATCCCCTCATGTCCCCTAAAAGACATAAAGAGGATGCCGGTCCAGGTGCGGGAATTGTGACCGACTTAGGTCCGCACTTAATCGATCAAGCTTTGCACTTATTTGGAAAACCAACGCACGTTTTCGCGGATTTACGGAAGACCAGACCAGGTACTGAGGTAGTCGATTTGTTCGAGATTCTCTTGTATTATCCAACCCTACGCGTTCGATTAAAAAGTGGCTATTATTTTAAAGAACCCATTCCTGCCTTCCAATTACATGGCACCAAAGGCAGTTTCATCAAAACTCGCTCTGATCGCCAAGAAGTCGATTTAGACAAAGGCCACGTTCCCATGGGCGAAAACTGGGGTGTGGATGCTCCAAGTGAATACGGATTATTACACGTAGACGGAAGTAGTCCAGAACGCGTTCCCTCTGAAAAAGGCGAGTATATGGCATTCTATGAGAATGTTTTTCAATCTTTGCGATCTGGAGCGGCCCCTGCCGTACCAGGAGAAGATGGAATCGCGAGTATGCGTGTCATAGATGCGGCCTACGAAAGCCTAGAACAACAAGCAGTTATCACGTATTAAGATGGAATTATTCAAGCAATTTGAGCCAGAATTAAGTAAAAAAATTCAACAAGTGGGCGTCATTCGTAAATTCAAAACGGACGACTATTTGATGAAAACGGGGCAATCCATTCGCTCTGCAGTTTTAGTAACGAAAGGCATCATTAAAGTATTTCGGGAAGACGAAGAGGGCAATGAGGTCTTTATGTACAACCTGCACCCCGGCGAAGCCTGCGCTATTTCCATGACTTGCGCCGCTCGGCAATTATCGTCTCAGATTATGGCAAAAGCCCTCGTAGATACCGAAGTTATCGCCATTCCTGTTGAATTAATGGACGAATGGGCTACCAAATACAAATCCTGGTACCAATTCGTACTGGAGACCTACCGTTCTCGCTTCGAAGAATTATTAGACACCTTAGATCAAATTGCTTTCAGGAATTTGGATGAGCGTTTACTCTGGTATTTAAAACAACACCAAAAAAGCTTGAAAACAAATATTCTGAAAGCTTCCTTCACAGACATCGCCCAAGAATTGAATTCTTCTCGCGAAGTCATATCGCGATTAATGAAAAAGTTAGCGGAGAAAGGCTTCATCAAAATCAACAAAAACCA
>VFQS010001025.1_pt1 | contig 27278 bp, 16 predicted proteins | sample 3512361 | NCBI WGS metagenome assembly VFQS01 (sample SAMN10412375, study PRJNA504923) | tailings metagenome | isolation source: Relicate 1 Philex TSF3 active mining | place: Philippines
GTATTACTTGGACAAGTAGAACAAGTGCTGCTGATAATCAATGGTATTCTGTAGCTTACGGTAATGGATTGTGGGTTGCTGTTTCTGTTAATGGTACAAATAGGGTAATGACAAGTCCTGATGGTATAACTTGGACAAGTAGAACTAGTGCTGCTGATAATACTTGGTACTCAGTTGCTTACGGTAATGGATTATTTGTTGCTGTTAGTGTTGATGGTACAGGAAATAGAGTAATGACATCAAGTTAAAGTCAATAAATTTGTTTTAATAAAAATTCCTTCATAAATTACACAGAATATTAATTTATGTATTATTAATATAAATTAATTATAATTAATTATTTTATCTTCAAATATAAATTATATTTTAACATATATATATATATATATATGGTTAAATCAAATTCGTGTAATAAAAAAAAAGTTAAAATAAATGTATATAAACTAAAAGTTAAAGATTATATTAAAATTTCTAATTCTAAAAAAACTGTATTTAAAGCAGATCAGAATGGTAATATTCAAAATAAAGGTAATATATATTGTAGTGGAAAAATTTATGATAAAAATGGGTTACTTTATTCTACAGGGCCAACAGGTCCTACAGGTCCTAAAGGGGTTGATGGTGAAACTGGTCCTACAGGAATAGGCTATACAGGTCCAACAGGGCCAAGAGGTATTGGAAAAACAGGTCCTACAGGACCAACTGGTGAAAATGGTTTAAGAGGTCCAACAGGTCCTAGAGGAAATACTGGTGTAAATGGAACAACAGGTTCAACAGGTCCAACTGGTAAAGGGTTAACAGGACCTACAGGTGCACAAGGAATTGCAGTAAACACTGGTGCAACAGGACCAACTGGTAAAAATGGTACTATAGGACCAACTGGTCCTACTGGAAGTAAAGGAGTAAATGGTCTTATTGGTCCGACTGGTCCTACTGGTAAAGGAACAACAGGTCCAACAGGGCCTACAGGTGAACAGGGAATTGCTGTAAATACTGGTGCAACCGGGCCAACTGGTAAAAATGGCATAATAGGACCAACTGGTCCAACTGGTGATACAGGTGCAAATGGTCCTATTGGTCCAACTGGTCCTGCTGGTATAGATTCAACGGGGCCAACAGGGCCAACAGGTGAACAAGGAATAGCAGTAAATACAGGTGCAACAGGACCAACTGGTAAAAATGGTATTGTAGGACCAACGGGTCCTACTGGGAATACAGGTGCAAATGGTCCTATTGGTCCAACTGGTCCTGCTGGTATAGATTCAACGGGGCCAACAGGGCCAACAGGTGAACAAGGAATAGCAGTAAATACAGGTGCAACAGGACCAACTGGTAAAAATGGTGAAGTAGGTCCAACAGGGCCTACTGGAGATACTGGTGTAGATGGTCCTATTGGTCCAACTGGTCCAGCTGGAATAGGGGGAACTGGTCCAACTGGTCCTAGAGGTCAGCAAGGAATATCAAGCACTGGTGCAACAGGACCTACTGGTGAAAATGGTCAAGCAGGTCCTACAGGTCCTACAGGTAATACCGGTCCATTAGGTCCAACAGGACCAACCGGGTCAATTTCAACAGGTCCTACTGGTGATATAGGTCCAACTGGTCCAACAGGGAGTGGTGGTTCAACAGGTCCTACAGGTCCTACTGGTCCAACTGGCCCTACAGGTAACAATGGTCCGACTGGTGCAACAGGTCCTACAGGACCTGCGGGTACAGCTGCTATTCAAGGTGCTCAAGGTGCAATAGGTTTTCCAGGTCCAAGAGGTCCTCAAGGTTTTCCTGGCACAGCAGCTAATACAGGTGCAACAGGTCCAGCAGGCGCAGGTCCTACTTATGCAAATCTAAATTTAATTGATGTCAATGATAATAGAGTATCTGGAACTACAAATGCAAATAATACACGTCTTGGCTTTGAAGCTTTATTTACTGCATCACAAAGTGGACCTACAGTTCCAGTCACAGTTATAGAAAATGTAGCGATTGGTTATCAAGCATTAAAAAGTGCTCCTAATAATTCATCACCTTCCTGTGTTCGTTCAGTCGCTGTTGGTTATAGAAGTTTAACAAATTGTTTAACAGGATATGATAATGTTGGTGTAGGTTATGAGACATTGGCTGCTTGTACAAGTGGTCATTCAAATGTAGCTGTAGGTCAAAGTGCTCTTAAAAATAACGCAACAGGTATTAGAAATGTAGCCTTAGGTGCTCGTGCAATGCATGATAGTACGGCTGGTTCTGATAATACTGGTATTGGTTACGCAGCATTATATTTTAATGGAGGTAATAACAATACAGCTGTTGGATTTAGTGCTTTAACATTTAATACTCAGGGAGAAAATAATATAGGAATTGGAGGCGCAGCTTTATCTAGTAATACTATTGGTAATAATAATGTAGCTTTAGGTTATCGAGCATTAACTGCTAATACTAGTGGTTTAAATAATGTTGCCATTGGTAATTCAGCATTGTTAACTAATAATTCTGGTAATACAAATTTAGCTATTGGACAAAATAGTTTAAATGATAATCAATCAGGAAATAATAACGTAGCTCTAGGAACAAATGCTTGTTTTAAAAATAAAGGTCTTGTTGGTGGTAGTAATAATACAGCAATTGGTTTTGAAGCATTATATAATAATATAGAAGGTGAAAATAATTTTGCAATAGGTTACAAATCATTATATTTTAATACTGCTTCAAATAATACTGCAATTGGATATCAATCATTATATAATAATACAACAGCACCAAATAATACAGCAATTGGTTATCAATCATCATTTAGTAATACTACAGGAACTGATAATACATCTATTGGATTTAGGTCGTTATATTCTAATATTTTAGGTAGTTTTAACACTGCAATAGGTTATTTATCGCTTTATACAAATAATTCTGGTTTTGGTAACGTTGCGATAGGTAACCAGTCATTATATAATAATACAACAGGTTCATATAATACCGCAATTGGACAAGATTCATTAAAAAATAATGTTGATGGATTATCAAATACTGCAATAGGTTTATCCTCTTTGTTAGGAAATACATCAGGTGTAAATAATGTAGCGATTGGTTTTGAAAGTTTGAAAAAGAATACATCAGGTATAAATAACACTGGATTTGGATATCAAACATTATTAGAAAATTTAACAGGACAAAATAATGTTGCAATAGGATACAATTCATTAAAAAATAATACAGATGGTAATAATAATTTTGCTGTAGGTTATGAAACTCTATTTAATAATATTTCTTCAAGTAATAATTCGGCATTTGGTTATCAAACACTTAAATCAAATATTTCTGGTCAAAATAATTTAGGTGTTGGTTATCAATCTTTATTTAGTAATACTACCGCAAATAATAATACATCTATTGGTTATCAATCCTCATACAATAATACATCTGGTGAAAATAATACAACTTTTGGTTTTCAAACATTATTTAGTAATACAACCGGATTTAATAATACTTCTTTAGGTTTCCAAACATTATATTATAATACCGAAGGATCAAATAATATTGCTTTAGGTAATTGGGCTTTATTAAATAATACAACTGGTTCAAATAATACAGCTTTAGGCCAACAAACCCTCAATCAAAATACAACAGGTGAATATAATTTAGGTATTGGTTATAACGCTTTATATAATAATAGTGTTGGTGTAAATAATATTAGTTTAGGTTATAATTCATTATATAATAACGATAATGGTTCTAATAATATTGTAATTGGTAATAGTTCATTATTTAATAATTTATCAGGTACTGATAATATTGCTATTGGAAATAGTTGTGATAACCAAAATTTTAATAACACAATATGTATAGGCAATGATACAGTAGCAGAAGCAAACAATGAAATAAGATTAGGAAATACATCCCAAACTGTATTTGTACAAAATGCAATACAAGTAGTATCAGATGAAAGAAAAAAATATAATATTATAGATACTTTATTAGGTTTAGATTTTATAAATGATTTAAGACCAGTAGATTATAAATTAAAAGAAGATGTAGAAAGTAGTGTACATCATGGTTTAATTGCACAAGAAATAGATAGATTGATTAAAGAAAAGAACTATAATTTTGGAGGTATTAAAAACAACAATGATAATTATACAATTGCTTATACTGAACTTATAGCTCCTATTATAAAAGCTGTTCAAGAATTAACAATACAAAATGAAGAATTAATCAAGCAAAATAATGAATTTATTGAACAACACATTGAATTTGAAAAAAAAATTAAAATATTAGAAATAAAAAATTAAATTTTATAAAAAAATATTAATTTCATTCAATGAAATAATATATTATATATATATATAATATACATATATATGTCCAAATCTAGTAGTAAAAAAAAAATAAAAATAAATAAAATTAATATTGAAAATAATATTAAAATTAAAAATTCAAATGGTACAGTATTAAAAATTGATAGTAATGGTAATATTATAAATAGTGCGAATATAGTATGTGATGGAGAAATTTATTCTGAAGGTAATTTATTAAATACACCAGGTTCAACAGGTCCAACTGGTATTAATGGTTTTATTGGTCCTACTGGTAGCTCAAGTTTTACTGGTGAAACTGGACCTATGGGAATATCAATTTTAAAAAATACTGGTTCTACAGGTCCAAAAGGCATTTTAGGAATAACTGGTTTTGTTGGTGTAGTAGGTCCAGCTGGTAATAATGGTTCTATAGGTCCTACTGGTATTTCAACTAATATAACAGGTCCAACTGGTCCTAAAGGAAAATCTGGATCAGATACTAATACAGGTTCAACTGGACCAAATGGTATAATAGGTCCAACAGGTTTCACTGGTAAAGTTGGGCCCGCAGGAAATAAAGGTTCTACAGGTCAAACTGGTAATTCAAAAAGTGAAAAAGGTCAAACTGGTCCTAGAGGAAAATCTGGATCAGAAACTAATACAGGTCCGACAGGTCCTAATGGTATTATAGGATCAACAGGTTTTACAGGTAAAGTTGGTGCAGATGGTAATATTGGTTCTATAGGTCCAACTGGAAATTCAACAAGTGAAACAGGTGCAACAGGTCCTATGGGGATATCAGGATCAGAAACCAATACAGGTCCAACTGGTCCGAATGGTCTTATAGGATCAACAGGAATCACTGGTGAAGTTGGACCAGCTGGAAATAATGGTACTACAGGTCCTACTGGTAAATCAACAAATGAACAAGGACCTACAGGTCCTAAAGGAAAATCTGGATCAGAAACTAATACAGGTCCAACAGGTCCAAATGGTATTATAGGATTAACAGGTATTATTGGTGAAGTAGGTCCAGATGGTAATATTGGTTCTATAGGTCCTACTGGAAATTCAACAAGTGAAACAGGTCCAACTGGCCCTATAGGTATATCAGGATCAGAAACAAATACAGGTCCAACAGGTCCGAATGGTATTATAGGATCAACAGGTTTTACTGGTGAAGTAGGTCCAGATGGTAACATTGGTTCTGTAGGTCCAACTGGAAATTCAACAAATGAAACAGGTCCAACTGGCCCTATGGGGATATCAGGATCAGAAACCAATACAGGTCCGACTGGTCCGAATGGTCTTATAGGATCAACAGGTTTTGCTGGTAAAGTTGGGTCAACTGGAAATAGTGGTTCTACAGGTCCTACTGGTAATTCAACAAATGTAACAGGACCAACTGGTCCTATGGGAATATCAGGATCAGTAACGAATACAGGTGCAACAGGTCCAAATGGTATTATAGGAACAACAGGTTTTACTGGTGTAGTAGGTCCTACAGGATTAGGACCAACAGGTCCATCAATAGTAAGTGCTGGATTTAAAGGTCCTACAGGAGGAATAGGATATACAGGTCAAAGTTCAATAGGAAATACTGGACCAATTTTAGCAAATACTGGTACTTTTTTTATTTTTGGTGGTTCAATAACAGGTACAACTGGACCAATAGGACCAACTGGTAATGTAGGTCCTACAGGTATATCTGGTGAATTTACAAATACAGGACCAATAGGTCCTACAGGTGATACAGGAGAACAAGGTCCAGATGGTTTACCTGGTGATTTATTTAATACAGGTCCAACTGGTCCAGTAGGGGTAACTCCACCTACCTATGCAAATTTAAATTTAGATGTAACAAGTGGTGGTGGTGCACCAGGAGAACCAGAAACAAGCAATACACGTTTAGGTTATGAAGCAATGTTTTATACTCCTCCAGGACCTCCTCCTCCTTTTAGAGATCCTGCTTTTAATGTAGCAATAGGTTATAAGGCTTTACGTGAATTATGCAATCCAACTGAACCTCCTTTACCCCTTTTTCAAGCTCCAATTGGAATACGTTTTGTAGCTATTGGTTATAGTAGTTTGGAGAAACAAACATCAGAATTTGATAATACGGCGATTGGATATAAAACTTTAGGTAATAGTATAGATTCTATGAAGAATATAGCAATAGGTACAAGAGCTTTAAAAAATACTTATCCAGGTGAACAACTAAACCCACCATTTTTTTTTCCTGGACAAAATGTTGCAATAGGTGTAGATGCTATGAGCACATGTTATGGTGCAGATAATACTGGTATAGGTTTTGGAACCTTAAATGAAAATTTTGGCGATAATAACACTGCATGTGGTCTAAATGCTTTACATCGTAATAAAACAGGCTTTAATAATGTTGCAATTGGTTCAAGTAGTGCAGAGAATAATACAACTGGAAGTGATAATATTGCATTTGGTTATCAATCATTTCTTAATAATACAGTGGGTAATAATAATGTTGTATTTGGTAATCAAGCATTAAAAAATAATATAACGGGTAATAATAATATTGCAATAGGTCCAGGTTCATTAGGTGTAAATGTTTCTGGTAATAATAATACTGCTGTCGGATCATTTACTTGCTTTTCAAATAGTTCAGGAAATAATAATTTTGGATTTGGATATAATGCGTTATATTATAATACAATTAGTGATAATAATATAGCTATTGGCTATCAATCCTTATATTTTAATTTGGCTCCAAATAATACAGCAATAGGTTATCAAACATTATATAATAATCTTACTCCACCTAATAATACAGCTGTTGGTTTTAATTCTTCTTTTAATAATACATTTGGAGAAAATAATACTTCTATTGGATACAAATCATTATTTTTTAATACTACTGGTAGTTTTAATAATGCACTAGGTTATCAATCATTATATAATAATACAAGTGGAAATAGTAATGTTGGACTTGGATACAAAACATTATTAAATAATACTATTGGTTCAAATAACATAGCAATGGGACAAGAAGCATTAGCTAATAATACAACAGGTAATTCAAATATTGCAGTTGGTTTAGCAGCAATGTTTTTAAATACAACTGGTAGTAATAATGTTGGTGTTGGTTTTGAAGCAATACAACGTAATCAAACAGGTAATAATAATACAGGTTTTGGTTTTCACGTATTAAATCAAAATATAACTGGAGAAAATAATGTTGCTGTTGGATTTGGTGCATTAGAAAATAATTTATCAGGCAATAATAATTTTGGAGTAGGTTACAAAGCATTATATAATAATAAGAGTAATAATAATACATCATTTGGTTATGAATCATTATTTACAAATAATTTTGGTCAAAATAATTTTGCAGTTGGGTATCAATCTTTATATAATAATACTATCGGAAATAATAATACGTCTGTGGGTTATCAATCATCGTTTAGTAATACAGAAGGTGAAAATAATACAACTTTTGGTTTTAAAGCACTTTATAATAATACAATTGGTTATAATAATGTTGCAATAGGATATCAATCATTATATGAAAATATTAGTGGAGAAAATAATATTACTTTCGGATATTTGTCCTTATTTAAAAATACCAGTGGTTCAAATAATATTGCCATAGGAAAAGAAGCACTTAATAAAAATACAACAGCGAATTATAATATTGCAATCGGTTTTACTTCTTTATTAAATAATACGATAGGTGAAAACAATATTTCACTGGGGTATAAATCTTTATTAAATAATATTGATGGATCTAATAATATATCAATTGGTAATAATAATTTATTAACTAATACATCTGGAATTGATAATATAGCATTAGGAAATAATTGTAATAACCAAAATTTTAACAATACAATTTGTATTGGTAATAATACTACAGCACAAGCAAATAATGAAATAAGATTAGGTAATGCACTTCAAACAGTTTATGTAGAAAATCCAATACAAGTTGTATCAGATGAAAGAAAAAAATATGATATAAAAGATACATCTTTAGGTTTAAATTTTATAAAAAATATAAGACCAGTAGATTATAAATTAAAAGAAAAATTAGAAAAAGATTTTAATCATGGAATAATTGCTCAAGAATTAGAAAAAAAAATAAAAGAAATGAATTATAATTTTGGAGGTATTAAAAATAATAATGATAACTATACAATCGGATATATAGAATTTATTGGACCTTTAATTCGAGCATTACAGGAATTAACAAAAAAAAATAAAGAATTATATCAACAAAATAATAAATTATATAATTCAAATTTGGATTTCTCTAAAAGAATAGCAAAATTAGAAGAAAATAAAAATATTTTTTAATTAATTTTATTATATATATTAATATATATATATATAATGTCCAAATCGGATTCAAAAAAAAAAATAGTAACATGTAAAATTAAAGCTGAAGATAGTATAAAAATATCTAATGTAAAAGGTACTGTCTTTAAGACAGATCATAGTGGGAATATTAAAAATAAAGGAAATATATATTGTGGGGGAGAAATTTTTTCTAATGGTATGAAACTTAATTCTACAGGATCAACTGGACCGACCGGTCCAACAGGGAAAATAGGTTCAACAGGTCCAACTGGAAAAATAGGTTCAACAGGTCCAACTGGAAAAATAGGTTCAACAGGTCCAACAGGTCCTAAATCAGATACTCTTCCAACATATGAAAATCTTGCTTTTGAAGAAGTTACAAAAGATTCTAATACAAGATTAGGTGGTGGAGCATTATTCAATAATGTAGATGGTGTTAATAATATAGCTTTTGGTTATACAACATTATTAGAAAATACGACTGGATCAGATAATTTAGCAATTGGTAATTCGTCATTACAAAATAATAAAATAGGAAATGCTAATATATCAATAGGTACTTCTACATTAAAGGAAAATTTAAATGGTGATTTCAATATTTGTATAGGTAATGGATCATCAGAATACTTAAGTGATCCCGATGGAAATATATCTATAGGATATTGGGCAACAAGAGGTAAAAATGTTGGTGTAATAGGGGGTACAGATAATATAAGTATTGGTAATAATTCACTAGAGAAAATAGAGAATTGTAGTTATAATATTGCCTTAGGTAATTTGGCATTAAACAATTGTAATAATGGAACATTTAATATAGCAATAGGTTTTGCTTCACAATCTAAATTAAATAATCCTGAAGGAAATATATCATTAGGGTATAATTCACTAGTAGGAAAAGGAGTAAATATTAAAGGTGGTAATGATAATATTGCTATTGGTAATAATTCTTTAGAAAATATAACAAACGGTCAATTTAATATTTGTTTAGGTAGTTTTTCAATGAACAAATTAAATAATGGAGAATATAATACAGCAATTGGTTATAGTTCATTAGGAAATTCAATAGGAGGTGAAAATAATATAGGTATAGGATATGAATCTTTATTTGGAAAAGATGGATCATCAGGTGGATCTGTAAATATATCTATTGGTGATTATTCAATGTATGAAAATGTTAATTCACAAGGTAATGTTGCAATAGGTTATAGAACTTTATATAAATCTTCTAATGCAGAAGGAAATATAGCAATTGGAGCCTATTGTTTAGAAAATAATACTACAGGTATTTATAATGTAGCAATTGGTTATGAAGTTTTATCAAAAAGTATTAAATCCAGTTTTAATACTGCATTGGGATATGGAACTTTAAAATCTAATTTAACTGGAGAACAAAATGTAGGAATTGGTTTTGAATCTTTATATTCAAATAAAGATGGATCTAGTAATGTAGCTTTAGGTTATCGTACATTATATTCTAATATTAGTGGATCTGATAATTTTGCATCAGGATACGAATCTCTTTATAAAAATAAAGTGGGTTTAGATAATACAGCAATAGGATATCAATCATTATATAATAATGAAGCATCAAATAATTTTTCAGTTGGTTTTCAATCATCTTATAGTAATACAACTGGTGAAAATAATACAATTTTTGGATATCAATCATTTTATAATAATACAACAGGAAATAATAATTTTTCAGCAGGTTATCAATCCTTATATAATAATATATCAGCTAGTAATAATACATCAATTGGATATCAATCTTCATTTAAAAATAAAATAGGTGAAAATAATACAGTTTTTGGATACCAATCATTATATAATAATACTAAAGGTAATAATAATTTTGCAGTAGGTTATCAAAGTTTATATAATAATACAATTGCAAATAATAATACATCTGTTGGTTATCAATCATCTTACAATAATACAACTGGTGAAAATAATACAACTTTTGGATTTCAATCATTATTTAGTAATACTACCGGATTTAATAATGCAGCTATAGGCTTTCAAACATTATATAACAATAAAGATGGTTCAAATAATATAGCTGTAGGTAATTGGGCATTATTAAACAATACAAGTGGTTCTAATAATACAGCATTAGGACAGCAAACATTAAATCAAAATACAAAAGGAGAATACAATTTAGGCATAGGTTTTAACGCTTTATTTAATAATACTATTGGTATAAATAATATAGGTTTTGGTTATCGTTCATTATTTAATAATGATAATGGTTCCAATAATATAAGTATAGGTAATAATACATTATTAAATAATTTATCAGGTGTAGATAATATAGCTATTGGAAATAGTTGTGATAATCAAAATTTTAATAATACAATATGTATTGGAAATCAAACAATAGCACAATCTAATAATCAGATTATAATAGGTAATGACAATTATTCAGAAATAAATTTTCAGACTAAAAAGAAAATGATTTACAATAATGATGGTTTATTAATTTTAGAACCAACAATAAAACCACCTACAGCACCAAAAGGAAGTATATGTTATGATATTAGTGATAATATTTTATATTGTTATAATGGAACAACTTGGAAAGCATTATATTAATCAATATTAAAATATAATAAATAAATTTATTTTAATATATATCTATTTATATTAAAATAATGAGTAATAATATTGATAAATTAAATGAAAATATTAGTTTATTATCAGAAGCTTTATTGTTAGCACAAAATACTATTAAAGAAGATGAAGAAAAAAAAGATAAATTAAAAAATTTAAATTCAATTTTAATTAAGGAAAATTTAACATATAGATCTAAACTTAAAAGAGTATTTTCTTATTTATCAAGTAAAAATAATAATGATGAAGAACTAAAGAGTATATTAATTGATTTAAAACAAATTATTGTTGATAATAATACTATTGAATGTATGTTAACAAAATATATGGATGATATAAAAAAAATAGGAACAGAATAAATATAAATTATATAAATATTTACAATTATTATAAAATATTATGAAAGAGTGGATAGAAGAACAATTTAAATTTGGAAGAACTATTTGTTTATATGATAAAAATTGGGACCCAATTTTTAAAATTAATCCTATACAGTATAAAGATACTTTATTAAACTTTATTAAAAATGAATATGATCCAAATCAACATCATTTAGTTGCAGATAATCATAATTTATATGGTAAAATAGTGGCATATAATTATTATACATACTATCCAGATATAAATAATCCATTAGAACTATATAAAATATATAAATATTTGTGTGAAATAGTAGAACACATCAATAAACCACATTGGAGATCACTAGGTAATGATAGTGACATTTTTCCTAATGAAATTATGGATATTATTTGGGAAAATTACTATTCAAATATAATTGTTAATAAAATAGATGTTTATTTAAATTTATTAAAAGATACACATTATAGAAGTTATTACATATATTATTTATTATGTTGGATAGAACAAAATTTTAATTTAATTTTTTCTAAATTAGATTATAGAAATTCATCAGTAAGCATTCTATTAAAAAATATCAACGAAGAAATCCAAATAATAAAAAAAAAGAGTTACTCTTTTGAAGTAAAATGTCCACAAATTCAAGAATTTATAAAAAAATGGGAAAATAATATTTTTTTTAAAATATAATAAATTATTATTATATATATATATAAATGAATAATTGTTCAATTTTAGATTTTATAAATAATAATAATTTTTTTTTTAAACATGTAAGTCCAGAAATTAAGGATGAATTATTAAAATATGGAGTTATAGGATCTCATGGTGTTAGATTATTAAGAGATGTAGTTACTGATTCATTTGTTTCAAATTTTTTTGAAAATAAAGAAAATTTATATTTATTTATTGATTATTGTTTTTATGTAATATTTACAGATATTAAAATAAATATAAATTTTATATTAAACAAAAATAATTATCCTTGTTTAAAAGAAAATGAAAATGTTGATTTACTCTTTAAGGGAGGAAATATTATGTCATTTTTTTATGATAGTACAAAAAATTTAATAAAAGATCATGAGAAGGAAAATATAGAATATATAACTTCAAAAATACCAGATGTTTTTAGTAAACATAAAATATTAAATGATGATGAAACAAATATATTAAAAATGTTAATGACAAAAGATCAAACAATTAAAGAATATCTAGATAATCAACAACAAAATTTTAAATTAAGTGATGTTGATTTTACATTAGTTATAAATAGTGATAATGAAATATATTTTTCAGTTTTAGATAATTTATGTGGAAAAATACTGACAAGTTCTTTAATGAAAATAAAAAATAATTTTAATGAATATTATGAATGTATAAGAAATGAAAATAATAAATTTATTATTAATAATAATACATTTACATTTAATGATGATCCAGAAAATAAAAAATGTATTATATATCATAATTTAATTAAAACCCTTAGAAAAGAAATTAATAATATATTTAATATAAAAAACCAAAATAAATCTGCTAAAATTGAGGTTAATGATGATATTATATCATTTTATTTTAAAAATATTTATCATGCAGAATTTATCTTAATTTTAGCAAAACCTGATAGTAAATATTATAAAAAAAATGTAGATATTACCGATAATGAAAAAGAAAATTATGATAATGTAAGAAACATAAGACTAGTTACATATATATATGAATATCTTGTTTTAATAAAAATTTATAATTCATATGTATCATTTTTAGATAAAAATAATATAAATTATTTACAAATATTATTAACTGGTATTGAAATTATTAAAAATTTTCATATAAGAAATAAATTTGATAATTTAATTAAAAATAATTTTTATAATTTAGATGTAATTAATAAATTTATGAAAGAAGTTTCAGAAAAGTTTAATTTAGCTAATCAAAATTCGAATGAAGCTTTATATGAAGAAAGATATTCAACATCTTACAATAATGGATTAATAATAAATACATATAAATTAATAAGAGAGAACATAAATAGTCCATTTATTTTTAATGTTTATCAAAAAAATAAATTATCAAATAAAAATAATGAAATAGATATTGTATCTAAAGATGATTCATTAGTTTATTGTGATAATAGTTTAAAAATTTATGATGGGAAAACATTTCATGTAAAAAATAATTATCATTATATAACATATAATAATGTTGTATGGACATCAAATAAATTAGCAACTTATTCATTTGATTTATATAGGATTAAATTTTGTGTAAGAATTGTTAAACCCTTAATATTAAAAGATAATAATAAGATGGTAGAAATGGATTTACCTTCTGAATTTGTTGATGTATCAATATCAAAATTTATTGATAATATGAGGAAACATTTTATTGAGGAAATTAAACACGATGATGGGAAAATTGGAATTTATAAAATAAAAAAATATGATGATATAATGTTTTGGAATGCTTATACAATTGAACAATTATTTTTTGACATAAGTTCATTATTATTTAATGGATTATATTTATTGCCCTGGTATGATAACAAATATAACAAAAGAATAACTAGAATGTTGCTTTTGTATCTATTATATCAAGTTAATAATGAAAAAAATAATTTAGAAAATAATATAAAGTGGATATCAGTTTTAGTAAGAATATTAAAATTATTTATAAACATTAAAAGTTATATAATAAATAAAGGTGAAAATGAATATCCATTTAGTTCTGTATCTAAAATTATAATAACGAATGATGTTTCAAAAGAATTAAAATTAATTATTATAAAAAACATATTAGACAATTGTTATTTAAATATAGAATATGATTTTAGAAGTATTTTTAATATTCATAAAGATTATTTTTATTTTGAATATTTGATCAGAATAGTAATTTTTTATTCATATTATATGTTTAAACCAAACTTTTTAAATATAATAAATTTATTAAGAAAAAATTCAAATATGCCTGAATATAAAAGTGAAATTATAGAAATTGATGGAAAAATGCAAAATATAATAGATATTAATAATAAAAAATTTATTGATTTAGTTGATTTGGTTATATCAAATTTAACTGTAATTATAATGATTTCTTTACACTATAAATAAATATTTAAATTTTAATATAATAAAAATTAATATATATGTATAAATATATTAATGGATGATTTATTTTCTTTTGACATGCCAAATTCAATTAATGAGAACCAAATAGTTACAGAAAATGAAATAAAAAATTTTAAATTAATAGATACAGAACTTATATATGAAGAAATAAAAAAGCAAGCTACTAAATATGAAAAAACTGATTTTGAAGGTGGTTCAATTAACTTCCAAAATAAAAAAATTAAAAAAATAATTATAAATAATTTTGATATTGGAAATAATAATACATTAGAAATTTTTAAAACAAAATATTAATCTTTTAGTGATTTATAGAAAAATTAATGATAATAATTTATATATTGAATAAAATACAAATATAATTATTAATGTTAATAGAAACATATAGCTAAATGATATATTTGTATTTCTGAATTTATTAATTTTTGTTTCAATACTTTCAAGATATTTCATTTGAAAGCATCCTTCTTTGGTATCGTGAATATAACCTTGTTTTCTATAATATTCTCTAACCCCTACTCCAGCAATAACTGCTATTTTATTAAAATTATGATTAATTGCAATTTCCTCTGCTTTTTCTAATAATTTTTTTCCATAACCTTTATGTTGAACATGATTATTTTGTGATAATAATAATTTATTATTTTCATAAAGATGCATATTGTCTTTACAAGGAATAACTTTTCCATATGTATGAACTTCACGTATAAGAGCACAATTTTCTAATTCAGGAAATATAATTTTACCAGTGTCAGTTTTTCCTGAATTTTCTGATAGTCTTAATCTTAGAAATGAATAAAGAATTGGATTTTTCTCGTCTGTTTCATAACTGAGAAAAAATTCAAGACCATCTGAAGATTTAAATTCTCTTATTAATAATTCTGGTTTTAAAAGTAAAGATCTTTTAATATTTCTATAATTTCCTGCTTCTCTATATCTAATGTCTTTTGATGCTAAACCTAAATAATCAAGATCTCTATCAATTTCACCTCTCATTCCTGAACGTTTAGTACCACCACAAACTTCATTTGTAGGTAAATCTCTAATTATTCTATTAATTCTAATGGATGGATGAATATTTTGACAAAATTCTAAAATATTATTATATAATGGATTTTTTTTTCGTAATTCAATCTTATCATCATCTGATATTTTTTTTAATTCTTGTTTTTCCTCTAAAGTTAATTTAATATCTTCACCATATGGTTTATATATACCATCTTTATACCATTTTTCAATTTCTGTATATGGCATTACCATACAAGGATAAACTTTAATTTGATCTACTTTATATAATTGATTTGTATTAAATTCTTCTAGCATTTCTTTATCTACTAGTGGCATTATATCTTCATATCCGGAAGGAGCAGGTAAATCAAGCATTAAATGAGCATCAACTTTAAATCCATTATCTTTTAACATTTTAATTGCTCTAATTGTGTGCTTTTTATAGCAACCTCTATTAACATATTTAAGAATATTATCATCAAGATGTTGTACACCTAATTCTACTCGCGTAGCACCAATTTCTCTAAGAAATTTAATAGTTTTATAATTAACATGATCAGGACGAGTTTCCACAGTAATACCAATTATACGACAAGATGAAGTTTCATTTAATTTAATTTCTTCTTCGAGAGAAAGTGGTTTTCTAATAGTATTTCCAAAAATATAATCAATCATTGTATTATGAGAAAAATAAATATCTCTTGCAAATTGTCTACGATATTCTTCTGAATACCAATCCCATGTTCCACCTTTAGTAATAATTTCAAATTTATCAATTGGATGACCTTGTTGAACATATTGTGATGCTCTTGCACGACATTGTTTGACAGCATCATAATCATTTTGAATAGCTCTATCAACACCTGGTTCACCTGGATAATATGATCTAGGCTGTCCAGGAACATTAGGACAATAATAACAATTATTTCCACAACTAAATGCACCAGGATTTTCTAAATTATCAGAGAATTCGTGAATAATTTTTTCTTGATTTGTAATAGGATCATAAATTGAATAAGATGGATGACCACTAGTAAAAATTGTTGAAACAATAACAGAAACTCCATTTTCAAGTTTTAGATTTTTTTCTAAATTAATATCTGCCTGATCATATTTTCCATTATTTCTAGCGAGAAGATAAAAATAAAGTAAATATCCAAATTTAAGTATTTTAACATTTTTTTCTTTTTCTTGATATTTTAAAAATTCTTTTTTAATATTATCAGTATTTAAATTTTTTAAATAATATTTATCTAAAAAATTGTAAATAATATTTTTTGTATTTTCATCCAATTGATTAATTCCATATGGTTTAATTATATCTTCAATATTATAATCCATGATTAGAAATGATATATATATATAATATTATTAAATATATAATTTCAATTTTTATATAAAATAGTTAATTGGTTGACATATATAATTAAAAAAAATATATACTAATTTTATTATGATTGATGATAAGGTTAATGATAGAACATTTATGTATAATAATCCAATAACAAATTATTTATACAATCCTATGTATAATTACAAAAAAATGCCTATAACAAAAGAAACATTTTTTAGTTATTTATTTTATAGTATCGATTGGAAATTAATTATAGGTAGAATTTTTAATATAGAATCTCTAATTATAGTTACTTTTTTAACAATTATTAAATTAGTTTTATCAAAAATTCATATTATAAATCATTATTTTACAAAAGATAAAAAATCACAAATAAACTTATCATTTGTAATAAATAATATTAATATGAATAGTATAAATAAAGATATAATATTTCAAAAATATTCAGCAATTGTTAATTATATTAAAATTAAAAATATAGAACGTATTAAATTTGCAACTGATACGTATGGTAATTTTACATTATTAGACGATAATAGTGAAATTAAAATAGGGGATTATTTATTTATTGATAGTGAAATAAAAAATAGTTCATGTGGGGCAAATATAAATATTTCATATAAGTTGTTATTATATTCTTACAAGTATAAAATACATACAATACATAAATTCATTAATAAATGTATGAAAATACTATATGGTAAAGAATATAAAATAAAAAATAATATTCAATATTATTTTAAATTTAATAATATAAGTCAAATGAATAATTGTGTATTATATGATGAATATAATTTTGCGACCAATAAAGATTTTAAAAATATATTTTTTGAAGAGAAAGATAAAATAATAAATAAATTAGATTTATTTATGAATAATTCTAACTGGTATAAAAGTAAGGGATTACCTCATACATTAGGTATAATTTTATATGGACCTCCGGGTACAGGCAAAACATCATGTATTAAAGCTATAGCAAAATATTGTTCAAGAAATATAATTGATGTACCATTAAGTAAAATAAAAACTTGTAATGAATTGAGATTAATATTTAATGATAAAAAATTAAATAATAAGGAAATTCCTCTGAATAAAAGAATATATATATTTGAAGATATTGATTGCATGTTAAATATAGTTGGTAATAGAAATGATAATCAAAATGAAAATAAAAACTTGATAAATATCATAAATAATATAGCACCAGAAGATATTAAAAATCTAAATAAATTAATTGAAAAAAATAATGAACCTGAATACAGTCTAGATACGTTATTAAATTTGATAGATGGTATTGTAGAACCAGAAGGTAGAATTATAATAATGACAACAAATAGATATGAATTATTAGATAAGGCTTTAATTAGACCTGGTAGATTTGATTGTCATATTTTATTAGATAATTGTTCAACAAAAATAATAATAGAAATAATAGAACATTTTTACAATACTAAAATAAATGATGATAGATATATTAAACTATTGACTAATTTAACAAAATATAATGATAAAAATGTTTGGTCTCCAGCAAAAATAATACAAATATGTAATTTGTATAAAGATGAAAGTAAATATTTAGAAAATATTATTAATTATATGATTGAAAATTTTATGACAGAAAAAGATTTATTAAATTATTTTACTAAATAAAAATGTTAAAAAAAAATATAACTAAAATTATTTTGTTTAATTGATTTATTAAATATTTCTTGTAATAAATTATCATTATCAATTTTAATAATTTCTTCATAAAAATTAATATAATCATCTTGATTTTCTATTTTTTTGAGGATTAGATTATTATATAATAAAGCTTTTAAAAAATAATATTCATAAAAACATATATCACCTACAAAAGTTTTTTCTTTTATAAAATCACTGTAATTAGTAAAATTATTTAATTTTATTATATTTGAAATAGTATTATAAGAATATAATATTTCAATTATAATTCTAGATAAAAATATTTTTTTTAATTTATTTTTATTTATTTTTTCTTGTATCATTCTGAAAATAATATTTAAATAGGAAGATAATAGTTCTGTATAACTTTCATAAATACTAAATTCATAATGATAACTTTTATTATTTTTAATTTTTTCATATTTTGACAATATACCATTTTTTTCCATATTATCATGATAAGAAGATCCATCAATACCAAAATTATGAATTAATTCATGATACATTAATTTATTAATTTCTTCATATCTTGTTAAAATAGTAATTCTTGTAGTTGATCCAAAAGTTACTCCACTAGCTGTAAATGCATTAAAATTATCAATACTTTTTGAAAGATAATCTTGATTAATTATATTAAAATTATAATCTCTACATTTATCAATTGGTAGCCATATAATAAGAATATTTTTAGAAATATTTAAATTATTATAATATTTTGCTAAAGTAATTGCTTCTAAAAATAATTGTTTAAATTTATTAATATCTTTATCAAAAGATGAATTATTAATTTGTAAGTAATAAAATGAAATATTAAAATAAGTAATTAAATTTATAGATATTACATTTCTAATTATATTTTTAATGTATTTAAATCTAGATAAATAACTATCATTTAATATTTTAATAATTTTATTATAAATATCACTATTATTTTTTAATTTTATTATTTTTATATCTATTTTACTTAGTTCAATATAAATATCTTCTAAAGTGTTATATTTATTAATTAAATAATCTACATTTTTATTTAAAATATCAAAATTAATAAAAGATTTATTAATATTGCCTAATAAATTTTTAACAATATTTATTTTATTATTCATATAATTAATAAAATATTTTTTATTTTTTAATTTTTATTTTCAAAACCTTCTCTTACAAAAGCACCATTTGAAACTATATATGGAAGAGGATAATTAATATCTGGACTTGGAAATTGAAAATAATCACCAGTATATGCATTTGGATAATATACTGGACCATTTTTGCAATTACAACTTTTCTTTTTACAATTTGAACAAAGATTTTTTAATAATGCTCCTCTATTTGGTCCTGTAGTGTAATAATAAGATCCAGTTGCTAATCTCGTAGGTTGGTTCCAATTTAATAAATAATTACCAGTGGCAATTTTATCAACATTTCCTTTTAGATAAGTATCTTGTGCATCTTGAGCATACATTTGTGTAACAACACCTGGAGACATTTCTTCAACAGTTCTACAACTATTATAAAATATAACAATAAATGTAACTATAACCATAATAATAAATAATATTCGTAAATCAAAGAAATTAAAATCATTTGATGAATTTAAATTAGTTTTTAATCTATAACTTGTAGAATCCATAATATATTATTATAATATTTTTATTTTAGGAATATAATTAAATTATTTATTATATATTAAAAAATATTATAACTGATAATTTATATAATGAATATTCCTATAAATAATATTAAAAATTGTGATAATCTTAGTTCAGATGAGAAAGATACTATTAAAAATAAATTAAATATAAAAACAGATGATAATGACATGATATGTCCATTAATTAGGAAAAAATATAATCAATCATATCCTTGTAATATACCATTATATGATGATACAAATTTAATTATTAAAAAACATCAGTTAAATGTTGCAAATCATTTAATTAATGATAGAGGAGCAATAGTAGTTCATTCAGTTGGAACAGGTAAAACTTTATTAGCAATAGCTACGGCTCAATGTCTATTATTAAAAAAAGAAGTTAATAAAATAATAGTAGTAACACCAACTTCATTACAAGAAAATTTTAAAAAACAAATGAATATGTATAATAAAAATATTAATATTAAAAATTATTATTTTTACACTATTCAAAGTTTAGTTATATCAATAGAAAATGATGAAACTGTTAATTGTTCAGATGCTTTAGTAATTGTAGATGAAGCTCATAATATAAGAACATTAGATGGTACACGTTTTAATTTTATTGAAAAATATATTAAAAAAGCAAAAAAAGTATTGTTATTAACTGCTACGCCATTAATAAACTATAAATATGATATTATTAATTTAGTAGCTTTAATAAGAGGAAAACCAGCTATAAGTATAGAAGAATTTAATTCATTATTGTTAAAAGAAAATAAAAATTTATTAAAGGAATATTTAAATAATATTTTTAGTTTTTATATAAAAGATAGTAATAATCAAGATATAAATTTTCCCAAAAAAAAAATTAATGAAATATTTTTAACAATGGATGAAAATTATTTAAAAATGTATGAAAATATAGAAAAAGGTAATGTAGCAAAGATACCAGATTTTTCAGGTAAAAATATTAATGTTTTTTATAATGGTGTTAGAAGAGCAAGTAATATTATAGATAAAAAATCACCAAAAATAGATTGGATAATTGAAAAAATATTAGATCATCCAAAACAAAAATTTGTAATATTTAGTCATTTTATTAATATGGGTATTAAACCTATAATGAATAAATTAGATAAATATAAAATAAAATATTCACATGTAACTGGTGATATTAGCATTAAACAACGTCAAGAAGCAGTGGATGATTATAATAATAATAATATAACAGTCTTATTTATTTCAAAAGCAGGATCTGAAGGATTAGATTTAAAAAATACATCTTTTATTATAATTCTTGAACCAGCATGGAATGAAAATTCAATCGAACAAATTATTGGTAGAGGTGTACGTTATAAGTCACATGCAAGTTTACCATTATCAAAAAGAAATGTTATAATATACAAATTATATTTAATAAAACCTATTGAATTTAAAAATCTTAATAAAATTACAAATAATAATTATTTAGAGTATAAAGAAGAAATGCTTTCTGTAGATTTATATTTAAGAAATTATTCTTGGTTAAAACAACAACAACTTATAACTTTTTTTAAATTATTACAAAAATTTAAAATTGATTAATGACTAATATATTTAAATTTAGCATTACCGATAATATCTTTATCATAAAAAGTATGTTCTCCTATACTTTTTAATTTTATAACATAATTTTTTATATCTTCTGGATTTATTTTATTATTATTAATCCATTCGGTTATATTAAAATTCATAGATAAACATGTTGTTTGACATCTTTCACACTCAACTTTTTTCCTATTTATTCCAAACCAATAATATTTACCTGCACAATTTTTTTCATCATAAAAATCTTTTATATTGATATCTGGATCATTTAAATATAAATGAATAATACATGGTTCTAATGGAACTGGTGCACCATCTAAAATAATTTTATGTTCAATTTCATCAGTTAAATCAAATAAGTCAAATATATCAAATATTTCTAAAAAATTTAGTAATCTATTTTTAGGTTTTGCTATTTCTAATAAATCATTAATATCATAATTATAAGGTAATTGTGTATGATCAAACCATTCACTTGTAGTAGTGTAGATATCAGTATTATTTTGCCAACCAAATTTATCAATATTTCTATTAAAAAAAGGTGGTAAAGTATCATTTAAGGTTTCAGGTAATATTATGCTATCATTTAATTGTTTTTGTCCATTATTTGTTATTTTTACTTGCCAACTAAAAAAAATTTTTTCAATAAAACAATGATGTAACCAAAATATTGGATCAAATGGTGCAGATTGTACATTTGTCATAGAACCACCTGTTCCACCTATTTGTACATGTATATGATTGTGTGGTATTTCTAATGAGTTTCTACCTAACATAAAATTAGTATAGTCTCTATTTTTATTAGTCATATAATTAGATGAAACAATTTCATAATTAGGATAATTAAGTATTTTTATAATATCATTTTTTTCATTAGAAAAAATAGATTTTTTAAAATCTTTTAGTAATGTTCCATTTCTTACTGTATATTTATTATGATTATTTGTATAACCATTAGTAATATCATCATCATAAATTCTACCAGAAAAAAGTGGATTATTTATAGTTTTTAATTCATTGTTTTCTAAATATACTTGTATCATTTCTTCATTTATAAAAAATAATGTATTATCAAGATTTAACCAATTTAAATATGGTAACATTATCGGATTTGTATTATTAACGTATACATCATATTTTCGTAATAACAATTCAAATTCTCTAATATAAACTCTATGCCAAATAGCAAATCTATCATCATTATGACAACAATAGGTGGGTTCTCCATTATTCATTATTTTTGCTATTATTTTTCCATCAGTTGGACATAAAATTTCTTTATCATCTTTTAAAAATGTAGCTCCATGTATTGCAGCTATTCTAAACCAATCATCAGAATTAATTAAATTATTTAATGCTAAAATAAATCTTGAAAATTCACGATCGTTAATATCATTTAAATACAACTCTCGTATCTCTTTACGTTGCCCTTCTAGTAACATTTATATTTATATAATTAATAATATAAAATAATTATTAATTATATTACAGCCTTTAATCTTATATAAAAAAAATATTTTATTTAATTATATTTATAAAAATAGAATATATACTCAGATATTATAATATCCATTTTTAAATTCACCTGTATAATTTACATTACTGTTCTTGTCATAAATTATCCCTTTTCCATGTTTTAGTCCATGTACCCATTCTCCTTCGTATAATTTATTATTATTAATATAATAAATTCCAAAACCATGATATTCTCCATTTTTCCATTCTCCTTCATAATAATCACTTAAATTTACAAAACCAATTCCGTTACCATTACACATTCCATCTTGCCATTCTCCTTCATAAACTTTATAATCACGCCAATAGTGACTTCCTTTTCCATTAAATTTACCATTTTTCCATTCTCCTTCATAATATTTAATATTACGATAATTAATATTATTTTTGTAGTATTGTACCCCATATCCATTTGGTATACCATTTATTGTTTCTACATCTAAAATTAATTCATTTTTATTAAAAATCATCATTTTATTATCAATATTTCTTATTTTAATATTTCCATTATTAAAATAATTATCTTTTGTAATAATTATTTTATTATTAATATAACCATCATCATTAGTAATTAATAAATTATTTAATAAAATATATTTATTATTTATTTTAATTTTATATGAAACATTTATGTTATTTGTTTTGATGACAAAAATTTTAATTGTATTTATTATAAAATTATAATCATTTATGTTAATAGGATTTGTCCAATTATCCCATGAACCAAATATTTCTGCATATTCACTATCATATATATCTTCAATAGTTTCACTATCTATACATAAATATATTATATTATCATGATATAATAATTCTATCTTATTATTTTGGTCAATTTTAAATTTTAATTTTCCATTATTATAATAATCATCTTCAGTTAAAAATATTTTATTATTTTTAAACCCATTATCATTAGTAATAAATAAATTATTTAATAATATAAATTCATTATTTATTTTAATTTTATAAGAGATAACTTTTTTGTTAGTTTGTATTTTAAATATCTTAATATTATCAATAATAAAATTATAATCACTTATTTTTATTGGAGTACTCCAGTCATTCCATGAACCATAAATTTCACCATTATTATATTTATTATTTTTATCTTCAAAAAATAAATACATATAATATATAAAAATTATAAATATTTATATAGTTTTATAAAATCAATTTTTATAATAATTAATTAATTATTAATGATCTAAAAGTAAGCATCTTTTTATTTATTGGATTTATTTTGCTATTTATAGCTCTTTTTATTCCAATACTATTATCTATAAATATCCTATTTACATTCTTACAATAAATATATCTTACATTTGCAAAAGTCCAATCACTATCTCTTTTTTTAATTAAATTATTATTTAAAAAATTAGTTATTTCATTAAATGATAAGCATTCTTTATCATGTTTATTTATAATTAATTTAATTATTTTTTCCTCATCATCATTAATAATTAGTTTTGGTAAACCATCAATATATGATAATTTATATCCATATGGAATTTTTCCTATATGTCCTCCATTTTCTTTAATAAAAGCTTGGGAAGTTTTTGTTTTATTTGATAAAAAATCTGAAAATTCTTTTGCTTTTATTACTTTATGTAAAAATAAATTATCAAGTAATTTATCTTTTCCATAAAATAACTTATCTTCAACTGAATATATCATTGCACCTTTGTTTTTAATCTTTTCTAAAAAATCAATTACTTGATAGATATTTCTACCTAATCTTGAAATATCATAAATTATTATTAAATCATTTTTTGAAATGCTTTTTACCATGATCTTTTGACGTCTTAATGCATTTTTATTTTTATAACTACTAGCAATATCTTGAAAATGATAAATATTTTTATAAAAATAATTTGATGAAATATAATTTTTACAGGTATCATATTGATTTATTAAACTTATTGTTTTATTACTCTGTTTTATAGTGCTAACTCTTGTATAAATAAAAATATTATTAAAATTTGTATTCATTAATTAATAATAATCATAAAATTCTAAATTAATTTTTATATAAATAATAAATTCTATATAAAAATATATCTATGGTTTTGTGTAGAGTAAGAGGATGTAAATATTCAAATACACATGTTACTATAGCACATAAATGCGGTACATGTGGTTTATTTGGACATGGAAAAATAGAATGTAGTAATCCAGAAGCAATTAAAGTATTAGGAAATTATTATTTAGAAAAAATACCAAAAGATAAAAAATGTAAAATTGGTGGTTGTAAATATAAAGATAGACATACAACAGAAGGCCATATTTGTAATTATTGTGATAAAATTGGTATCAAAAATCACACTCAAAAATGTCCAAAAAGCGGTGCAAAAATTGTAGATGATAATATACACTTTAATCATGTAATAAATGATAATGATATACAAATTGGTTATTATATTATAATTTCATCAGGTATGGATAACTATTGGTATATCAGAAATAATAAAGGGATTTATGAATATCTTTTTATGGATTTTGAATGTTGGGGACAACATGGAGAAGAAACTTCTGATGTACCTAGATTAAGAGCATTCGTAGAAAATTATGAATATCAAATTACACCTTTAGTATATAATTAAATCTTAGAACTTTTAGAAAAAAAATAATAATGATTAATATAATATAATCATTATTATTATTGAATTGTTATGTATGATTTGTAATTTTTTAATTTTAAATATTTATTTTTGTATTTAAGATATTTCTGTTTATATCCACCATAAAAAAGATTAATAGCTCGCGAAGCATCACCATTACATATTGGACATTTTTTTGTTGATTCTTCTAATATTACTAATCGATTGTAACAGGAACTACATATAGTATGTCCACATGGAATAATTACCATATTTACAGCTTTTTCATAACATATTTTACAACGCAATTTTTCAGCTAAATTTTCTTTATTATCTTCTGGAAAATCTTCAGGAGGTAGTTGTTGTGGTACTCGTCGTACTACTTGTTGTTGTACTTGTTCTTGTGGTTGTACACTTCGCCATCTATTTACTACTTGTGGTTGTACAGCTTGTACTTGTGGTTGTACAGCTTGTTCTTGTGGTTGTACAGCTTGTACTTGTGGTTGTAATTCTACTAATCTTTCATAATATCCTCTAGCTCTTTCACGATCTTGTTCAACACCTAAACCATTATAAAATATTCTGCGAAGCATATGTAATGCATCTCTATTATTTAGTTCAGCTGCTCTTTCATAATATCTTATAGCTCTTCTAGTATCTTGAGGTACACCATAACCATCATAATAAAACCCAGCAAGCACATTTATTGCTTCACTATTATTTTGTTGTGCAGCTCTTTCAAAATATCTTCTAGCTCTTTCAAGATCTTGCGGTACACCTAAAGCATTAGTATATAACCAACCAAGACTTTCTAATGCTTCTCTATTATTTTGTTCAGCAGCTCTTTCATAATATCCTCTAGCTCTTTCATAATCTTGTGGTACACCTAAACCATTACGATATAAATCACCAAGATTATTTAATGCATTGCTATTATTTTGCTCAACAGCTCTTTCATAATATTCTCTAGCTCTTTCAAGATCTTGTTCAACACCTAAACCATCTTCATATAACAAACCAAGATTATTTAATGCAAATTGATTATTTGCTCTAGCAGCTCTTTCATAATATCCTCTAGCTCTTTCATAATCTTGTTCAACACCTAAACCATCTAGATATAACGTACCAAGATTATTTAATGCATTGCTATTATTTTGCTCAACAGCTCTTTCATAATATTCTCTAGCTCTTTCATAATCT
>VFQS010001026.1_pt1 | contig 27262 bp, 32 predicted proteins | sample 3512361 | NCBI WGS metagenome assembly VFQS01 (sample SAMN10412375, study PRJNA504923) | tailings metagenome | isolation source: Relicate 1 Philex TSF3 active mining | place: Philippines
AATTGCCTTCTATCCCTTGTAAAGACTTATTTCCATTCCCGAACTGGGGTTATTAATGAAGATGGTACCCCCATTCGCAGAACGCCGGCCATGCAGACCAGAGCTGAAGAGCTAAGCGCTTTAACAAGTAATTTTGCCGAAAAATTAGTTACTATGGTCGTTTGTTACCATGAAAATCGTTGCTATGAAGAATTAGGAAAACACCAAATTACCCTAAGAAAAATTCTTAACCTTATCAATCAAAACCCAGAAAATGCAAACCCATATGTGGCTAGATATGATGCACACCTCATAACACTTGCTAGTCGTTGGGGGTTGTTTGAAATTATGAAAGCCATTGCCTATAGCAATCAGCAATCAATACATTGCCAAGATAAAGAAGGGCGCACCCCTCTTGATGAGGCAATTATTTTTAAAAAGGCCGATCTAGCGCAATTTTTGCACCAGTTGCAGGCACCTCAATTCAATACAACACATGAACAATATAAAAATCTGTGCTCTAGAAATATTAGAATCAGTAGGTAATATTTATTCATTATTTTTTAATATTTATTTGTTTAAATTAATTAATTGTTGAAATAAATATTTGATATTAAATAACCATGAATAACAATATTTTTGTACATATTATTTGTAAAAGTTTGCTGCTTGTTTCTATAGTGCTTCCTGCTCGTAGCGCTGCACCAGATGCACCTGATTTAGCAGATTTACCAATCCCTAATTTGCGCCGGTTAGCATCAATGGATGATAGTATTGCAAATTATCATTTAGAACAGGGCACTTTGGAAGAAAAGCTTATCACCATGGTAAGCTATTATCCTGATTCAGCCAAAGCGCTTGGCTTGACTAAGCAAAAAATTGTGCAATTTATCAATTCTGCACAGATGACAAATTTCAACCCTTATTCAGACATGCACAATGCTTATGTTATAACGCTTGCCTGTCGTTATGGAATGCTAGAAGTTGTGCAATCCATCGCTAATAAAGCTCCATCATCCTTGCAATGCTTAAGTTGGGGATACACTCCACTAGATGAAGCAGTAATCTTTGAAAAAAGAAGAGTTGCCAAATATTTACACGGTGTAGGCGCGTCACTTAAAAGCGCAACAGTGGATCAGCTCAACGCACTTTTAAAAAGGCCTTCACACAAAAAAAGAAAAAGCGCTAACTATTAAATACTTGTTCATGCAGGTGGTCTTGAAGCCCTATCATTAACCAAGACTTAATCCAACTCACTCTTTTTACAACAGGCACCGCTAAATCATAAATCCTATAATCAGATGGATTTGGATTGGTAAGCACTAGCCTTGTTATGCGAATTGCGTCATCTCGTGTAAGTTGTGCCTTTGCAGTAAAGCTATGGGCTGTGGTAAGTACTTTCTGTTTTGTGCGCTGAACATTATATTTTAAATTTTCAAAATCTTGTTCGGTCATGCTCATTAAGTGATCGCAAACACCAAAAGAATTTCTATCGAAATTTTGACAAATGAATAATATGTTGGCAGATGCCTGAACCAAAAATGGCTTTTCCGCTGATATGCGGCGTATGAAGGCTAGATATCCTGACTCTGTTAGCAGGCAAAATAAACTGGGAATATGAAAAATGCTAAGGTGATCCAGAAAGAAAAAATCCTCATCTGACAAGCATTCTACGTGTTGCATGACCTCAATTTTAAGATTTTGACTAACTTCCACATTTTGTTCTTCGCACCAATCAAAAATCTGTTTAGAGTATGCAAGTCGTTCTTTCTTTTTTTCATCAACATGAAAAATGTGTTTTATAGAAGGTCTCGGATTCAAAGGCTCATCACACTTTTTCCAACGCGAAGTCTCTTTTAAAATAGACTGGGGATTCGCATTTGAAAATGAACTTCTTATAGGGCTATATATATCATCTTCTTTAAAAGTTACCTTCAAAGTAGTTTTTTCTAAAAGAAGTGCAGAATCGTTCAAAGAACTATCCAAACCAGTAGTCTCTCCATCGGAGCCAAAAACAAAACAACACAAAACAGCAATAATAAAGCAACGCAACATTTTCTAATGCAAAAATAAAATCCCAATAAATGCTATACTAGCTGAAATTTTATGTCGAAAAAATCTTGGGGGAGCACCTTCTTCATCACGAACATCCGTGGGAGGTGTAGTGATCCAGTGAATACATTCATAGGGTGCATGTTTTAGGGTTTACCATGCTCACTTCTGCTTAAATTTCTTCTTCAGTTATAAGCTCTTGAAGCTGCTGTTCAGTGATCTGCAATGCTTGGCAAATTAATGTGTCATTTAATGATATAGCCCTCATTCCCACAATCGCTTCACGTTTTGCTTTTTTCTCACCTTTTTCCATGCCAGCTTTTTCACCATCTTCATATTCTACGGCAAGGGTTGCAGCGTAAAGCTCTCTATTGGCAAGGTTTTCCCTGTATTCACTAGTGGCAATGGCGTAGTGATGTTCCCCAAACTGATGTAGTAACGCGTCTTTAACAATTTGATCGCGCGTTGCCGTTGCCAAACCTGCATTGCTGACTGAACGTTTACGCTGAGGATTTCCACCCCCTATATCTGCGCTGCTATTGCTTTCCATTGCAAAAGTAAAAGAAGAACAAACAGCTACTAAAAAGAAAACCAGAGTAGAAAATTTCTTAAAGTTCTTCAGCATTTTACCCTCTATTCCAACAATCATTCTTGCCTGACCTATAAAGGGTTTATTGGTTTTTTTCAAGCAGAAAGTGTGAAGCATAACCTCAAGAATAGGCCGCACGTCTTTTGGTTATTGAGCGCATCCAGGGCTAACTTTTTTGATAAACCGAGGCCACATCTTTTAGCATCGAAAGCGCTTCTTCGTAAGGGCGCTGAAAACAATTGCGCCCAATAATTGATCCAAAGCCACCTGCACTCGCAATAGCCTTAGCATCATTCACTACATCTTTAGCATCCTTCATTTCAAGGCCAGAAAATATCACGATTCTCTTGCCATTAAAACACCCACGCACAACAACTTTTATGCGGTCTTCCAAGGTTTTAATTGGAATTTTATTCGCTTCAAACGCCTTCTTGTTTTCTGAATTTTCTAAATGTTCGGTTGGCAACTTAACCTTAATAATATGCGCCCCTAAAAGCGCTGCCATGTGCGCGCCGTAGCTTATAATATCAACCGCGCGCTCACCATCTTTGGAAAGATTGCCTCTGGGGTACGACCAAATAACAACCCCAAGTCCCGCTGCTTTTGCCTCGGCCGCTAATTCGCTTATTTCTTCAAACTGATCAAGGCTTGCATCAGATCCCGGATAAATAGTAAAGCCAATCGCACTACATCCAAGACGCAAGGCATCATCAATGCTTGCTGTAATAGCCTGATCAGGTGCCAGGTCTTTACTCAATAAACTGTTTGAGCTATTCATTTTTAAAATAAGTGGCACCTGCCCACAGTACGTATCAGCGCCAGCCTCAAGCCAAGCCAAAGGCCCAGCATAAGCTGACATTCCAGCGTTAATAGCCAGCTTGTATAAATAATGCGGATCATACGCTGCTGGGTACCATGAAAACGAGCGGTCAGGTCCATGTTCAAACCCTTGATCAACCGCCAAAATTAAAAGCTTTCCGGTACCGCCCACGCGGCCATTCATCAAAATTCTCGCCAGATTTGCTTTTGATCCTGGGTTATCCGCCTCATAAAAGCTTAAGATTTTTTGAACTTTTCGAGATACGCGCATGGAAGGTTAGCTTTTTATTATGGATAACAAATCAATACTACACCAGAAAAACACTAATATAAAGGGTAGCTTTGCAACTCGTCAGGCTTGTTTGCCTTGATTATCTCTAGTTCATCTTAAGTTCAGCCGGCCATTGGGAAGGCTCTATCTTTACTAACTTTTTAATAAAGGAAACGCGCTCAGAATTTGGTAAAAGCTGAAGCTTTTCTAGATCTAAAAAATCCTTAAGCATTGCAAGGTGCGGCACAGGAAATTTCATCATCGCCCGAATCACGTAGCACTTTTCATAAATATTCATTTTCTGCGAAAAATTTTGTACCAGGTTTATAAATTCTTCTGTTAAATATTTCGGTGCGGCAGGAGCTAGCGCAAGTTGAACTCTGATTTTTTTATGCAAAAACATGCCTTGGGAAAGCTTGTCTGCAACTTCTTGGTGCGTCATTAAAAGAGCAGGGGTTTTATGCGAAGATACTTCTTTCGTTTTTCTCCATTCCATTTCCTCATCACTTGCCCATAAAGGGTTTTGTAATAGCAGTACTATAAGTGCATAAAGAATGAAAAAACGTTTTGTCATAAATACTTAATATTCACCATGCTCTGGTTTATTATACTAACTATTTTATTAATCGCTCGTTAAAAATCTAACATCAAATATTTAAAAACTATTTATTTGTTTCAATTATAATATAAAATACTAATATTAGTATTGTATTAGTAATATGTGATATAATAAAAATTCAAACTGATGGTGTATTTTTATGAATAAAAATGTTCTCGGTGTTTTTTTACTAATATATCTTCATGAAATTATTGCAACAGAATTTATAGAAATTCCTAAAGATCTTACAGCTTTAGCCTATGATATTGGTAAAGAAGAACGAGAAGGACTAAAAGTTCAACTTGCAATTGCTTCACCAACACATCTTCAAGCCTGTATTGAAGAAACTCAAAAGTGCAAAGTATTATATCCGTTTGCGCCTCAGCAGCGGATATTTTCTTGGTGTTTAGCTTCTGAGGTTTTGCAAACAAAAACATCTGTACAATCATTTATTCCTTCTTTAGCTAATGTTTTTTCTTATAAGCTGGAACCAATTACTGCAGCGCTGCAATCCTTACCTGTTTTTTTTAGTCGTGATGCTTTTAATGAGGTAAATTCAGGTTACCTAGAAGGGGGAACGCCCTTACTTCAAAAATGGATAAACGTAGCTGCAACTTGTGCGGCTGTAAAAAGTGAGACTGACCTTATAGTAGATACAACAGAACGTTTTGAAGTCGCCTCACATCTCATGCTTTTTATGCAGCACCGTTCAATTGATTTAATTCCATACTACGCCGAAGCTTTATTAAGTGATCCAAAATTGATTGAGGATAATTACTATCCTCTTTACTGTTTGAGCCGTCGCTTAAAAGGGCATGATGAACTACAAGATATGCTTCTAAGGCGCTTAGCGCTATATGGCAACGAAGGGCGTTTCAACATAGTTTTCTCTCTGTCTAAAAAACTGCTATGGAATATTCAAAGACGAGGATTTGTTGGTTATACAGCAGCAAATTTCATCAAGAGTATGATTAAATCTGAGACACCGTGCCAAGAATTGCTAGCACCTCATGATGCTTCTCACTGATGTTCAAAAAAATCACTGAACACGTCGCCCCGACGAACGTCGGGGTCTAGTGGGTATATGCCGCGACTATATTTGTGATGCAAAAAACTTGCATACCGCTTTACTTGAGGTTACAGAAATTTGCAAACATATTCACTGCCGCAGGCATAAGAAAAATTTTAGTTTTCCCCCTAATAGTTCCACCAAAACTTTTGTGAAGTAATCTATTTTTTGATACAATGCACTTGCACGATCCAGGATTTTTATGACGCTTCCACTTATTGCCATCCCTCTTGATTATCTTGATACAGAACTTGAACCCAACGCCGTGTGGTATTCTCAATACCCTTGGTATGCAATTCGTCACCGCTACCATGATTCGTTGGCAAAACTTGGGGCGATGGCTTGTTTTATTGGCTATGAACATCGCTTTATCTCAGAATATGTTAATAAATTTGATGCGCTCATTATTGCTGGTGGCCATTTTGACCATGATCCAGAATTGTATGGACAAACAGAAATCCACCCAACCATCAAGCGCAAAAGTATTCGCAGTCAGTTTGAAAAAGAATTACTAAAAGCATTTTTACCCACCCGAAAACCAGTCCTTGGTATCTGCGGAGGGCATCAACTAATCAACATTTTGCATGGTGGAACGCTTTATCAAGATATTGCTAGCCAGTATAAAACTGATATTAAACACACTCAAACCGTGCCTCCAACTGAGGTTGCTCACAATGTTGAAATCATTCAAGGCACCAAACTGCATGAATGGTATAATCAAACCCACACGCAAATTAATTCATCTCACCATCAAGCCATTGATCAAGTAGGCGAAGGCCTTGTTGTAAATGCAGTTAGTGAAGACGATATTATCGAAGGCATCGAAGATCCCAATCACCCTTTTTGCGTGGGCGTGCAGTGGCACCCAGAATACCTTTTAGGCCCCTTAGACCGCATCATTTTAGAAAAATTTATTGCCTCATGTTAGAAAAAATACGCCTAAACAAATACCTGGCGCTTTGCGGTATTTGCTCACGAAGAGATGCCGAACGATACATCGACCAAGGTCGCGTAAGCGTTAATGGCAAAGTAATTTCACAACCAGCTCCATTAGTTGATGGAACCGAAGCTATTACTGTTGATGGCGCGCCGGTTAAAACTTTAGATGAAGTCAAAGTTTGGGCTTTTTATAAACCCGCAGGTTTAGTGACTACCCATAAAGATGAACAAGGCCGTGAAACAGTCTTTGAATATGTGAAATATCAAGGCCTAGATGAACGCGTTATTTCAGTGGGCCGCCTTGACCTGAATTCAGAAGGCCTTTTACTGCTTACCAACAACGGGGAATTTGCTAGTTTTGCTGAATCTCCTAAAACTGAATGGAAGCGCGTTTACCGCGTGCGCGTGTACGGCGATGTTTCAAAACTTGATATCGACCAATTGCAACAGGGAATGAATATTGACGGCATCGACTATCGCCAGGTCAGAATTGAAGTTGAAAAAGATTTCTCTCACAAAGGTCAAAACGCCTGGCTGCAGGTAACACTCGTAGAAGGCAAAAATCGTGAAATTCGCAAAATCATGGAACATTTTGGCCTGCAGGTGAACCGTCTCATTCGCCTAAGTTATGGACCGTACAGCTTGGATAAATTGCAAATTGGCGAATTTCGAACTGAGAAAGTAGTCAGGCAGTAGCGCGCTTTATTACGAGTTTTTTTCTCGAGTAACCGTCTCAACTTGGGCGCATGCTATATCTATTTCTTAGAATTTTGTAATCACCAGGCATTTCTTCCCCATACAAAATAATAGGGTAAGCAGCCGTTACATTTGTAAGAGAAAATTCTATTGGAGCTGGCTCTACATTAAATGGACGCAGAACTTCTTTGTATCGTGTGTCTTCATAAGGAATTTGTTGGGCAGGCCTTCGATAATGTTCAGACGCGGTATTAATAATCCTCACTGGTTTTCTTTCGAAAATTCTACTGAATAAACCACCTGCTTCACACTCACGGGCGAGGGATGTTGCGCAAGCTCCGCCACAAGGTGTTTGCGATGTATGCACATGCACAATAACACCTACAACGTTCTCATCTGCACTTCTTGTTGCTCCCCGCAAATAATTGATAATTCTAGTGTCTGAAATAAAATCCAAACCTACTTGCTCAGCACAGGTATAACTATTGGCTCTAGCATTGTTGTCTATGTTTCGCCTATCAGACTTTAATTCATTAAGAGACTCCAACAACATTGAAATATCAGTTGTACCAGCTAATTCTTTTGCAGTATCAAAGGCATCTTCTATTTTTCTTTTACGATTTTCTAGTGCTTGTTCTGTTTCAGCATGGACTGCTCTAATTGGAGAATAATCTCCTTGTGTAAGTATAGAACCGCTCATGTTACCTAAATAGCGAAACATTAGGGATCTTCTAAAATATTCAGGATCGGTATAATTTCTCATTAAAAATGTAAAAGGAACAGGAGAAGAAGCCAAGGGAGGAAGACGAACAAACACTTCTTTTTTTGCAGTTGTGGCAGTCAAACCTTCATAACGAGCGTCATATTTTATAATGTCAGGGGTTATTTTTGTCTTTTCCTCAACTTTAAAAAAACCACTTACAAAGACACATTCATACCCTGTTGAAAACTGAACTTCAGCAGGAAAGCCTTCATCAATTGCTGTATTAGAAATTGATACTGTTTTTCCAAGCAAAACAGGAGTACCAAGACTTTCTTGTATGATGGGCGTAAAGCGAAATACTGCAAACATTCGCTTATCAGGTGTTGGAAGCTGAAAATCTTTCTTTGCGTAGATTTCTTTAGCCTTATCAACAGTATAAGCCATGGGAGTATGCACGCTTCTTAAAAACCCCTCATCAATTTGCGATTCGAGAGTACCGCAGGTAATACAAAAACTGAGGCTATCTTGATATCGCCATCCTTCCTCAATCGAGGCTTTTAAAAGCTGAAGTGAAATAAAAAAATATACAAAAAACTTTGAAAGCCTAAATAAAGTTCTCATAACTAGCTTCTCCTAATAAGGGGCAAAATCAACGATACTTCTTTTATCGATTGATAATCCCTGAAAAGCCTGATTAACCTCATCAGTGCTTATGTAGTTGATAGCAATATTTAATTTCTCTAGGTATGGGCATTGCTCTACAAGGTCTTTCAGCTTTGGTAAGCAACCGGCTCTGAAGCGGTTGTTGCTAAGGTCCAGTCTTCTAAGTCTATTTTTTAAAAGTGGATTTTCTAGCACAAAATCTACAACAGCATTTATACCTTCATCCTGCAGAAAATTTCCTGCAAAATTCATCACTATTGCCTGTGAAGGCGCAACCATTTGAAATAATGGTCGTATTTCATCAAAAACTTGTGAATAATGAGATGCTATTGATGTCTCTATATCGCACACACGCATTCTCTCATAATCTATAAGAAAATTTCCTTCTTCATCACGGTGCTTCGTTTCTTCATATTCGCGTTCTTCTAGGGAAGAAGTAAATGCTCTAAGCGCTTCTAAATTAGCTTTTGTAAAAGGATATTGACCAGTGTCAGAATATTGCGTTTCCATAGCCATCGATTGCCCACAAAGGAAAGACCAGGCAAAGAAAGAATTAATTAGTAGTGGTTTACGGCGCATGGTTTTCTCCTTAAAAACTTCTTCACGCCAATAACATACTCCGAATTAGTCAAAAAAAACAGTAAAAAGTAATAATAAATTGCACTTGCTAAAAGCAGCACAAAGGTCAAAACGCCTGGCTGCAGGTAACACTCGAAATTCGCAAAATCATGGAACATTTTGGCCTGCAAGTGAACCGTCTCATTCGCCTAAGTTATGGCCCATATGCGCTGGGCAATCTCAACATCGGTCAGGTTCGGCAAGAGTGCGTTCACACTTTTAAAGATTAATATAGAATTTAGTGATGAAATTTTTCATAGATGTCTTTACGATGCCCAATTTCAAGTGCTAGAACCACCATTTTTCCATGGTCAATAGAAGTGATGATTCTGTAATCACCTACGCGATAACGATAGAAGCCATTCATATCACCAGAAAGGCAGGAAGCCAAAGATCTAGGATCAATTTGTTTCAGTATCCGTTCTTCTAAGTAAGAAATAATACGCATTTGTATATTCTTAGGAAGATTTTTTAGCTGCTTTTTTGCTCTATCATGCAGGTCAAGACTCTAAATCTTCATATTCTAAAAACCAAGTTCTTTTTTTACGTCTTCAAGCGACGTTCCTTTTCTTCCGTTTTGAATGTATTCGTTATATGCACCGACAGCAATGTGATAGTCATGCTGATCTTCCAAATATTATACTTTTTTAAAAACGTTTTAAAATATCATTCCCACATCTTTCGCATCCTTACAAATTCTTGCGGCGAAGGCGTGCCTCTCATAAAATCTAAAATTTGTTGTGCGGCAGAAAACGGAGATAGGGTAGTTGTATCTACCTTAAAGTCATATTCCCGAATATCGGCATGTACTCGCTGCAGTTGATCATTTGCAAGGCCAATTGCTCTATCACCTCTTAAAATTTCTCGCTCTTGCATGGTTTTCAATTCACAAAAAACTCCAACGAAATAAACGGTATGGTCTTGCAGGGCATGCACGTAGTTCTGCAAGCTTTGTGCCTCAAGCAGCACCTCATCAATGATCAGGTTATTGCCTTTGTTAGCAAGAAGTTTTACCAAATCTGGTAGAGCCCCAAATAGCTGGTCGCTCATAGGTCCTTTTTCTACCCGCATCGTTGGGCCAAGCTCATTTTCTCCTGGAACAAAACGATAATACGCATCACTTCTTAAGGGAAACAAAGTCATTTCAGCAAAAGTATCTACACCAAAAGTAAGCCATAAATCCTTACTCAAGTGTTGCAAGGCTCTTGCAATAGAAGTTTTACCACTTGATCCACAACCATTTAATAAAATAATTTTACTCATGCCAACTACCACGTCCTCTCTAATCTCGCTCTGCGTTAGCCGCTTTTCCTTCGGGTTTCATAATATAAAATATAAAGTGTTACGTTATGCTTTTGCATCAAGTGAAATCCGCTAAATTTTAGCCATCTCATCAGCCGTTCTCACCGTTTCATCCATAGCCTGTTGCAGCGACTTTCGTAACTGCTCAACATCTTTTGAAGCATGTACAGGAGTCCCTGCCGCAAACACTCCTCTGCAAAACGGCTTTGCCACCCGAAATTTATCCCAGGTATTTAACTTTTTCATCGGTTTGCAGCTATACGCTACAGGAATAATATCAACTTGTGCTAACCGCGCTATTTGTAAAATCCCATCAGATACCTGTTCCCTAGGGCCTCTGGGGCCATCAGGTGTTATACCAATTATAGAATTTTTCTTTAAGGCTTGAAGTATTTGGCGCGCTGCTTCAAAACCTTGTTTATTCGTTGATCCTGCAATCGTTTGAATCCCAAAATGCTTTACTGTTTTTGAAATAATTTTTCCATCTCGATGATTTGAAATCAGCATATAAAAAGAAGTTTTCCATTGCAAAGCGCAGGCTAACATTAGCAAATGTCCATGCCAGAATGACACAATAAAAGGTTTGTTTTGCGTCACGTACTTATCAATAATTTCGGAATTTTTAAATTCCCACTGGCCGGTTTTGAATACAAGTTTAATGTAAGCGGCAACAATAAACGCAAGAATATCTTGAACCAACATACTTCGTAAAATTTTGGTAAGAAGTGATTTCATGTCACTTTTCGTAATGCCAATATATTAGGCAAGGTTAGCACAATTGCTGTTCAATTACAGCTTAATTGCGTTTTTGTTGGCCTAAGCATTTCTTTTTTGTAAGCTGTAAAAAGGGAATTCAAGGAATCGTAGATATGAACTTTTTGTTAGGCATTATTTTAATAACTTCCTTAAAAATTTTCCCCATGGAACTAGATGATTCCGCTTGGGTTCGTATAGATGAGGAACTTCAATCTCCCTCAGAGCAAGAATTTAAAGCAGCATATCAACGTTTTACTTCTGAAAATCCTGGGCATCAACCAAATCAAAAATTTTTAAAATTGCTGCAAGACTCACGCACCAAAACTATTAGCCCCCAGTTGCACGATACTATACCCACTTTATTAAAAGGTTTTCGAGAATCATATGCAACTTGGCAAGAACGGCAAGTCATTGCCCTGTACTTTTTAAACCGCAAAAAAGAAGAAAAAAACGAATATTATTTAAGTGAAGATGAACGCCGCCATATCGCCGCTATTATTATGCGGCACCTTAAAAATCCTTCTGTGCATATATCTCAGAAAACTCTAGAAGTTATGCTTCTCCTTGATACAGAAGCTCTTCTTAAGGAAAAAGACGAATATGTATTTAAAGTTAATGGTTTTGAAATTTCCTTAAATTGCACTCCTAAACTTGTTACTCGCGCTGATTTTGATACAGTGGCTGGGCATGTTATGGCGTACATTTTTAGGGAGCCTCTCACAGATTCTGAGCGCTATGCTCGCTATATGCATTGCGGTATGTGGCAATATACCGGGATTCATTTCGAAGAATAGATAATCATATTTCTAACACCAGCCAAATTCCACTTGTGCCGCCTTGGTCTCAAAACGCTCAATAAGCTTATTTGCTTAAAAATATTGAATTTTTAGCTAAACAAGGTAAAATTAACTCACGAAGAAGTGAAGGGTTTGTTTTTTATGAATGTTGATATCCCCAAAGATTTAGTTTCTTCATTGTCTAAAATTTCAAAAAAGCGTCATGTCGATGAAACAACTATAGTAGTTGACGCGCTGCGCGTATATTTAGAAGATGTTGCAGACGCTGAAGAAGCAGCGATTGCATATGAAGAATGGCAAAAAGAAGGTGGAGAATCTATTCCTTTTGAAAAAATTTTAAAGGATAGCGGTCTAGCATAGGTGTTTTGGTCGCTAGCATTTTCCCCAAAAGCACAAAAAGAATTTAAAAAGCTTGATGTTTCTGTTCAAAAGCAAATCAGAGAGTATTTTTTTCAAAGAGTTTTAAAAGCTCCTGATCCATTAGTTTTGCAAAGCACCTTAGATACGATCTGTCAGATTTTTATCGTTTTCGTATAGAAAACTATCGCGTGCTATGCTCTGTGCAGCGGCATAAATTAACGATTCATGTTGTAAAAATTGGTCATCGTCGTGAAGTTTATGACTGAACATAGTAGATTCTAGGCCTTCAACTTCCGGCCTTACTCCCTTATGCCCAGCCAAATTCCACTTGTGCAGCCTTGGTCTCAAAACGCTCAAGGTCGCCTTCTACAAGCAGCGTTTGGCCCTTCGCATTTAACCCCAAAATATGCGTTGCTACATCATCAATAAAACTGCGGTTGTGGCTTACAAACAAAACCGTGCCTTCAAATGCGCTTAATCCTTCTGCCAAAACATCAATGCTTTGCATATCAAGGTGGTTAGTAGGCTCATCCAAAATAATTGTATTTGCCTTTTTAGCAAGTAAACAACACAAACCAACGCGGTTTTTCTCACCCCCTGAAAGCACATTTAACGGTTTAAACACATCATCGCCCTTAAACAAAAACGCACCCAGCATTCCTCTGGCCTGGCCCATACTCAGGTGCTGATTAATCTGCATCATGTTTTCAAGAATGGTTGCTTTTGGTATAAGGTAATCCAGCTGATCTTGGGCAAAGTAAGAAACCTCAACATCGTGCCCTAATTCAATTTCGCCCTCAAGCTTTGGCACCAGTCCAATCAGGGTTTTGATCAAGGTTGATTTACCAATGCCATTTGCCCCAACAATCGCCAAACGCTGCTGTCGTTCAACCTTGAAGCTAAGTTTTTTAACCAATGGTTGTGCATATCCAATTGATAAATCCTTGGTCTGCAGCACAATGCGTCCACTTTTTTTAGCGCACTCAAGCTTCACGTTCATGGGGGGATTTTTCTCATCAACCTTTAAATTCATGTCCGCATCATAAAGCTTTTGCAGCATTTTCACGCGGCTTTGTACTTGGCGCGCCTTGCTGGCAGAGGCCCTAAAACGATCAACGAAACTTTTGACCTGCTGAGCTTTCGCACCTAAGTTCTCTTTTTGTGCTTGAATTTGTTCTTGCTCTAATTCGTAAGCTTCTAAGAACTTGTCATAGTTACCTACGTAAGCGTTTATTTCACCATGATGCAAATGCAGAATATTGGTAGCTAATCGGTTAATCAGTGAACGATCATGCGATACAAACACCAAGCACCCTTTGAAACTTTTTAAAAAGCGTTCTACCCATTCCATACTTGGTAAATCTAAGTGGTTGGTAGGCTCGTCCAGTACCAAAAAATTCGGTTTTTTCAAAAATAAACGCACCAATTCTAAACGCATGCGCCAGCCACCCGATAGGGTTTTAGGGTTTTTATCAAAGTCACAGGTGCTGAATCCAAGGCCGCACAATAATTCCTTAGCTTCTGATTCAATAGAAAATCCATCTAAATAGGTAAGCTCATGCATGATATCGTCATATTTTTTAGCAATAGCATCAGAATATGAACTTTCCATTTCCTTAAGTACTTCGCTCAGTTGTTTTTGCAATTCAACTACGCGTTCGGCTCCACTCAGGGCTTCTTCTAATAAAGTTGGCATAGGATTTTGGTTTGGCTCTTGCGGCAAATACCCAATCACCGTATCACGCGGTTTTGTCACCGTGCCGTCATCAGCTTCATCAAGGCCACATAAAATATTAAGTAGGGTTGATTTGCCCGAGCCATTAACGCCCACAAGTCCAACACAGCCCACTGTTGGAAAACGATAAGTAATGCTATTTAAAACAACCCGCCCCCCGAAGCGTCGCGTCAAGTTTTGCAGAGCAAGCATATGAAAAAATCTTTAAGTAATACAAAGCACAGTATTAGCACACTAACGGTATTTTCTCTATGAAATCTTTCCTTAACTCTTTATTAAATTTCTGCACGGTACTGTTTAGAAAAGAAAAAAATAAAAGGAAAAAAAAATATGAAAATACTCACAATACTACTAGCAGTTCTTTTCTGCACTCCCACGCAAACCTTTGCTATGGAAGCATTAGAATTACAAGAAGATCCCCTTGTTTTAAATGCTCTTGAATCAACACTATGCACAAATATGTGCACTCTTTTAAGAACAAGCGCCTTAGAAGAAGCACCTTCCATGAAAGGTCTTAGTAAAGATCGAAAAGATGAAATTGCCAAGGAAATCATGCAGGTGTTTGTAAAACACATTCCAAACCTGCTGGAAAAAGTACCCTTCACCTGGCAAGATAACTTCATTGATCAAGTAACGGCTCTAATGCAAGAAGCAGCCAATGCTTATCCTTGCCAAATGAATGTTCAGTTTATCATGGATGGCATAAAAGCACTTTCAGCGCTTGATCAGCCAGCCTTTGAGCAAAGAATTGCTGATACCAAAAGATCTATCGAAGAAGCATTAAGCACCATTCAACCACCACGTGATCTTCGCTATGTTACGCATACGCTTTGTGCACGAAAGGGTTTTGTTGGTATGTCTTTCTAGCTCAAGAAAACCACTAGCGAACTTTGTAAAAAAAGGCTAATACAAAAGTAGTTTTAAAACTTTGAAATAGAGTCTTCCATGAAACTTGCTGTTGCCCAGATTAGAAATTCTTCAGTTTTCATAACCTTAATAGGTTTTGCTTTATTATTCTTTTGTTCGCAAGTAACAATACCTTTGCAGCCTGTTGCCATCACATTACAAACAGTGGCAATGCTTGTTATTGGCCTGACATTTTCAAAAGCCGATGCTATTCGAAGTGTTTCTAGCTACTTAGCAATTGGTGCATTAGGCGCTCCAATTTTTGCAAACTTCAGTGGTGGTTTTTTGAAATTAATGGGGCCAGCAGGCGGTTACTATTTTGGGTTCTTAGCAGCTGTTTGGGTAATGTGCACTTTGCGTGAGCGCTTTTCAAAAACAAATATGTTATTGATTGCCTTTGCTGGACAATCAACTCTTTACGTTTTTGGCGTATCTTGGCTTTGTACTTACGTAGGTGCTGATAAAGCCTTTGCCTTAGGCCTAATGCCTTTCATTATTCCAGGGCTTATCAAGTCAGTAATCGTTGCTTCCATTGTAAGATATTTGAAAAAATAATTAGGCTTTCAAGATTAATCATCAAAATCGTTTGAAAAAAAGAGTTTAATTTGTGTTTGTGCTGGGCTTCGTCATTCAGAGTCTTTGAATAAGGCGTGAAGCCCAGTAAATACTATTGACGTTAAATAGATCCGCAACCAAAAACTTAAGCACCAAAGAAAAAATAAAAACATATTTTTTCTTTAAAAAATTGACTAAGAAAAAATAATTTGGAAGAGGGTGCTAACTCTAGCATGTTCAAGCAGTATCAAATTGTTCAAAGAGTAAAAGAACGCAGAGGTGCAACATTGTTTTGGCAAGTTGATCTAGAAGAACGCATCGCAAAATCAAAGCCTAGTACTATAAAATTCACTGCGTAAAAAAATCAAAATTTTTCTTCCTTACATTTAAGGGTAAATCTTCTAGCTTTACCAAAAATCTAGGGGGTGCATACAATGAAAGAGCAAACCACTTGCGTAGTTATAGCCGACGGTACTCGTGCCAAGTTCCTAACTAAAAAGAACCACAACTTGGTGCCAATCATGGCCACCCATCATGCCAATGATGATGTTACCGTCCACCAAGATAAGAGAAGTTCTATACCTGGAAAAGTAAGCAAAGGTATGGTGAACAAGGGTACTCATAGCTATCCTCCTCATTCTGATTGGTATCATTTTAAGAAAGAAATGTTTGCAGTCAAAATAGCAGCGATCCTTGGCAGCATATCTAAAAATTATGATAAAATTATCCTAATTGCCGCACCGGTCGTATTGGGAAGCTTGCGTCAGCACTTATCCCCCAACATTCTTGCTAAGATTGTGCATGAAATTAATAAAGGCCTAACTAAAACACCTTTAAAGGAAGTAATGGAATACGTTCATACCCCGTTTCGCTGACAACATTGCTCACTAAAATAACACTCACCCATTCCCGAATTTCAATAATTTGGGGGTGGGTATGTTCAGGAAAGGTAAATGGGAATGCGTCGCCCCGAAGTTGTTTTGCCTTACTTTCGGCATAACGGTCGGAATGAAAACTTGTGTGCTGGGTTAAATTCTAATTATAAACTTCTTTTCGGTGCCCCAGATCCAGCGCTACAATTGTAAAAATCTCTTCTTGAATATCAGCAATAATGCGATAATCGCCTACGCGAAACCGCCAGTATCCTCGTAATGAGCCTGATAATGGCTTGGCTAAAATTCTCGGATTTTCAGCTATTATAACTCTCTTTTTAAGAAAAGCTAAAATTCGCTTTTGCGTTTCTCTGTCTAGGGTTTTGATCTGCTTGTCAAAATTTTTAGACGTTAATAGTTTCCAAGTCTTCATCGGTTATACTATTTCTTTCCATTATTTCCTCAAGCGTATAGGTTTTTAGCGTTCCAGCCTTTTTCTGGCGCTCATACTCCGCAATCGCTTTATAGGTGCTCTCGTGCACATCAAGGTACTCTAAAATTGCTTCCTTCACGTAATAGCTCTTTGGTCTGTTCGTTTCCAAAGCAAGGGAAGATAAACGACGATCAAGTTCTTCTGGTAAACGTACTCCCAACATAATACTACCTTATTAAAATGCCTAAGATCACTATACCACAAAGTACATGTTTTACAAGTTAAACTTGTTTAACATCATCGGCTTTTCCTAAATTCATCACAAGCCATAATCGCTTCTGTAAAGCCAAAGTTGCGGTTATCTTCTACAAGCAATGGAAAAAGAATCCCATCAAGATGATCTAGTTCATGCTGCACAACACGCGCATGAAAATTTGAAGCCTGAAAAATTTGCGCAGCCCCTTCAAGGTCGGTGTATGCACATTCTATATGGGTATATCTCCAAACTTTCCCCATCATGCCAGGCACCGACAAGCATCCCTCCCATTCAAGGTTCTTCTCATCACTTAGTGGTTTGTAGCTAGGGTTAATCATCACACGCATAGGGTGCGCTACACCATCTGTTTTATAGCGCGGGTGCGTGGCAGGAACTGCAAACATTACAAGCTGTCTTAATATACCAATTTGGGGTGCCGCAAGACCTACATTACCCATCCCCTTTGTAGCAAGTTGCATCTGTTCTAATGTTTGATGCACCAAAGGCATTTCTTGGGGAAGTTTAAAAGGTAATGATTTTTTATATAACGCCGGGTCGCCATAGCGCAAAAATTTCGGCGCACCCTGGTTTTCTTGGCTAGAGTAATCAAAGGTTGGTGAAAGTTTTGTTGTCATAGTTATGCTCCTCCTGATTTTAGGTATGTTAAAGGCTGCAGGAATTTCTAGCAAACGATACATGGCAAATAGTTCTGTTGAAAAAGGTAAAGCTATGCATCCCAAACATAGAAAAAAACCTGCTTTCATTAATGTATTCTCCTTTTTTTTACCAAAGTTCATAAAAAAAGCCTTCCCCCACGTTCTATACGTTAACGCTAATTAGTACAAGGTTTATTTGATATGTTAATCATCATAAAATTTTCCCTCTGTGCGGGAAAATTGTGGTCTGACTTTTAGACCTGCAAAGGCCAACAGCGCACAGGGGGGGAGGAGGCTTCTTTTGACCTTATTTAGCAGAACAGAGGGAATGAAAGCTCGTAACCGCGCTACAATATTACCTTGGTATAATCATTGCCTCAGTAAGAAGTTCTAGAAAGGCCTTTCTGATTGCAGGAAATCTTTTTCTATCGCTTCCATGATGCAGTTCATGCCCACCTTTAACGCAAAAAATTCCAGTTACGGGTGATCTAAGCATAAGCACATATTTATTGTTTTCGCTGATTACTGTGCCTCCCAAACCTCCTTCAGTAATGCTCTTTGCAAATTCACTACAAGCTTTTTTTATATTCATCATAGGTGCTTCTTTTAAATCCTGGATCCATTGTGGCCAGCTCAACGGGTCTGCTCCATAATGGTATTCCATTATGGTGTCAGTAGAAGCAGCTGAAGGTTTAGAGTCTTCATTTCTTGTTTCTAATTCTGCATTATGCCAGCGCTTTGGTTTTCTAGTAAAAATGTGATTTTCTTCTAGAGCCCTTTCAGGTAAGCTTGCATATTCATAGCTATCTTTTGCATAAGCTGATTTTACCGTTTTTAACTGATCATTTTCAGACTCTGTTTGGAATTGAGCTTTTGCTTCTAGGCTTGGCGGTACGTCTGTTGCTAAGTTCTCGAATTTACTTATAAAGTCCCTTGCCTCATCTCGTGCTCTTTTATCTTGTTCTGTCTCTTCTGCCTCTAAAATTTTTTGATTATACTTTTCGCGTAGCTCTGTTTTTTCTTGGTTAAAAGTATAGTAGGCATTATGAATCTCTAAAATAGCTCTTGCTGCAATGTCATAGTTAGGTGATAAAATATCCCCAGCACGTCTTGTAAATATTCCATTTCGCTTTTTCTTTTTTTTGCTAAATTCAGCTGTATATTTTGAATAGATTTGTTGATGTTTTCCTTCTTCACACTCAAGTGGGGTGGCTAATTCTTCTCGTTTCGTGAAATCTTCAGCAGAAATGGTTGTTGTAAAATCAGTCATTGATGTTCTGCGACCAAAAATTTGCATTATATCAAAAAAACTAAAATAGAAATCTGGCAAGGCATTTTGCATTTCATCCGAATTAATAAGCTCTTTCAAACAAGCAATATTTATGAATCCATAATGATCTAACAGATCTTGAACATCGGCCTTTATTACGGCCTTTTGTCCAAAATTGTACCCGTCTTGCTTGTCATAAATATCATAAAGAACCATAAAGGGCAGTATAATATCCAAGCTCTGCTCAAGAGTTTGATCAAGTTTTGTTGACAAATTATCTACTAATCCATCGAATAAACTTAAGTACCGTTGTTCTGTTTCTAGAAAATAAGCCACAGACATTAGTGCTAGTTCCTCAAATATGCATGCAGCTATAGGGCTGTATTCAGGAATCGTTATTTTGATTCGTTCTTGCAGGTCTTTAACGTCTTTAATTGGCCAATGTGAAATTACCATACGGTCAGAACGGTTTTCTGCCATAGCATCACCAAAATAATTATTTAAAAAGGCTTCTGCTTTTGCTTTTTCTACGTTTGTCTTAGTAAGTTTTTTAAGAGATTTTGTTTTCCATAATTTATCGATATCAATTCTAGACACATTGATTATATTTTCTCGACCATTTTTTTTACCATAAATGTCTAGCTTATCTAAAACTGGCCTACTGCTTTGTAAAAGTTCAACCATTTCTCTATGGTGTTCGGCTTGAAGCATTGTTCGACCATAAAGATGTGGAATAATGCCTAGTGCTTCTGTATTTAGAAAAAGTTTGTCTTCTAATTCTCTAACATCAGCAGAATTGGAAGCATTGGTAATGTTAGTGGTGATTGCTTCTAATTCCGTTCTTAAATTTCCTGCCACGCAAAAAAGTGAAGCACATAAAGTTGTTAAAGTGGTAATGCCTATTTTTAAAAATTGCATGATCTTTTCTGACTAAAAGCTTAAGTTACTATTTTTAAACCTAGTAATTTTTTGTGAAAATTTCAATGTATTGGTTATTAATTATGAAATTAAGCAGGTTTTAAAATCTATTTGGATCTAATATTTCCCTCCAGCCATACTCTTTACCTTTTCAAGCAAATCAAAGGGAGCTGATTTGCTAGCATTTAACCAGCTGATCATTTCATCAATTTTTGCCATAACCTTAGAATTATCTGCGCTGGTGTCATCTTTCCAAACATTTGTTGCGTAAATAAGCGCGCACATGAATAGCAAATTTTGTGCATATCGTGCGGCATCCCAATTCAACTCTAATTCTTGGTGCCATGTATCAATTGCAGCTAATACTTGCGCTTGTCCTTCGCAAATAAGCTTAGTGCTTAAATTTTGTGCATCCCATAGGCTCAAAATACAAGCGCGCTTTTCAGTCAAGCTATCAAACACTAGCATCATCAAATCAAACAGCGTTTCATTTGTATTGTTGCGGCTAACCGTTGCAAGGTTGTCAGTGACTTGCCATAAACGATCGTTAATCAAAGCTTGAATCTCATCAACTGTAACTGCTGTCGGGTCCTGCGTTGCTTTTTCCCAAATGGCTTCAATATCAACCATTTTTCATTGCCTCTGCCATGGTGGCAGCATTATACCAAAGGGTGTCTTGCAAACTTAATCCTTCCTTTAACGTATCTGCATACAATGTTCCCTTAATTTGCTTGCCAGTTTCTGTAGCAATCACATTAATAATTTTAGGGTTCGCAAGGCTTTCTAAAAAGATTGCTGAAATGTGCAAATCACGAATTTGAGTGATCAAATTTTTTAAATCTTTTGCTGAAGGATCATCACTTGTGCTAATACCATGCGGGCTCAACACCGTTACATCAAAACACTTTGCAAAGTATGAAAACGCATCATGGGTGGTTAGCATTACACGCTCAGGTTTTTCAATTTTTGAAAAAAGTATAACAATATTTGTATGAAGCTCTTTAAATACTGCACGAAGGCCAATGGCATTTTTCTCAAAATTAGCTGCGTATTTCGGAAACGCCACTTTTAAAGCATTTTCAATGTTATCAATCATAGTAATCACAAGGGTTGGATCATGCCAAACGTGCGGATCAGGTAAATTCCCCAAATAGCGTGGGGGAATGTTTTGGCTTGCTACGGCAAATGCGCAAGTATGTCCCGAAGCCTTAATCAGCTGCTCTATCCATCCTTCTAAATTCAGCCCATTAACAATAATTAAGTCTGCTTTAGCCAAAATTTTTGAATCACTGGGCTTTGGGTGGTAAAGGTGTGGATCAGCAGATACCGGCACAATAGAGTGCACAGAAATACCTTCAATGCCTTGGCATAATTGCACACATAAATCTTTTAAAATTGAAAAACTGCACACAACTGTTTCAGCTTGCGCCCATGAGATGCTGATAATAATCAAAAAATAGCGAAGTAATCTCATAAGCTTTTTGCCAATTCTAGAGCACGATTTTTTGCCGCTTCCAATGCCTTTGAAAATAAAGTTTGTAATTGATTGTCTTTCATCAAAACCTCCAAAGCCGCTTGGGTTGTACCGCCTTTGCTGGTAACATTTGCGCGTAGCTGTGCGGCTTCGTCAGGTAACTCTTTTAATGTTGCTGCAGCACCCATAATTGTTTGTCGGGCAAATCGTTTGGCAAATACACTATCCAGCCCTAATTCAATAGCTGCTTGTTCTAAACACTCGCATAAATAATACACATAAGCAGGCCCAGATCCTGAAAGAGCTGTCACTGCATCAAATTGATCTTGATTGTTCAATTTCTCAACAATTCCTACTTTTTCAAATAGTTCAATCGCCGTTTTTTCGTCCGCATGTGCGCAGTTTTTGTTTAGCACATATGCGCTAGCGCTCTCGCCAACCATTGCTGGCAAATTCGGCATCATGCGAATAACGCGCGCTTGTGCACCTAACCATTCAGTATAATGCTCAAGGCGAACCCCTGCCGCAATTGATATAAAAAGCGTATCAGCAAATTTAGCGTATGCAGGCAAAACTTTATCAAGTACTTGTGGTTTTACAGCAATAATAGCCACATCAGGGCAATAATTCGCTGGCAATTCTTCAACTGATTTTGCGCAATCTTGTTTGAACGGATCCACAATAGTGACGTCGTAAAATGGCTTCCAACCCTTTAAAAGTCCGCCACCCATAGCGCCAAACCCAATTAACAAAATCCGCATACTTTGAATTATTCATAATTTTGACCTATGTTAAAGGGGCAAGATCGTATGTGCAAGGTTTGATAATGGTGATTATTGTTGGAGCAGGGTTAGTTGGCGCTACTCTTGCTATTCGTTTATCTCAGCTTGGGGTTAAGGTCAAATTACTTGAAAAAAATGCTTATCAACCACCTCTTAAAAAAGATGGGCGCACCATTGCAGTAACGCTTGGCTCGAAGAAATTTTTAGAACAATGTGGTTTGTGGAAAGCGCTTGAGCCTACCGCGCAACAAATTAACCATATCCGCGTGTTTGAACAAGGCTCCGCTTGGACTCTTGATTATGATTATCAAGATCTAGGTCCTGATCCTATGGGTTATATTATTGAATTTGATTGCTTGTTGAACGCCTTACACAAAGGTATCAAAGCGGCAAAACATGTTGAAGTTTTAGATCACTGTACTTTGCAAAGTCTATCACCAGGCCAAATACACACCAAAGAATATGGCGTGCTAAAGTCTCCCCTGGTGGTTGGCGCAGATGGTCGTAACTCATGGGTTCGTGGTCAGGTCAACATAAAAAGTCATTCGAAAGAATATGGTCACAAGGCGCTTGTTGCGCATTTTACTCATGAAAAACCGCATCAAGCCACTGCTTGGGAAATTTTTCAACCATCTGGTCCTTTTGCTATTTTGCCGATGATTGATACACCAAAAGGCCAGTCTCAATCAGGCATTGTCTGGTGTGGCCCTAAAGATGCCCCTTGGGAGACCATTCCAACCCCAGAACTTGAGCAGCAATTAATGGATATTTTCCCTTTTTACGGGAAAGTCACTTTAAACAGCCCTCGCTGGACCTTTCCATTAGTCGCACTAACGGTAGATACGGTTACAGCGCCTCGCACCGTTTTGGTGGGTGACGCCGCCCATGCGCTGCATCCTATCGCAGGGCAGGGCGTGAATTTAGGTTGGCGTGATGTGGCACATCTTACAGAAGTTATAATGCAAGCTATAGATTTGGGCGGTGATATTGGCTCACCCCAGGTGCTTAATCAATACGCCAAACGCCGCAAGGTTGATCACAAAGGTCTCTACTTTTTCACAGATGGCCTAACCAAACTCTATTCAATTGACAATAATCTGGTAAGTTTTTTCCGCCAAGCAGGCCTTGCCACAGTTGATAAAATTCTCCCGCTTAAAAAGTTCTTTATGAAAAAAGCCATGGGCATTTGAAAGTTAATTGTTCCTTAATTAAATTTCTTTTCTCTCTGCCATAGACGGAAAGCACCCCTGCTTAATCCTTTGTTAACCAATTTGTTTTAAAATATTAAATGTTAGTATTTTATTTATAGGAACTATTATGTCAAAAACATTAACACTTCTAGCACTAGCTACTGTTATTGCTACATCTGCGTCAACATTCGCAATGCACCACATAATGGGTGGCGCTTCATCAGAAGAAAAATCAAAATGTGCACAAGCATGTCACGGCAAGCATCGCGGATGTGCAGCTAAATGTGAAAAATATGCTACATGCATGAGAAAAAATGGCGGTAACAGGCAAGGATGCGGTGGAAAATTTAATCCAGATGCATAATCTCTGTAGTTATTTCTAATTAATTACGAATAAGCCTCAACGACCAGATTTAAAAGTCTGTTCTTGGGGCTTTTTATAAAAAATTAAAAGGTTTTACAATTCCCTTTGCTGCAAGCAAAAGCAACCCTGCTTAATCTTTTGTTAATCAATTTGTTTTAAAATATTAAATGTTAGTATTTTATTTACAGGAACTATTATGTCGAAAACATTAACTCTTTTAGCGTTAGTTACAGCTTTTGCTTGTTCAACACAATCTTATGCTCCTCTATTTGGTGGTAGCAAGCATGCTTCTAAGTGTAAAGAAGCTTGCCAAGGTAAGTCGTCTAGTTGCAAAAGCAAGTGTGAAAGGTACCTTACTTGTTTAGAGTCACATCCAGATGGTAAAAGAACTGGAAAATGTCCTAAGCCTGATATCGATTAATATATAAAAAGCCTCAATAAATAGACTTTAAAAAATCTATTCTTGGGGCTTCTTTTTATAAAAAATTAAAAAGTTTTACAATTCCCTTTGCCATCATGTAGAATTTCTAAAAGGCACTATTTGGAGATTTTTATGAAGTCAAAATTTTTTATAAGTTTACTATTGGCATCTGCTATCAGCAGTGGTTTTTCTTCCTCTACTGTTTCAACGCTATCACAGCGAGATGAAATGATTATCAATGCTTTTAAAGATAAAAGCCCCGAAGAGGCGTTGAAAGAAATTAACAAAAAGCAGCAAGATGGTGATGTAAAAGCTGATAATCAAGACTATGTCGTTATTGTAAAAAGTGAAGGTAATGACACATATACCCGCGTTGCTCATTCTCAAAGCGATAAGGTAGGTAAGGTTGTTGAGCCAGCTCTTGTCGCTATGATGAAAGATGCAGAAAAAAAACTCGGCATCAACGCTGGTCCTGTAGAATTTGAATTAACTGGTCAAAAAGCATTGTACGCGGTTATTGAAAAACGCGGAGAATATTTAATTTTCAATATTTGCCCTACAAAAGATGAAGTAGACGGCTTATTAAAAGCAAAAAGAGGGTCTGCAGTTGAGATAATACCCGCTCCGCCAGCTGTATCTCCTATAACGTCTGAACCTGCTAAAATAGAAACAAAAGCAGAAGTGAAAGAAGATGTTAAGCCCGCCTCTGCACCTGTAGAAGCAGTAACAACAACTGAGCCTACAAAAGAAGCGTCTACACCAATAACTGAGGCACCTGCAGTAGCAACCTCAGCCCCAGCATCTGAAAGTACTGAAACACCAAGAGTGCATCAGTAATAAAAACCGAGCTGCCACAGGGGCGCGCCCCCTCGTGCTGGCGATAATTTGTCTTTGCCAAAATTGTAAGTGGCTTCCCCTCGTCATCCTGAGCCCTCATAGAGGGCGTGAGGATCCAGTCAGTAATATCGGTGCTATCTCAGTTTTAAGCAGTCCAGCTTGCAGTAGGGGGCAAAGACATCAAAATCGCTTCAGTATTTCCACCCGTCTTTAGGCCAAAAAGCGTGCCTCTATCGTGGATCAAATTAAACTCAACATAGCGCCCTCGCTTGTGCAGCAATTTTTTCATCTCGCTATCACCCCATAATGTTTCCATTCTGCGCCTTACTATGCTCGGATATATCTCAAGAAATGTTTTTCCAACATCCCGATTAAATCTATTGTCCGCTTCAAAATTTCCAGTGTTATGGTAATCATAAAAAATCCCACCAACGCCCCGCGCTTCACCTCGATGAGGCAGGTAAAAATACTCATCGCACCAGTGTTTGAATTTAGCGTAATAGTTCAAGTCATGACGATCGCAACACTCTTTAAGTGATTGATGAAAGCCATGCGTATCTTCTTCAAAAGGAATACTGGGGGTTAAGTCAGTACCACCACCAAACCATGATTTTGTAGTTACAATATGGCGTGTATTCATGTGCACAATAGGTACATAAGGGTTACGCGGATGAATCACCAACGATATTCCACATGCCCAAAAACGCGGATCTTCTTCCGCCCCCGGAATCTGACTAGCGAATTCTTTAGAAAACTCTCCCCATACGCAAGAAACATTAACCCCAGCTTTTTCAAATACACGACCGTTTTGCAAAATTCGCATTTGCCCACCACCCGATTGGCTGTAGTCCCATGTCCTTTTTTCAAACTGTCGCGGCTGCCAAGTATTGTATATTTCAATAGGCAACGAATCTTGCTCAATAGCCTCTAGGGCCAGGCAAATTTGATTTTGTAAATTTAGGTACCAAGAATGCAGTTCATTAGCATAAGGGGGAGGGGTTGTCACGGTGAGCCTGACGTAAGCTTTCTGCCAGCACCATAGCACCTGCAATTGCCATATTCAAGGAACGTCTTTCAGGCAACATGGGAATGCATTTTTGTTTTAAGAACTAGTAGGGGCTACAAACGTTTTTAATCCCTTCACATAAATATTTTTATCCAGTATGTATTCTTTGTCTCCCGGCGTAATAATCGTAAGCCTTTCGAGTTGCAAATCATTCAACGCTATGCGCATTGATTTTGATACAGTTATCTTTTCACTATATTTAAATTCAAACCCGATTTTTTGGCTATTTTTATAAACTAATAAATCAAGTTCTGCACCATCATGGGTACGCCAAAAATAACACTCTTCTTTTTCAAATTGATAAAACTTTATGATTTGTTCAAGGGCAAATCCTTCAAAAGAAGCTCCTACTTTAGGATGTAAGGCTAAATCATCATAATGTATTCCCAATAAATTATGAAAAATTCCGCTATCTCGCAGATATACCTTTGGGTTTTTAACTTGTCGCTTTGCAATATTTTCGTGCCACGGTTTTAGTAATCTCATCATGAAGGTAGCTTCAAAAATATTAAGATATTTACGAATTGTCATATCGGAAAGATTTAAAGAACGTCCTAGTTCAGAATAGTTAATTAAATTTCCGTGGTAATGGGCAACCATAATCCAGAGCTTACGCATGAAGCTTGAATCAACATTAAATCCCATTATTGTAAGGTCTCGCTCAAGAAACGTTGCTATGTATTGTTTAAGCCAAATTTTAGCAATGTGGTCAGAATCTGATAAGTAGGCTTTTGGAAAGCCACCTCTATTCCATAACTGATTGCTAAATCCTATTTCTGCCATATGAAAAGGGCTTAACTCTATATAGCCAATCCTTCCAGCTAGACTTTCTGAGCTTTGTCTTAATAAATCTGGTGATGCACTTCCTAAAATAAGTATGCGGGTTTCTGGATAGCGATCTGCGTGAAATCGCAAATACGGAAAAAGAGACGGCATACGTTGAACCTCATCAATGATAATGAGTCCATTTAAATTTTCTAAGATGAGCTTTGGGTCTTGAAAACGAGAAAAATCCTGAGGATCTTCCAGATCAAAATGGTGGCATATTTCAAATTGTTCTGCATATTGCAGGGCTAAAGTTGTTTTACCGCATTGTCTTGGGCCAACGATTCCGCAGATCGGGAAAATTTTACCGAACTCATTTAGCTGTTTTAAGTATTGCTCGCGTAAGATCATTTTTATGCCGCAATTTCAAATTTCAATTTTGATTTTACGGCAATCAACAAAAAAATCAACTAAATAAGATGGTTGCTTCGAACCTGACGTAAGCTTTCTGCCAGCACCATAGCACCTGCAATTGCCATATTCAAGGAACG
>VFQS010001029.1_pt1 | contig 27218 bp, 29 predicted proteins | sample 3512361 | NCBI WGS metagenome assembly VFQS01 (sample SAMN10412375, study PRJNA504923) | tailings metagenome | isolation source: Relicate 1 Philex TSF3 active mining | place: Philippines
CATCCATCGGGTGCCCCTGGGAGGGGAAGCACTTCATCATGTCGCGGATGCGGAAGCTCACCCGCCGGTGCATCTGCACCTCCGATTCAAAGCTGCGCAGCTGCTCGGCGGTGGGCAGCTCGCCCCAGATCAGCAGATAGGTGGTTTCGAGGAAGCTGCTGTGGGCCACCAGCTCCTCCACCGGGTAGCCGCGGTAGCTGAGCACGCCCCGCTGGCCGTCGATGTCGCAGATGGCCGACTGGGTGGCCGGAACCCCCTCGAGGCCGGGCCTGTAGACGGGAAGCGGTGCCTCCGTGGCGCCGCTGGATGGGGGGGTGGAGCCGCTCACTGCCATGGCCTGGCCTGCCGATGGGGTGAACCTAGGCCGTGGTGCGGACCCCAGACCGTAGCGCTCACTGCCGCGGCGGGTGCCCCGGGCCCAGCAGCAGGCGCGGGCTGAGCAGCAGCCGCAGCCGGGCTTCGCCGCCGCCGAGGCCCCCAGCTGCGCCCGTGCTCCCGCCGGGGAGCTCCAGCAGGGCCAGGCCGGCCTTGCGCAGGGGCAGGCCGCCGGGGCGCCCCCCCAGCAGGCGGCAGGCCAGATCGCCCAGGTCGGGTTCGTGGCCCACCAGCAGCAGGGAACGGCCCGCAGGTCCAGGCGGGGCCACGGCGGCGAACCAGCCGGGCAGCGCCGCCAGGGCGTCGCCGCCGGGCTGCAGCGCCGGCTCGATCGCCAGCGCGGGGGCCAGGCCGGCCGCCAGGGCCAGCTCCGCCGTCTGGCGGGCGCGGGTGAGCGGGCTGCTGAGCAGGCGATCGGCCGCCAGGCCGTGGCGGGCCAGGGCCGCCACCACGGCGGCCGTGCGGCGCTGCCCCCGCCCGGTGAGGGCCCGGTCGGCCTCGGCCAGTCCGGGCCGGCGCTCCTCGGCGATGCCGTGGCGCAGCAGTAGCAGGCGATCGATGCCGGGGCTCACGGCGGCTCAGCCCAGCTCGAGCCTGGCCTGCCAGTGGAGCGTGCCCGTTTCGGGCTCCACCGCCACGGCCAGCCCCTGCACGGGGTCGCCCAGGCCGCCGCCGGCCAGCAGGCCGAGCAGGCGCCAGGGCTGCCAGCCGGCCAGCAAGGCGCGGGCCTCGCCGCCATCAAGCGCCCAGCGCAGGGGCGCCGCCGGCAGATCGAGGGCCTGGAGGCGGCGCTCCTGGGCCTCCGCCGCACCGCTGCGGCCATCGAGCAGGGCCAGGCTGCGGCCCCACCAGGCCAGGGAGCCCTCCTCGCTGCGCCAGCCCGCCAGCTCGGCCCGCACCTGGGACGCATCGGCGGGGCGCAGGCGACCGGCGCCATCGGCCCGCAGCCGGGTCCAGACCTGCAGGGTGCGATCGCCCACCTGCAGCGGCGCCTGCACCAGGCCCTCGGCGGCCAGCGGGGCCTCCAGCGAGGCCAGGGCAGGCTCGGCGGCGGCGGTGCCGAGCAGCCAGCCCTGGGACCCCTCGGCCACCAGCAGCGCGCCGGCATCGGCGGCGGCCACCAGAGCCGGCAGAGGCCCGGCATCGGCGCCGCCGCTCAATATCCCCTCCAGCAGCGGCTGGAGCGGGGCAAGCCCGCGCAGGGCGGGGGTGTTGCGCAGCAGGGCGAGGCGGGCGGGGCTGCCGCGCAGGGCCGCCAGCAGGGCCCGATCGCCGCCACCGGCCCCCGCGGCGCCGGTGGCAACCCCAGCGGGGAGAGGCGCGGCGGCCGGCAGCTCCAGCAGGCCCTCCAGCTGCAGATCGGCCCCCTCGGGCCGCAGCGCCGCCAGCAGCAGGCCGGGGCGCTGGTCCGCCATCGCGGGCCCCTCGGTGGCCCCAGCGGCGGCCGCGGCCGGCGCGGCCAGGCCCAGCCAGCGCTCCAGGGCCTCGGGCCGGGCCACCAGCAGGCCCGCCCCCTCGCCGAGGCGGTCGATGCCCCGCTGGAGCACCTGCAGCGAGGCCTGGTGCAGCTCCTCCACCTGCGACACATCGAGGGCCTGCTCGAGCACGCCGCGGCCGGAGGCGAGCAGCACCAGGTCGTCGCCCACCAGGGCCGTGGCCAGGGGCAGGGCCTCGCGCCCCACCAGGCCGCCGCGGCCGCTGATCAGGCCCATGCCCCGGTAGCTGCTCACCTGCAGATCGGTGCCGGCCAGGCTGCGGGTCTGCCAGAAGCGCTGCAGGAAGCGGCGGGCGCCCTGGTCGTCGCGGCTGTGCAGGGCGAGCAGCCAGCCGCCGCTCGGTTCATCGAAGAGGGCCAGGCCCAGCCCCGGCGCCAGCCAGCTGGCCAGCTCATTGCGGTAATCGAGGCCGGCGGCGGCGAAGGCGCCGTCGCGCAGGCGCTCCAGCGCATCCACCGCGGCGCGGCGGCGGCGGGTGGGGGCCACGGCGCGGGCATAGCGCACGGGCTCCTCGCCATCGGTGGCGAGGTAGAGGGCCAGGGCCGCGCTGCGCGGCACGAAGCGGGCCTCGGCGGGCAGGGCGAGGGGCCGGTGCTGCAGCTGCAGCGGACTGCGCTGCCACACCAGCCACCAGGCCCCCAGGCCGAGGCCGGAGAGGCCCAGAATCAGGGCCAGCAGAAGCGCCAGGAAGGAGCGGCCCTTCATCCACCCGCAGCAAATCGGCCCCATCCTGACGCCACCCCCCACCGGCCGCCGCCATCCATGACCGACCCCCACGCTTCCGGCCCCTCCGCCCCGCAGCCGCCGCGCAGCATCGGCGCCCGGGAGCTGCAGCAGAGGCTGGAGCGAGGTGAACCCATCCAGCTGGTGGATGTGCGCGAGGCGGAGGAGCTGGCCCTGGCGCAGCTGCCGCACCCGGTGCTGCACCTGCCCCTGAGCCGCTCGGCCGCCTGGATGGCGGAACTGCCTGGCCTGCTTGAGCGGGACAGGCCGGTGGCGGTGCTCTGCCATGCCGGCGTGCGTAGCTGGCACTTCGCCTGCTGGCTGATCCAGGAGCACGGCTGGGGTGAGGTGTGGAACGTGCAGGGCGGCATCGACGCCTGGAGCGTGGAGGTGGATCCCTCTGTTCCCCGGTATTGACACCTGATCACGCCCCTGGCGCCACGGCCCCTGTGGACCTGCCGCCCTGCGTACCATCACTCCACCCCGTCCGCCCTCCCCCGGACCCGCGCCGTTGGCCTCCCCCCCCCAGCCACGCAGCACGCCGGAGGCCCTGCCCCGGCGCCAGCAGCAGGTGCTGCAGGCCACGGTGCGCCACTACGTGGACACCATGGAACCGGTGGGCAGCAACACCCTGGTGCGCCGCTTCGGCCTGCCGGCCAGCCCGGCCACCGTGCGCTCGGCGATGGGGGCGCTGGAACAGCGCGGTCTGCTGACCCAGCCCCACACCTCCGCCGGCCGCATCCCCAGCGCCCTCGGCTACCGGCTCTACGTCGACCAGCTGCTGCCGGCCCCCGGAGCGGCCGCCCTGCAACTGGAGCGTGAACTGGCGGCCCTGAGCCTGCAGTGGGCGGCCCTCGACGACCTCCTGCTCCACCTGGCGCGGCGCCTGGCCGACCTCACCGGGTTGCTGAGCCTGGTGACCCGGCCCCAGCGGCCCCGCCGCCGGCTGCAGGAGGTGCGGCTGGTGGCGAGCGGTGAGCGGCTGCTGGTGTTCCTGGTGGAGGGAACGGCCCTCACCCGGCACCTCAACATCCGCCTGCCCGCCGCCGCCGCCGCCGAGCTGCCGATTCTCGAGCGCTGGACCAACGACCAGCTGGAGCGGGAGGGGGCCGGGCGGATCGCCTGGCCCCAGCTTCCTCGGCAGCTCCGCCTGAGCGGTGAGCTGCTGCGCCAGGCCATCGAGAGCCACGACCAGCTGCTCGCCCAGCGCCTCGACGGCGTGGTGGCCTGCGGCCTGGGCGGGCTGCTGGCGCAGCCGGAGTTCAGCCGCACCGCCAGCCTGCTCCCCCTGGTGGAACTGGTGGAGCAGAGCCCCCGGCAGGTGCTGGGGGCGGCGGCACCGGAGCTGCTGGCGACAGCGCCGCTGGAGGCCATCTGGATCGGCGCGGAGCATCCCCACGCCGCCCTGGGCCAGTGCTCGGTGGTGCAGGCCAGCTACGGGGCCGCCGACGGCGGCCAGGGCCAGGTGGCCCTGGTGGGCCCGATGCGGATGGCCTATGCCACCGCCCGCGCGGCGGTGCAGGCGGTGGCGGGCACCCTGCAGCGGCTGCTCAGCTGAGCTGATCAGACAAACGGCAGGGCGCTGTAAGGCAGAACGGCATCCTTGAAGATGAATGCCTCAAAGCCGGTGGTGACGGCCTTGATCGAGGGGTTGCTCGCATCCTGAACGGTCACGCCGTTGCCGGCGATGAACCCGGTGAAGTCGAACTCCGCGAGTGTGTACTCACTCAGGTTATAAACGTCAAAACCAGATCCACCGTTCAAGAACACATTGCCGAAGCCCTTGGCCACATCGCTGCCGGAACCGAGGTTCACGGTAAGCGTTGAGCCACTCCTAGCACCGAAACCATTGGCGCGGGCGGTACCGATTTTGGCCGTGGCCTCCACAACATCATTGCCAGCCCCTGTATCAATGACGCCGTTTCCGGTGCTGCCAGTTGAGGCACCGTTGTAAATCCCGAACACCCGGCCGGTCGTCCCAGCAGCCGCGCTGGCCCTGCCGATGATCACATCATTACCACCCCCCGACTCAATGGAAGTGGCGAAGGGGTAGGAGCCAGCCAGTCCGCCCATCGCGATTCCCATCACATCCTTGGTAGTGGCGACTAGGGCTTGAGCCTCACCTACCACCAAATCATTTCCACCGAACAGAGCGGCAGAATCCATGATGAGTTTAGCACCACCCACCATGCCGATTCCGTAGGCGCTGCTGCTAGCACCAAATGCCGTGGCAGAGCCCCTGACGATGTCGTTATCCACGCCCATATCGAGCGTGGTTCCATAGCCCAGCCGAATGCCAAATGCGGAACGGCCGGCCCCGCCAGTGCTGGCGGTACCTTGGGCGACATCATTGCCGCTGCCACCGAACAACGAACTAGGGTTCGGTGTGGGGTTGGACCTCAGGAAAAGACCGGCTTGATCCGCGGTATCGGTCGCCGATCCAAGGGCAAGTCCTGAAACCTGATCATTGCCACGCAGCATGTTCACAGCCGAGCCGACTGGAACTTCCACCGGCTCGCTCTTCAGCACCAGATTGTTGTTTGCATTAAAGTCGAGGCTACTCAGTGTGTAGACCATGGGAAAACTCCCTCGGCGATAGGTCGTGTGCAGGGCCGGCCCCTGCCACGACCGTACGGAGCTTCACGAGGGTTGCTGATGCGGCGGCGGAAGGATCAGCGCATCGGCGGCACCGCTGCCGCAGCCGGCGCGTCGAGCTGCACGAGGCCCCCATGGCGACTCGCCTCGATGATCGCTTCGGCAACCCTCAAGGCCTCAACGGCGCCGCTGAGGTCGGCCACGGCGGAGGGTTCACCCCGGCGCAGGCAGGCCGTGAAATCGGCCAGCTGGTCGCGGAGCGCACCGAACACCCGGCCATCCGATTCCGGCCAGAGCGTCATGTCGGGGCGCTGCTGGCCATGGTCACTCCAGACCTGCAGGGGGGTCTGCAGACCCTGAAGCCGGGCCGTGCGCCGGGTGCCCACCACCGCCAGTTCGGCATCGATGCAGCCCTGCCAGTGCGCGCTGATCACATTGGCGGGGGCCTGGTCGGGCACCGTCCAGCTGCTCTCGAGCTGGGCCACGCAACCATCGGCGAGCCGCAGCAGGGCGAAACAACCCAGCGGCGCCAGGTGATCACCCTGGCGGTAGTCCAGCGCCATCACCGAGGTCACCCGGCTGCCGCTCAACCAGAGCAGCAGGTCGATGTCGTGGATCAGGGTGCGATGCACCGTGTGGATGCGATCGGCGATGGCGGCGTAGCTGGAGCGGCTGCAGTTGCGCCGGGCCCGGAGCGACACCAGATCGCCGAACGCGCCGGCGGCGATCTGCTCCCGCAGCCAGCGGTGGGAGGCTTCGTAGCGCAGGATCAGGCCCGTCTGCAGCGTCAGGCCGGCCTGAACGGCCAGGCGCTGCAGCTCCTGGGCCTCCTGCCAGGTGGGGGCCAGCGGTTTTTCCACGAACAGATGGCGGCCCCGCTCCAGCGCCGCCCTGGCCTGGGAACAATGCTGCTCATCCGGTGTCGCGAGCACCACGGCATCGAGGCTGTCGTCGGCGATCAGCTCCAGCGCATCGCCGTAGCGCACCTCCACACCATGGCGATCCGCCACACGGGCCAGGCACAGCGGATCGGCATCGGCCAGGGCGGCCAGCTCCACCCCGGGCAGGTCGGCCAGAACACTGGCGTGCAGCGCTCCGAACCGACCCACCCCGGCGAGGCCGACCCGCAGCGGACGGGATGGCGTTGTGGGGCGGGCGGTCACGCGGGCTGGGCGGGCTCAGCCGGCCAGGGAGCCGCCCAGCCGCTCCGCCACGGTGTTCACGTCCTTGTCGCCGCGGCCGGAGAGGTTGAGCACCAGCTCGGTGCCGGGCGCCAGGGTGGGGCAGAGGGTTTCCAGCGCGGCGAAGGCGTGGGCCGTTTCCAGGGCCGGGATGATGCCCTCGAGCTGGCTGAGCCGCTGTAGCGCCTCCAGGGCGTCGTCGTCGGTGACGGCCAGGTATTCGGCCCGGCCGATCTGGCGCAGGTAGCTGTGCTCGGGGCCCACACCGGGGTAGTCGAGGCCGGCGCTGATCGAGTGGGCCTCCTGCACCTGGCCTTCGGCGTCCTGCAGCAGCAGGCTCATGGCGCCGTGCAGCACACCCACGCGGCCCTCGGTGATCGTGGCGGCATGGCGGCCGCTGGCCACCCCCTCACCGGCAGCCTCCACGCCGATCAGGCGCACCGAAGGCTCGGGCACGAAGGCGTGGAACAGGCCCATGGCGTTGGAGCCGCCGCCCACGCAGGCCACCAGCACATCGGGCAGGCGGCCGAAGGCCTCCTGGCACTGGCTCTTCGCCTCGAGGCCGATGCAGGCGTGGAAATCGCGCACCAGCATCGGGAAGGGGTGGGGGCCCGCCACCGAGCCCAGGATGTAGTGGGTGGTCTCCACGTTGGTCACCCAGTCGCGGATGGCCTCGCTGGTGGCGTCCTTGAGGGTGGCGGTGCCGGCGGTGACCGGCTGCACCCGGGCACCGAGCAGGCGCATGCGGAACACGTTGAGGGCCTGGCGGCGCATGTCCTCGGCGCCCATGTACACCACGCACTCGAGGCCGAAGCGGGCGCACACGGTGGCGGTGGCCACGCCGTGCTGGCCGGCGCCGGTTTCGGCGATGATCCGCTTCTTGCCCATGCGCAGGGCCAGCAGCGCCTGACCGAGGGCGTTGTTGATCTTGTGGGCGCCGGTGTGGTTGAGGTCTTCGCGCTTCAGCCAGATGCGCGGGCCGCCCTCGGCGCGGCGGTAGTGCTCCGTGAGCCGCTCCGCCTCATACAGAGGGGAAGGCCGGCCCACGTAGGTGCGCAGCAGGTGGTTGAGACGGTCGGTGAAGGCCGGATCGCGCCAGGCCTCGGCGGCCGCCTGCTCCAGCTCGGCCAGGGCCGGCATCAGGGTTTCCGGCACGTACTGGCCGCCGAAGGGCCCGAAGCGGCCCAGGGGATCGGGCCGCACCGCGGGGTTGAGGGCGGCGGGGGGAACGGTGCTGGTCACCGGCGGCGGCATTGAAGTGGCAGCAGCCTAGGAAGCCAGGCTCAGCGGAGTTGGGGCCGGGGGCAGCAGCAGGTCGTCGATGGCCGCCATCAGCCGCAGGCGGTCCCGGTGGCTGAGCCCTGGCGCCACCAGCGTGAGGTCGATGTCGGAGCCGGGGCGGTGGCGCCCCATGGCCCGCGAGCCGTAGAGCCACACCTCCAGCACCGCGGGTTCGGCGGTGAGCAGGGCGAGCAGGCGCGCCGAAGCCTCCGAAGGGAGGCCGGGAATGGCGCTGATCGGTTCGGCGGCGGGATCTGGCATCCGCACCCCCTGAGGCCGGGCGGGCCAGCCGCTGGTGAGGTTGCGGTCCTGCACCATCCGCAGCCAGGCCTCGCCGTCGTGGATCAGACCCACGCGGAAGGCGAGCCGCATTGAGCGCCGGCGGCTGGAAGAACGTTTCCAGCTGCTCCAGGGCCTGGCAGAAATTGGCGAAGCGCTGCTGCCAGCGGATGTCGGACGGCATGGCGGCGGGGCGATGGGGGCATTCTCAGGCCGGAAAGGATGGCTGGCCAGTGGATGCCGACGGGAACGCTCAACCCAGCCACCGGAACGGGTTGCGAACCTCCACCGCGCCGTACTGGCCCCCATCGCTCAGGTCTTCGGAGAGCAGCAGGGTGCAGCCGCTCTGTTCGGCAGCCGCCAGGATCGCCGCATCCCAGTAGGAGAGGGGGTGCATGGCCCGCAGATCAAGGGCGCGCTGGAGCAACTCCCAGGTGATGGGCTGCACCGTGAAGCGCCCCCAGCAATCGATCAGCAAGCGGGCTTCGTCCGTGGACAGAGCCCAGGGGCGGCTCACCCGTGTGGCCTGGACGAAAAATTCCTGCAACACCTGGATGGAGAGGGTCCAGTCGTCCTCCTGCAGCAGCTGGCGGGCCAGGTCGCGCTTGGGGGCTTCGCCGGGATCGGCGCTCACCGCATAGAGGAGCACGTTGGTATCAAGAAAGCAGCCGGGAGCCATGGCACCCGGCCCTCAGGCGGAGCGGGGAGTGGCAGCACGCGCGTGCAGAACCTCCCGATCCAGCCGCTGCGCCGCGATCACCCCACGGCCCTCAGCGTCGAGGCGTTGGAGCAGCTCGTTCTGCAGCCGTCGACGGCGCTCGGCTTCGCTGGCATCGCCGGCCAGCTCCACCAGAAATCCCTTCACCAGCGCCGAAAGCGAGGTGTTGAGCTCAGCGGCCCGCAGCCGGGCACGGCGATGCACCGCCTCGTCCACAGAGACTGTGATGTTTTTCATGGTTTCACAGTAGCAAGGTCTTCGGGTGGGGTGGACATCAGCTCAGCGCCGGTAGCCTCAGGCCATGGTTGCCGCCTCCACCACTCCATTCCAGCCGCCGGCGATTCCCTGGCATCGTCCCCAGCCGCTGGCGCCTCAGGTGGATCTCGGGCCGGGGCTCGACCCGTGGGTCTGCGGGCAGGCCCTGGCCAGGCTGTGCGCCGAGCCCGACGTGCAGGCGGTGCTGGCCTTCGGCTCCAGGGCGCGGGGTGAGGCGCGCGGCGATTCCGATCTGGATCTGGCGGTGATCGTGCACCGGGCCCAGCTCACGCCGGAGGAAAAACTCGAGTGCTGGCGCCGCTTCCGGGAGCGCCTGGGGCCGCTGGGGGTGGGGGTGGATCTGGTGATCGCCGGCCAGGCCGATGCCGAACGGCTGAGCGGTTCCCGCTGGCACGTGTTCGGCGATGTCGCCCGCGAAGGAAGGGTGCTGTATGTCGCCGGCTGAAGACGCCCAGCTGCTGCTGGCGATCGTGCAGCGCCATCTGCGCAGCCTGCGCTTCAGCGGGAAGGCACGATTGGTTGCAGGCGTACGCGCGACATCAAGCGCCCTAAGATTGGGATCACAACCCACCAGGCTGAGGGGAGCCAGCCAGGCGTGCGGGTAGGACGACGCCACTAGGGTTGGGGCTTCAGCCAGGCGGAATCGGATCCCCCGCCGCGGCTCAGGCGGCTGCCATGGCCCTGTCGAGCGTTCCCGATCAGCCCCTGCAGGCCAGGTTGGTGCTGCCCTGCTGGCTGATCAGCCGGCTGCTGTTCTTCCTGCCCCTGGCGATCTCGGTGCAGCTGAAGGAGCCCGGGGCGCTGGCGGAACGGCTGCGCCAGTGGGATGCCGCCCATTATCTGCAGATCGTGGCGGAGGGCTACTCCGGCGACAACTTCGCCTTCTTCCCGCTCTTCCCCTACAGCGTCAGAGCCGTGGTGGGGGCGCTGCATCTGGCGCCGCTGCCGGTGGCGCTGGTGCTGGCCAACGGCGCCTTCCTGCTCGCCCTGTTCGTGATCGAGAGGCTGAGCCGCCAGTGCCTGGGGGAGCGGGCCGCACGGGCAACGGTGCTGCTCACCTGCTTCAACCCGATGAGCATCTTCTGCGCGATTCCCTACACCGAATCGCTCTACCTGCTGCTCACGGCCCTCACGCTGCTGGGCCTGCTGCCGGCCAGGCCGCGCGCCCCGCAGGTGGCGCTGCTGGGCCTGCTGAGCAGCGCCACCCGGCCCACCGGTGTGGTGATCGTGCCCTCACTGCTGATCGCCTTCCTGCGCCGCCGGCGGCCGGCGATGGGGCTGCTGGTGAGCCTGGTGGCCCTGGGGGGCCTGGCGGCGGTGGCCCTGCTCAACCTGCGGCTCAGCGGCGATCCGCTCGCCTTCCTGCATGCCCAGCAGGCCTGGGAGGTGCGGCCGGGCTTCAATCTCTCCGGCCTGCCCCTGTGGCTCGAGCGGTTCTCGAAGGTGTTCGCGGGGCCGATCAACACCCGGGCGAGCGCCTGGATCGATGGCGTGTATCCCGCCCTGATGGCCGCGATCGTTGCCGTGGCCGCCGTGGCGGTGGCGCTGCGCCGGCGCCCTGGCCCCGCCAGCTTCGTGCTGTCGCTGGTGGCGTTCCTGGCCTACTGGCTCGTGGCGGGGATGCCCGGCCTGAATCTGCTGGTGAGCGTGGGCGCGGTTCTGCTCTGCGGCTGGGGACTGGGCCGACTGCCCCTGGAGGTGTGGAGTTTCGCCGCCGCCAGCCTGGCGGCCTACCTGCTGAAGCAGCACACCATGAGCCTCGAGCGCCACATCTTCGCCACGGCGCCGCTGCTGGTGCTGCAGGGGGCCTGGTTCAGCGCCCACCCGCGCTGGCTGCGCTTCCTGGTGGGCTTCGGCGCGCTGCTGCTGGTGGTCTACGCCCTCCGCTTCGCCCGCGGCGACTGGATCGGCTGAGCTCCGGCCGCGCCTCTGCGTCGCCGACGGCTCAGCCGATCGCGACGGGCGAGAATCCGGCCAGAGGCGAGAGGGGCCCCATGGCCAAGAAGGGCGGCTGGCAGGAATTCGGCAGCGCGAGCACGGCCCGGCCCAGCGCCGCCGCCCCCGCCACGCCCAAGGCCCAGCAGCGGGTGCGGGTGCAGCGCACCAAGGCCGGCAAGGGCGGCAAGCTCGTGACCGCCATCACCGGCCTGGAGCTGCCGGAAGAGGAGGCCCGCGGCCTGCTCAAGCAGCTCAAGGCCAGCAGCGGCACCGGCGGCACCCTCAAAGACGGCGTGATCGAACTGCAGGGCGACCAGGTGGCCGCTGCCCTGGCGGCCCTGGAGAAGGCCGGCTTCCGGCCGAAGCAGGCGGGCGGCTGAAGCGCCGGCGCTCAGAGCCGGAACAGCACCTCGCTGATCACGATCCAGGCGTCCTTGTCGCCGAAGCTGTCGTAGGTGGTGAGCTTGTAGTTGCCCTCAAGCCCCAGCTGCAGCCAGGGGTTCACATCCCAGAGCAGGTTGGCGAAGGCGGTGCTGTTGTGCTCCAGGCCGAAACGGCCGGGGCGCTGGGCGTTGTCGATGCCATAGCCCAGGTTGAGGCGCAGGTTGTCTGCCAGATACACGTAGAGCTGGCCCCAGCCGCCCGCGGTGGGCACGGCCTCGTTGCTGAGGCGGTTGTAGGTCTGGAAGATGCCGGCCATGTATTCGCCCAGACCCTGACCGGTGTAGAGCTCACCGCTGAGGCCGAAGCGGCGGCCCAGGGCCAGCTGGCCGTCCACGGCAGCGCCCCACACATTGATGGTGGTGCGGTCCGACACCAGGGTGAGCGGCGCCGTGGCGCGGATGTCGTCGAGCACCCGCAGCTGGCCCACCAGGCCCGACACCGCCACCTCGAACGGGCGCAGGCGGCGGCCGCCGGCCCGCTCGGCGAGCGCACCGAAGCCCAGGCTGAGGCGGCCCTCCACGTTGGGCCAGCCGTTGTCCTCCACCAGCTCCTTGCTGGGGAGCTCGTCGAGATCGAAGCTGTCGGGCAGGGCGGTGGTGATCGGCGCCGACACCGCCAGCTGCAGCGTGCCGGCGAAGCCCTCGCCGCCGCGCACCTCGTGCTCCAGCCGCAGCTGGGGCCGGTAGGCGCCCGGGTTGCCGGTGGCGGCCAGCTTGCCGCTGGGGATGTTGTCGGGATCGCGGGGCGCGAACACATCGAAGTTCTGGCCGGCGGTCACGCTCGTGGAGCCGTTGCTGAGCGAGCCATGGAACACCACCGGGGTGAAGCTGTAGCCCTCGGCCAGCAGGTTGTCCTGCAGGGTGAACAGGGCGAAGCCGCGGGGGGTCCAGGAGCCCCAGGCGGGGCCCTGGAACGCCGCCGTCACGGTGCTCTGCTGGGCTGAGAGGTCGTAGGCGGCGGCCGGATCCTTCGGGCTCACCACCAGCGGCTGGCCCGGATTGAAGGTGTAGCGGCTGCTGGAGAAGCCCAGCAGGCGGGCATCGGCCCGCAGCTGCAGGGTGCTGCCACCGGCCTGGATCGAGAAGCCACGGCCGGGGGTGTAGGCCACGGCGGGGGTGGGTTCGGGCGCGGGGCTGGCGGCCGGGGCAGGAGCTGGGGCCGGCGCGGGGCTGGCGGTGGGCGCGGCCTCGGGCGAGGGGGCGGCGCCGAGGTCGCGGCGCAGGCGGCCCAGATCCGCCGCCAGGGCCTCCTGACGGGCGGTTTCGGCGGCGAGCAGGGCCTGCTGGGCCGCGATGCGCTCACGCGAGGCGGTGAGCTCCCGCTCCAACCGATCGAGCCGCTGGAGGGCCGTCTCGGCCGGGCGGCAGGCCGGGCTGGCCGCCAGGAGCGCCGCCAGATCGGGGCGGCGGGCCAGGAGGGTGGCGGCCGGTTCGCCGGCGGGCAGCCCCAGGGCCGCCCGGCAGCCGGGCAGGGCCAGGGCGGCAGCGGCCGAGCCCGCAGCCGCGGAACCGGCAGCCCCGGGCGCGGGTTCAGACGCGGCTTCGGCCAGCAGCGGAGCGGGGCTGCAGAGGGCGGCTCCAGCCGCCAGGGCGGAGACCAGGAACGGACGACCCAGGGGATGGGGCACGCGCACCATCAAATGCTGGAGGGCATGCTGGCGACTCCGGCCCAGCGGCGCTAGCCCTTGCCAGGATTGGGGCTGTGCTGTGCCCACCCATTCCGAACCCCTGGCCGCTTCTCGCCCTGCTCTCCCTGCTGGTGGGCAGTCCCACGGGCCTGATCGCCCAACCCGCCGCCGCCGCTGAGCCCGCCGCGCGCCCCGCCGCAGAGCACACCTCGGCCGAGGCCCTCGCCTGCGTCGCCGCCCGGGCCGATTCCGAAAGCGTGCAGGCCCAGCTGCTGGAGGCCGTGCCGCGGCTTGCGGCCCTGCTGCTCGGCGAGATCCACACCAGCGCCGCCGACCACGCCTGGCAGCTCGACACCCTCCAGGCGGTGGCGACGCGGCAGCGGCGGCTGGCCCTGGGGCTCGAGATGGTGCCGGCGACCCGCCAGGCGGCCCTCGACCGCTTCAACCGCGGCCGGAGCGACGAAGCCACCCTGCTGCACGAGGTGGGCTGGCAGGAGGTGTGGGGCCACGACCCCGAGCTCTACCTGCCCCTGCTGCGCTGGGCGCGGCGCGAGGGGGTGCCGCTGCTGGGCCTCAACGCCGAGCCTGCGCTGGTGCGGCGGGTGCGCGCCCGGGGGCTGGCGGCGATCCCCGCGGCGGAGCGCCAGGGCATCGGCACGCCGGCGCCGGCGGGAGGGGCCTACCGCGAGCGGCTGCGCCAGGCCTGGCGGGCCCACGGCGGTGGAACAACCGGCAGCGGGGCCAACGGCAGCGGCGACGCCGACCTGGAGCGTTTCATCGAGAGCCAGCTGCTGCGCGATCGGGCGATGGCCGAAGCGATCGCCCGGGCCCGGCGGCGCGACCCCGATCGGCTGGTGGTGGCCCTGATCGGCCGCGGCCACCTGGAGCGGGGCGCGGGGGTGCCGGATCAGCTGCAGGAGCTGCGCATCGCGCCGGTGCTGGTGGCCGGCCGGCCGGCGCTGCCGCCGGGCTGCGACGCCGCACCGGCGCGGGCCCGGCTGGGGGTGTATCTCGAGAGCGTTGATGGCGCGGTGTGGGTGCGCCAGGTGGCGCCGGGTTCCCCCGCCGCCACCGCCGGCCTGCACCCGGGCGACCGGCTGCTGGAGCTGAACGGCGAACCGGTGCAACGGGCGGGCCAGGTGATCCGGCGGGTGGGCCTGCAGCCGGCGGGGGTGCCGCTGCGGCTGCAGCTGGAGCGCAACGGCCGGATGCTGAACCTCACGATCACCCTGCCCCCGGCAGCGGAGCCGCCGCGGTGACGAGCCACTACGACGCCATCGGCGAGCGCTACGCGGCCGTGAAGCGGCTGCCCCTGGCCCGCGCCACCGAGATCCCGGCGGTGGAGCGACTGCTGAGCGATCCCAGCGGGCTGCATGTGCTCGATCTGGCCTGCGGCCATGGCTTCTACGCGCGCCGTGCCGCCAGCCTGGGCGCCGCCTCGGTGCTGGGGGTGGATCTCTCGGCCGAGATGGTGGCGGCCGCCCGGCGCGAGGAGGAGCGCCACCGCCTGGGGATTCGCTACCTCCAGGCCGACGCGGCCACGGCGACCCCGGCTGCGCTCGGCCGGCCGGAGGGCTTCGATCGGGTGCTGGCCCTCTTCCTGTTCAACTACGCCGACACCCCGGAGGCGCTGGAGGCCCAGGCCCGGGCCGTGGCGGGGTGCCTGAGCCCCGGGGGCCGGCTGATCGCCGTGCTGCCCGATCCGGCCTTCCGCTGCGGCGACCCCGGCAGCGCGCGCTATGGCTTCCGCAGCACCGCCCTGCTGGAGCGGCCGGAGGGCCGGCAGTTCGCGGTGGAGATCCTGGTGGAACCGCCGATCCGGCTGGTCACCTGGCAGTGGCGGCGCGGCACGGTGGAAGCCTCCCTCGCCGCCGCCGGCCTGCGGCAGGTGCAGTGGCACCCCCTCGGCGTCAGCGACGCCGGCGTGGCGGAGCAGGGTGCGGCCTTCTGGGAGGCCTACCGCGTCAACCCGCCCAACATCGCCCTCACGGCAACGCGCTGACGCCAAATCGGGCAAAACAGGCGAAACGGGAGAATGGCGGCCCGATCCGCGCCGCCGCCATGACCGCCAGCCCCTCCAGCTCGCCCTACGGCGCCATGACCAACCAGGGCGCCGCCACCAACATCGTGTGGCACCACTCCAGCGTGAACCGGGCGGCGCGGGCCCACCAGCGCGGCCACCGCAGCGCCATCCTCTGGTTCACCGGCCTCAGCGGCGCCGGCAAAAGCACCCTGGCCAACGCCGTGAATTCGGCACTTTTCGAGCAGGGGCTGGCCTGCTACGTGCTCGATGGCGACAACGTGCGCCACGGCCTCTGCGCCGACCTCGGCTTCTCCGATGCCGACCGCGAGGAGAACATCCGCCGCATCGGCGAGGTGGCCAAGCTCTTCCTCGATGCCGGCGTGGTGGTGCTCACCGCCTTCGTGTCGCCCTTCCGCGCCGACCGCGACCGCGCCCGCGCCCTGGTGGAGGCGGGTGATTTCATCGAAGTCCACTGCGCCGCCGACCTCGGCGTGTGCGAGCAGCGCGACACCAAGGGCCTCTACGCCAAGGCCCGCGCCGGTGAGATCAAGGAATTCACCGGCATCTCCAGCCCCTACGAGGAGCCGGAATCGCCGGAACTCCGCATCGACACCGGCAGCCAGAGCCTCGACGACTCGGTAGCCCAGGTGCTGGCCTACCTGATGCAGCAGGGCGTGATCCCCGCCTGATGAAAGCCCGCCAACGCCTGCTGCTGCTGGCACTGCTGATCGGCACCGCCGTGGCACCCCATGGCACGCTCGCCGCCAGCGAATCGGGCCCTGCCAGCGCGCCGGTGGCCGCCAACGTGCCGGTGGCCGCCAACCCGGTGACGCCGGTGCCCCAGGTGGATCTGGCGCGTTATGCCGGGCTCTGGTTTGAGATCGCCCGGATTCCCAACCGCTTCCAGAAGCGATGCGCCCGCGACTCGCTGGCTCTCTACAGCCTGCGCGCCGATGGGCGCCTGGGGGTTGTGAATCAGTGCCTCAGAACGAATGGCCGGGTGGAGCAGGCCCGGGGGGTGGCCAGGGTGATCGACAGCAGCAGCCGGGCGAAGCTGAAGGTGAGCCTGGTGAGTGTGCTGGGCTGGCGGCCGTTCTGGGGGGATTACTGGATCATCGGGCTGGATGAGAACTACCGCTGGGCCGTGGTGGTCAGCCCCGACCGCCGCTACGGCTGGATCCTGGCCCGCACCCGCACCCTGGAGCCAGCCACGCTGGAGGCCATCGGCGCGATCATCGAGCGCAACGGTTTCCGGCGGGAGGCCTTCACCAGCGTTGCCCCGTAGCGCAGACGGCCGTTGCGGCGGCAGCCTCAGAGGCCCGTCACCCGGGAGAGGCCAAGCGCCACGGCCTTGAGAACGGCCTGGGCCCGGCTGGCCACCCCCAGCTTTTTGCGCACCGTGCGGGCATAGCTGCGCACCGTGGCGTAGCTCACCCCCAGCTGCTCGGCCACCTCCCGATCACCGAGACCCTGCACCCACAGATCGATCAGCTCCTGCTCGCGGCTGGTGAGTTGCGGTGGGGCATCGCGCCAGCCCTGATCCTCCCCCTGCATGGAGAGCTGCACCGCAGGGGAGCGGTAGCGCCGGCCCAGGGAGATGGTGATGATCATGGTGCGCAGCTGTTGATCCGCGCCGAAACACTCCTGCTCGCTGATCACGGCATCGGCACTGGAGCGCCCAGCCGCCACCAGATCGTCGAGGTGCTGATCACAGACCACGATCGTGCGGATGTCGGCCACCACGGCGCGGGCTTGGTCCGCCAGGGCCAGCCCATCGCCCTCCTCGAGGTGGGGGGTCACGATCAACAGCCCGGGCCGGCTGCGCCGCAGCCCCTCGATCGCTTCGGCCTCGGTGGTCACCATGAAGCGCGCCCGCCGGCGGTTGAGCAGCGATTGATGGATGCCATAGAGCAGCAGCCTGCGGGAGGAGGCAAAACCGGCACTGGCGCGGATGTCACTGCTCAGCAGCCAGCCGATCGATGGGGCCAGCAGCCCCGAAACCCTGGAGATCTCGCCAAGCAGATTCATGCCGGATGCCGCCTCAGCAGGGGTTGATGGAGCCTGAAACCCTGAAACAGCAGCGCCCGCCCCCTGGCCCCACCAGAACAAAAGATGTGCCCAGGGCTACCGATGCACGGCGCAGGATCAGCGTTCTCGCGCATTTCCCCGCGGCAACACCCTCATTTGAGGGCAGTGCCGCCACGTGTTGCCTGATGGCCGCTGGCGCCACCTTCAGAGTGCTGCGAACTTTTGCCCCCGCCATCCCATGGCCCATCCTGCTCCGAAGGCTTCATCCATGCAGCTCGCCCTTGGCGCCGCCGCAGCCGCCGCAGCCGTGGCCATCAGCCCCGGTGAAGCGCAGGCTGTGCTCACCTACAACATCTTTGAATCGGGCTCGAATCTTGTGGTTCAGGCGAGCGGAAGTCTTACCGGGCTTTCAAGAAGGGTAGATATTGGTGGAACAGTTAGCCCCAAATTACTCACTGGCCTTATTGTCACTGGGTCAAACGCTCAAGCCGTCTCAGCCTATAAATACGACATTACAGGGCCTTCAGATTTCGGCGGCAGTGCAGGCCTCGTATCTGGCTTGACATCAGGCAGCTATACAGGCCTTCAATCGAACACCCTACTTTTTTTCCTTGATTCTCAATACACATCTGGCAGCGCCATCTCTTCAAGCGCAACATTCGCCAACCAGACTCTCGCCGGCCAGGGCTTCAACACCCCAGGCCTGGTCGGCACCTGGACCCTCACAAACGGAGGAGACACAATCCGTGTGATCGTTGGTCCCCCCGCCACCCCAGCCGCACCAGCCCCCGGCCCCCTGCCGCTGTTCGGTGCCGGTGCAGCCTTCGCCTGGAGCCGCCGATTGAGACGGCGGATCGACTCCGCTGAGCTCACGGCATCCAGGCTCTGATCCTTCATTCAGCGATCGAGGCCCTGCCTTTGGCGGGGCTTTTTTGTTGCCCCATGTGGGCCTTGTTCCCTTCTTTGCCTCTGCCATGCCCGCCCCTACGAGATCTGCCGATTCCCAGCATTCCGCACTGCTCTCGGCCCGCAATCTGAGCGTGGTGGCCCTGGTGCCGTTCGTGCTCTTTTCCACGGGAGTGGCCGGAGTGATCCTGCCATTCCAGCTGTCACTGCTCAGCAGCCAGCCGATCGATGGGGCCAGCAGCCCCGAAACCCTGGAGATCTCGCCAAGCAGATTCATGCCGGATACCGCCTCAGCAGGGGGTGATGGAGCCTGAACCCCAGAGGCTGCAGGGCCGATCTCCGGGCCTGAGCACAGCAAAAGATGTGCGTACCGCTACCGATTCACGCTGCAGCATCAGCGTTCTCCAGCATTTCCCCGCGCCGACACCCTCAGTTGAGGGTAGTGCAGCCACGCGTTGCCTGATGGCCGCTGGCGCGGCCATCAGAGTGCCCCGAAGTTTTCCACTTGGCATCTCATGACCCACCCTGCCCTGGGGGCTCCATCCCTGAAGCTCGCCCTTGGCGCAGCCGCGGCCGCCGCAGCCGTGGCCCTCAGCCCCGGCGAGGCCAAGGCTGTTCTCACCTACAACATCTTTGAATCGGGGTCCGATGTTGTGGTTCAGGCTAGCGGGAGCCTAGCGCTTTCCGGCTTCAACCCTACTGCCACATCGTACTTTCCCGGCCAAGTCTTGTCGTCTAGCTTTGGGCAAGTTGTCACAGGCCCCAACCAAACTAGCGTCTTAGGCTTTTACTCAATTAGCGGCCCCACCACTTTTGCCGGCACAGCAGCGCTAAACCGCTTCAACACCACTACAAGTTCCACTGGAATTCATTTTGCCTTGGATGGCGTCAATTCCAAAATCCAGGTTGATCCAGCCTATGTATCCGGTAGCGCCATCTCTTCAAGCGCTACTTTCCAAGGCAAGACTCTTGCTGGCTTGGGCTTCACCACCCCCGGCTTGATCGGCACCTGGACCCTTACATCCGGAGGAGACACGATCCTCGTGGTCGTTGGCCCCCCCGGCTCAGCAGCTGCAGCTGCCCCCGGCCCCCTGCCGCTGTTCGGTGCCGGTGCAGCCTTCGCCTGGAGCCGCCGATTGAGACGGCGGATCGACTCCGCTGAGCTCACGGCATCCAGGCTCTGATCCTTCATTCAGCGATCGAGGCCCTGCCCTTGGCGGGGCTTTTTTGTTGCCCCATGCGGGCCTTGTTCCCTTCTTTACCTCTGCCATGCCCGCCCCTACGAGATCTGCCGATTCCCAGCATTCCGACCTGCTCTCGGCCCGCAATCTGAGCGTGGTGGCGCTGGTGCTGTTCGTGCTCTTTGCCACGGGAGTGGCCGGAGTGATCCCGCCGTTCCAGCCCCTGGATTCCGCCTGGCAGCTGCGAATGGCCGCAGCGCTGATCAATGGGGCCTCCTTCCCCCTGGTGGGCCTGGCGCTGCTGCACCTGGCCACCGGACTGGATTCCAGCGACCGGCTGCTGAGGGCGCGCTGGCGACGCTGCAGCCGGCTGGCGGTGATCGTTGCCCTCGGCTTTCTGTTGTTGATTCCCCTCTTGGGCGTGGCGGGCCTGCGCCAGAGCCACACCATCAGCCACGCCCAGGCCTCCCGCATCAGCGGCGCCGAACGCAAGCTCATCAACCTGCGGCAGGCCGTTGCGGTGGCTCGCAGCAGCGACGATCTCAACCGCAGGCTGCAACGCCTTGATGGCCCGGTGCTCGGTCCGGCCGACATCGCCCAGCCCCTGCCGTTGCTCAAGGCCCAGGTGGGCGCGGTGCTCGATCAGGCCCAGCTGCAGATCGCCCAGGAGCGCCAGGCCGTGCCGCCGGCCAATCCCTACCGCCTCGTGCCTGATCTCATCCGCAACACCATGGCCTGCCTCGCTCTGGCGATCGGCTTTGCCACGCTGGCCGTGCGGCCTGGCTCTGAATGCTCGCTGCTGGAGGAAGTCCAGATCAGTTGGCTGAATGCACGCCTGCGCCTGAAGCATCGGCGGCACCAATCCAGCAAAACCCAGACAGAGCAGGATTACCTCTCCCAGATCAACGCAGATGTAGACGCCGAATGATCGGGTGGGCGCGACTCCGGCTCCGTGGCTCAGCTGCTACCTGGACCGCTGACCGATCACAATGGGCTCCGCCGCCCGATGCAAGCCGATGCGTCGCCGCCCATCCCACACGCTTCCAGCTGCCATCACCCAGGCGCTGAGCCTGCTCGCCATCCTCCTGCCTGCGGGGCCGGCCGGGGCCGCCACCCAGGTGGACATCGACACCCTGGCGGAATCGATCCGGAGCACCGGCACGAAGATCGTGGAGAAAAAGGACTGCGAGAAGGATCTCCACGGCTACTACCAGTTCGAGAACAAGGTGATCGATCAGCTCACGATCTGCGTCAACAACCTCGACATGAACGACACCGATCAGGTCTGGGAGGTGTACGCCCATGAAGTGACCCACATCATGCAGGCCTGCGACGATGCCGAAACGGGCCAGGCCTTCAACGACTCCTACTTCCCGCGCATCTACAGGGAACTGCAGGATCTCAACCCCAGCAGCGTGGAGGACACGGGCCTCTACGGCTCCTGGAACAAACGGCAGGAGATCGAGGCGCGCTGGATGGAACTGCAGCCCCCCGGCCGGGTGATCGAGCTGTTCCACTCCTCCCTCTGCTTCAAGCAGGAGTGATCCGGCTGTTGGCGCGCTCAGCAGCCCTGTCGCCGGCCCGCAGCCGCACCGCCCAGGCATCGAGAAAGGTCTTGCCGCAGCTGGCCAGCGGCACCGCCAGCAGCAGGCCCAGCAGCTCCCCCAGCCCCAGCAGGCTGGCCAGGCGGGCCCCGATCGGCAGGCAGATCAGCAACCAGGCCGGCTGCAGCCCCACGATGCTGCCCATCAGGCGCGGCTGGATCACCTGATCCACCAGTTGCCCCACCGTGATCGCCGCCGCAAGCACCTCCAGGCCCTGGCGCGGATCCTGCAGGGCGAGCAGCAGGCTCACCAGCACGATCGTGAGCGCGCTGGCGTAGGGCACGAGCGTGGTGAAACCGATCGTGACGGCGAACAGCACGCCATAGGGAATGCCCAGCAGGGTGAACACCAGCATCTGCAGGCCGCTGAGGATGATGGCCAGCAGCACCTGGCCGCCGAAGTAGCCGCTGAAGGTGCGCTGCAGGGTGCCCACCACCAGCGGCCGCACCCCCGGCGGCAGCCAGGCGGCAAGCCCGGCCACGATCCGCTCGCCGCCCAGCAGCAGGAACACCGTGAGCACCAGCACGATCACCGTGTTCACCGTGAGTCCCACGGTGGCCCCGAGCAGACCGAGCAGGCGCTGGCTCAACTGGCTGGCGATCTTGCTGCCGCGGCTGATCAGCTCGCTGCTGAGGTCGCCGAAATCGGTGGGCAGGCCGCGGCTGGCGGCCCACTCCTGGAGCCGATCGAGCAGGGTTTCCCCCTGGGCCAGCCAGCCCGGCAGGGCGCGGATCAGTTCATCGAGCTGCACGATCAGGCGCGGCACCAGCCACAGGGCCGCCAGCACCACCGCGCCGGAGGCCAGCCCCAGCACCAGCAGCAGGGCCAGCGGTCGCGGCGCCCCCTGGCCGGTGAGCCAGCGGGTGGGGATGTCGAGCAGGAAGGCGATCAGGGCCGCCGCCAGGAACAGGGCCGGGAAGGGCGCCAGCGGCAGCAGAAGCTGGCGCAGCACCCACAGGTTGAGTACCAGCAGCGGCAGGGCCAGGCCCAGCCGCAGCCAGGGTGGTAGCACGAGGCGCTCGAGCATCGCGGCAGGGGAGGGGAGGCGCCGGCCGGCTCAGGCGCGGCTGTTCTCCAGCCTGGCGGCGCCGGCAGCGGCCCGCCACCAGAAGTGCAGCCAGCTGGCGATGCCCAGGAACTTCAGGCCCTCCTCCACCAGCTGCACGTCGTTGTAGGCGAAAGGCAGGGCCTCCTGGATCTTGTCGATCACCAGCGAACCGCCCAGCAGCGCCACCGCCACCACGAAGGCCGGTCCGCCCAGCCGCAGCACCAGCGCCCGGAAGCGGAACAGGATCAGCAGCGCGAACAGGGCATAGGCCAGGTAGAGCACGTTCGGGCTGATGTAGCGGTCGTGCAGCAGAAACATGTCGTCGAGGCAGAGGAGCAGCGAGAACGCTCCGCCGGCCAGCAGCAGCTGGCGGGGCCTGCCGGCCACCGCGCCGAGGCGGGAGAGGGCCGTGAACAGGCAGATCGCCGCGCTGGCCATCCACAGCAGGTAGCCGAGGTTCGAGAGCAGGCCCACGCCGAGGGGATGCCCGCAGGTCTGGGCCAGATCGCGGATCACCAGCTCGGGATCATCGATGCCGCCGGCCCGGCTGAGCAGCAGGGCCAGCACGTACACCACCAGGGCCGGCAGCAGGGCCCAGCGCAGCAGGGAAGCCAGCCAGCTCCGGCCGCTGGTTTCGGGGGAGGGGAGGGAGTTCAAGGGCGGCGGCAGGAAGGGGCCCGGGGCCGGGCAAACCTAGGCCGGGTCTGCCGGCCCTTCCAGAGCGGTGGCCAGGGCCCTGGTCAGAGTTGCTCCAGGTAGGCGGCGCTGCCCAGGGCGACGAGGCGGCCGTCCTTGGCCACCACCTGATCGTGCAGCTCCCGCCGGTGGGCGGCCACCGCAGCGGCCAGGGCCGGATCGGCGGTGGCGAGGATCTGGGCGGCGAGCAGGCCGGCATTGGTGCCGTTGCCGATGGCCACGGTGGCCACGGGGATGCCGGCCGGCATCTGCACGATCGAATGGAGCGAATCCACGCCGGAGAGCGCCCGGCTCTGCACCGGCACGCCGATCACCGGCAGGGTGGTGAGCGAGGCCACCATGCCGGGCAGGTGGGCGGCGCCGCCGGCGCCGGCGATGATCACCTTCAGCCCCCGCGCCTCGGCCCCCTGGGCGAAGGCCACCATCTCCAGCGGCGTGCGGTGGGCCGAGAGCACCCGCACCTCGCAGGCCACCCCCAGCGCCGCGAGGATCGCCACCGCCGGCTGCATGGTGGGCAGATCGGAATCGCTGCCCATGATCACGGCCACGCGCACCGGGCCGGAGGCGGCGGGCTCGGGCGTGGAAACGGGATCCGGGGCCATGGGCGGGGAGGACGGCGAGGATGGCATTGTCCCGCCCCCGCCGCCGCGATGCTCTGGCTCACCAACGTGCGTCTGCCCCGGGCCAGCAGCTGCCGCCACGGCGATGGCCGGCGCTGGCGCATCGGCGTCGACGCGGAGGGCCGCATCCAGGCGGTGGAGCCCCTGGCGGAGGGCAGCGCCGCCGCCGGCGACGACTGGCACGGCGACTGGCTCTCGCCCGGCGGCGTGGACCTGCAGATCAACGGCGGCCTGGGCCTGGCCTTTCCCGAGCTCACCCCCGCCGAGCTGCCCCGGCTGGAGGCCCTGCTGGAGCGGCTGCACGCCGACGGCGTGGAGGCGATCAGCCCCACCCTGGTGACCTGCGGTGTGGTGCCCCTGCGCCAGGCGCTCACGGTGCTGGCCGAGGCGCGCCTGCGGCACCGGCCGGGCCGCTGCCGGCTGCTGGGCGCACACCTGGAGGGCCCCTTCCTGGCGCCGGAGCGCCGCGGCGCCCACCCGCGCGAGCACCTGGCCGCCCCCAGCGCCGCGGCCCTGGCCGAGCGGATCGATGGCTTCACGGGCGGCCCCGGCTGGCGCGAACCGGCCGACATCGCCCTGATGACGCTGGCGCCGGAGCTGGAGGGCGCCGCAGCGGTGATCGCCGAGCTGCGCCGGCGCGGCATCGTGGCGAGCCTGGGCCACAGCGCCGCCGGTGAGGCCGAGGCCAGCGCCGCCTACGCCGCCGGGGTGACGATGCTCACCCACACCTTCAATGCCATGCCCGACATGCACCGGCGGGCGCCGGGGCCGGCGGCAGCGGCCCTGCTGCGGGGCGATGTGGCCCTGGGCCTGATCGCCGACGGCGTGCACGTGGCCCCCACCATGGCGGTGCTGCTGCAGCGCCTCGCGCCGGCCCAGGTGGTGCTGGTGAGCGATGCCCTGGCCCCCTACGGCCTCGGCGACGGCGTACACCGCTGGGACGAGCGGCCGCTGCTCGTTGCCGATGGCAGCTGCCGCCTTGAGGACGGCACCCTGGCCGGGGTCACCCTGCCCCTGCTGGAGGGGGTGGTGCGGCTGGCCCGCTGGAGCGGCGAGCCGGGCCGGGCGATCGCCGCCGCCACGGTGCTGCCGCGCCGGGTGCTGGGCGACCGGCGCGACGCCGCAGCCCTGCTGCGCGGCCGCGCCCTGGCCGACTGCCTGCGCTGGAGCGGTGCCGCCGACGCCCTGCGCTGGCGCCGGGCCAACGCTGCCTAGGATCCGGCCCGCCCGACACCGCCTCCATGCCCCCCGCCCCCCAGGCCCCCGCCGCCGCCAAGGCCGCCGAGAAGGCGGAGGTGAAGGGCTACTTCGAAACCACCGGCTTCGATCGCTGGAACCGCATCTACAGCGAAAGCGACGACGTCAACAAGGTGCAGCGCAACATCCGCATCGGCCACCAGAAAACGGTGGACGAGGTGCTGGCCTGGGTGAAGGAGCAGGGCGACCTGGCCGGCCGCAGCTTCTGCGATGCGGGCTGCGGCGTGGGCAGCCTGGCGATCCCGCTGGCCCTGGCGGGCGCCGGGTCGGTGGCCGCCAGCGATCTCTCCGAGGCGATGGTGGCTGAGGCCAGCCGCCGCGCCGGCGAGGCGGGCCTCAGCCCCGAGCAGCTGCGCTTCAGCGCCTCCGACCTGGAGAGCCTGCAGGGCCGCTACGAGACCGTGATCTGCCTGGATGTGTTCATCCACTACCCCCAGCCAGCTGCCGAGGAGATGGTGCGGCACCTGGCCGGCCTGGCGGAGCGCCGGCTGATCGTGAGCTTCGCCCCCTACACGCCGCTGCTGGCCCTGCTCAAGGGCATCGGCCAGCTGTTCCCGGGGCCCAGCCGCACCACCCGCGCCTACACCCTGCGCGAGGCGGGCATCGTGGCGGCGGCGGAGGCCTGCGGCTTCCGGCCGGTGCGCCGCAGCCTCAACAAGGCGCCCTTCTACTTTTCCCGCCTGATCGCCTTCGAGCGGGCATGAGCCAGCCCGCCTCCTGGCCCGCCACGGCCTTCCTCGGCCTCGGCGCCCTGGGCATGCCGATGGCGCAGCGGCTGCTGGCGGCGGGGGTGCCGCTCACGGTGCACACCCGCAGCCGGGGGCCGGAGCTGGCCCTGGAGGCCGGCGGCGCCCGCCGGGCGGCCGATCCCGCCGCGGCAGTGCGGGGCGCGGCCCTGGTGTGCCTCTGCCTCAGCGACGATGCCGCCGTGGAGGCCACGCTGGAGGTGGCCGCCCCAGCCTTGGCCAGAGGCAGCCTGGTGATCGACTTCTCCACGATCGCGCCGGCCACCAGCGCCGCCCTGGCGGAGCGGCTGGCGCCGCGCGGGGTGACCTACATCGACGCGCCGGTGACCGGCGGCACCGAGGGGGCCCGCGCCGGCACCCTGGCGGTGCTGATCGGCGGCGCCGCGGCGGATGTGGAGCGGGCGCGGCCGCTGCTGGAGCTGGTGGGCAGCCGGCTCAGCCATTTCGGCCCCGTGGGCAGCGGCCAGCAGGTGAAGGCCCTCAACCAGGTGCTGGTGGCCGGCAGCTACGCCGCCGTGGCCGAGGCCATGGCCCTGGGCCGGCGCCTGGGGCTGCCCCTGGAGCAGGTGCGGGAGGCCCTGCGCCACGGCGCCGCCGGCTCCTGGGCCCTGGAGCACCGCGCCGGCCACATGCTGCGCGACCACTACCCGCTCGGTTTCCGGCTCTCCCTGCACCGCAAGGATCTGGCCATTGCCCTGGCCGCTGCGGCCGAGTCGGGGCTGGAGCTACCCCTCAGCGAGCAGGTGGCCGCCATGGAGGATGCGCTGATCGCCCGCGGGCACGGCAACGACGATGTGTCGGTACTCGCGCGTTGGTTCAACGAGCCGGAGGGGATCCCGGTGGAGGCTCCCGGGGATCCGCCGCCGACCTGAGCGGCGGAGGCGGAGGCGCCCGCAGCTCCAGCAGGGCGCCATCGGGCCGCTGCAGGCGCAGTGCCAGGGCGTGCAGGTGGTAGCCGCCATCGCCGGGCAGGGCGCTCTCGAGCGCCAGGCCATCCGGGCCGTAGAGCGGATCGCCCAGCAGCGGTGCTCCGGCGGCGGCGCAGTGGATGCGGATCTGATGGGGCCGGCCGCTGGCGATCGCCACCTCCACAAGATCGCCATCGGCCCGCCGCTCGCACAGGCGCAGCCGGCTGGAGGCGGGCAGGGCGGAGGGATCGGCGGGCGCAGCGGCGCACCAGATCAGGCCGAGGCGAGGGTGGGCGCGGCGACCGATCGGGGTGCGCAGCGCCAGCTCGCCGCCGGGCTCCAGCGCCAGGGCGCCGGCGGGGAGCAGGGCGCGGTACACCTTCCGGCAGGCCGGCGCTGGCGCGGGGCTGGTGCTGGCAGTGGCGGTGCTCTCGCGCAGCAGCCGGCTCAGCCAGGCCCGTGTGGCCGGACGGCGGGCGCACACCAGCAGGCCGGAGGTGTGGCGGCCAAGGCGGTGCAGGGGCCGGGGCACGCCAGCGGGGTCGCCGCTGTGGCGCCGCTCCAGCAGGCGCAGCACCGTGTGCTCGAGGAAGCCGCCGGCCGGCAGCACGGGCAGGCCGCCCGGCTTGGCGATCACGTGCAGGTCGCCGTCGTCGTGCAGCACGGCCCAGTGGCCGGGCACCGCCGGCTCGAGCCAGGGGGGCCGGTGCCAGGCGAGCCGATCGCCGGCCGCGAGGGGGTCGTCGGCCAGGGCCGGGGAGCCGTTGCGCTCGATCTCTCCGGCCGCGAGCCGCTCCTGCCAGAGGCGGCGGGGCGAGTGCCGGTAGCGGGCCGCATACCAGGCGCTGAGGGGCGTGCCGGCGGCGCTCGCCTCCACCCGATCGCGGTAGACCCAGCCGCCGTTGGGACCCTGGGGCAGCCAGGCGCTCCCGCCGGGCTCAGCCGGACTCACTCGACCAGGCCGTGCTCCAGGGCGTAGCGCACCAGCTCGGTGCGGCTGGAGGTACCCGTCTTGATGAAGAGGCGGCTCACGTACTTCTCCACGTTGCGGATGGAGGTTTCGAGGCGGCGGGCGATCTCCTTGTTCATCATCCCCTCGGCCACCAGCTGCAGCACGCTGGCCTCCCGCGGCGTGAAATCGAGGCGCACATCCGGGGTGGGTTTCTTCACGCCACCGGTGCCGAGCATCGAGCGGATCTCGGTGATCTGGCGCGCCATCTGGCCGATGTCGGCATCGGCGAAGCGGGCGGCCTCGGCCAGCAGACGCT